>WFLX010249405.1_pt1 | contig 17682 bp, 16 predicted proteins | sample 4967041 | NCBI WGS metagenome assembly WFLX01 (sample SAMN12857096, study PRJNA449069) | gut metagenome | isolation source: stool from male and female vole | host: Microtus ochrogaster | place: USA:Florida | collected 2017 | reverse complement strand
GATAATTGTGCCTTATATGTAAATCAAGTGTTCGGAGATTTTGATTCGTATGGAGGAGTTAACTTGTGGATAGCTGCCTTTTGTTTCAGTATGCAAATCTATGGTGATTTCTCTGGGTATTCTGATATAGCCATAGGGGTTTCCCGATTATTTGGTATTAATCTGATGAGGAACTTTAAATCGCCTTATTTCTCAAGAGATATAGCTGAGTTTTGGAGGAAATGGCATATTTCTTTAACTACATGGTTTAGGGATTACATCTATATTCCTCTGGGAGGAAGCCGTGGAAAGAAAGGTAAGGTAATAAGGAATACAGCGGTGATTTTCTTGATTAGTGGTTTATGGCATGGTGCAGAGTGGACATTTGTAGCGTGGGGAGCTTATCATTCGATCTTGTTTATGCCTCTGATACTTATGGGTAAGAATAGGAAATATCTGGATGAACCCGGAGAAAAATGGTTGCCAACAATGGGAGAATCTCTGCTCATGGGATGGACTTTTCTTTTGGTACTTATTGGATGGGTTATTTTCCGTGCGGATAATATATCCAAAGCGTGGTGTTATATTGTTAGGATGTTCACCGACTGGCATATTACTCAAGGAGGACCCGGAGGGTTGCTCATGCTGTGGATTTTGTTGATGTTTATAGTTGAATGGGTTGAAAGAAAAAGGGGGCATTCCTTTGATATAGCCGGTCATGGATTACTTCGATATGCTCCGATTCGTTGGGGANTGTATTTCGGGCNTGTNTTAATCTGTCTTTTCTTTGCAGNACAGTCTGGNGAGNTCATTTATTTCCAATTCTAAATCATTATGAAAAAATNTCNTATAAANGTTATCGCATTCTTGTTATTAATAATAATTGCTTTTGTTTGCATACTTTTGGAGTTTACGCCGTTAAATAGAGCGACATACATGTATGAATACCGTAATAAACTTGAAAGGCTCGACACACTTTCAGGACCGAGATTGATATTGGTGGGAGGTAGCAATTTAGGCTTTAGCATTGATAGTGAAATGATCTCCGATTCGCTATGTATAAATGTCGCAAATGTGGGACTGCATGCTGCGATTGGCTTGCGTTATATGTTGAGCTCTATTTCACAAAAGGTAAAAGCTAATGATATTATTGTTATAATGCCCGAGTATCAACANTTTTTTGACTGTTATAATGGGAANGGAGANATCCTCTCGTCAGCTTTTTTTTATACNCCCAATCCCGATATTGGCAATCTAAATTTTGAACAAATATCTAATATTNTCGCAGGATTGCCGTCGTATATTAAGGGGAATATATTGTTTAGAAAGTCTAATCAATATCAATACTCTGCTGACAATTTTAATGAATACGGTGATGAAATCGTTCATAGGACACAGAATCAGGGAAAAAGTGAAACTCCGTCAGTTATAACTCAAAAAGTCGATGAATACGCATTGAATGATTTGGCGGAAAAAATTTCCGAATTGCAGAAAAGCGGATGTATAGTTTATCTTTTTGGACCTAATACAATTGAGTCGAATTATTTGAAAAATCAAAAAGCGATTAAAGAAATAATTGAAAACCTATTGAGAAGGAATTTGTATTTCTCCGTCAGTCCTGACTATTTTGTGCAACCAGACTCGATGGCGTTTGACACTCCATATCACTTAAATGGTGAAGGTGCGAGAGAATCGGCAAAAAGATTCATCGAGGTATATAGGAGATTGGAGACTAACCGCTAAGCTTATTGGACTAACACACTTTGCGTCTCGTTGGATCTCGTGTTGGAGGGCTATGAGTAAAGCCCCATGTTGAGGCGAAGCCGACATATGGGGCGCCCGGAAGCCCAATCCCAATGGAGGGGGTGGCAAAGAGTGTACTTGAATCACTTAAGGAAAGTTCTGTGTCGTTCCTACAGAACTCCATAAGTTAGTCACGTTCCCTGACCCGGGGTTGCGCATTTGCTTAACCCCGGGCTACTCTGTGTCGGTCTTACAGACCTTTATCTCTATTCAACTCATGCCTTTATTTTCTGCGGGGTGTGATTTCTTGGGGAAAAGGAGGGTAAATTGAATGGAAATTGCTATTTTTGTAAATTAGAAGAAAAATATAAAATTATAAGATATGAAATTCAATGTATCGAGCAAAACTCTTTACAACTGCGTGTCGGCGGTTAGTAAAGTGATCAACTCCAAGAACCCTATGGCGATTCTTAATAACTTCCTGTTTGAGCTTAACGACAACTCGTTGACCATTACGGCTTCCGATTTGGAAAACACGCTGGTGGCTCATCTTGAAGTGATGGATTCGGAGGGGAGCGGTAAATTCTGTATTGATGCCCGCCGCCTTGTGGACCTTCTTAAAGAGATGCCCGATCAAGGTATTGAGTTCTATATAAACGATGATAACCTCTCGGTGGAGATCAATTACAGCAACGGTAATTATAGCTTTATTGCTCTCAACGGCAATGAATATCCCTCCAACGAGTCGGCAGAGAGTGACGCAGCCACTTTCTCATTCACTTATCCCGTGGATCAGATGCTTAAAGGTATCGACAACACCCTGTTTGCTGTTGGCAACGACGACCTCCGTCCTCAAATGATGGGTATCCTTTGGGACATCAAGCCTGATTCAATCACGTTTGTCGCCACCGACACCCGCAAGCTGGTGCGTTATCGCAACAGCTCAACCCCCACAGGCAACGAAGGGTCGTTCATCCTCCCCGTAAAGCCGGCTGCGGTGTTGAAAAATGTGTTTGCCAAGGAGCAGGAAGTGAAAATCACCGTTACCCCCAAGAGCGCCACTTTCGAATCGGCTTCATTCAAGTTCTCATGCCGTTTCATCAAGGGTTCGTTCCCCGATTATAATCGAGTTATCCCTGTGGATAATCCTTACGTGCTCACCGTCGACCGTCATCAGTTCCTGAATGCCATACGCCGCGTGGCGGTGTTTGTGGATCCGGGACACGGATTGGTGAAATTCAAGATCGAGCCCGACAAGATGACCCTNCGCGCCGCCGACAACAATTTCTGCACATCGGCTCGCGAAGAGGTGCTTTGCGACTTTACCGGCAAAGAAATGATAATAGGCTTCAGCGCTCCTTATCTCATTGAGATTACCAGCACGCTGTCGACCGACGACATGGTGATCAAGCTCTCTGATCCCAGCCGTCCCGGAGTGTTCGTGCCTACACAGGAGGAGGGCGCCGCCGATGACCTGCTCATGCTTCTCATGCCGATGACAGTCACTGATTTTTAATCCACAACGATTGAACGACCGGAATGGAACTGCAACTTAAGAAACCGATAGTTTTCTTTGATCTCGAAACTACCGGGGTGAATATCCTTCGTGACAAGATTGTGGAAATCTCCTATATCAAGGTGATGCCTTCGGGCGAAGAGGAGGAACGAACTCTGCGCATTAACCCGGGAATGCCCATTCCCCCCGAGGCGACAGCCGTCCATCACATCACCGACGACGATGTCAAGGACAAGCCCCGCTTCAAGGACGTGGCTAAGGAGCTCGCCCGCGTGTTTGTGGGCTGTGACATAGCCGGCTTTAACTCCAACCGTTTCGATGTTCCGCTGCTCATGCAGGAATTTGCCAACGCCGGGGTTGAAATCGACATGGCGCGCCACAACTTTGTCGACGTTCAGAATATATTTCACAAAATGGAGCAGCGCACTCTTGTCGCAGCCTATAAGTTCTACTGCGGAAAGGACCTTGACGACGCGCATTCAGCCAACGCTGACACCCGAGCTACCTACGAAGTGCTCAAGGCGCAGCTCGACCGCTATCCCTCGTTGAAAAACGACGTGGCTTATCTTGCCGAATTTTCATCGATGAACAAGAACGCCGACCTGATGGGGCGTATCATTTTCAATGAAGCGGGAAAAGAGGTGTTCAACTTTGGAAAATACAAGGGGCAGGAGGTTGAAAAAGTGTTTGCCCGCGAGCCGAGCTATTACAGTTGGATGATGCAGGGAGAGTTTGCTGAAAACACCAAGCAGGTCATCACTCGCATCAGAATGAGAATAAAATAAAAATCGTTGACCGATGTTGAAAGGAAAGCATATAGTTCTCGGAATAACCGGAGGAATAGCGGCTTATAAGTCAGCGTATCTGTTGCGCCTGCTCATTAAGGCGGGCGCCGAAGTGCAGGTTGTCATGACTCCGGCTGCAAAAGAGTTCATCACCCCGGTGACCTTGTCGGCTCTTAGCGGAAAGCCGGTGGTGAGCGAATTTTTCACCGCAAACACAGGTGAATGGCACAGCCATGTCGACCTGGGGCTATGGGCTGACGTAATGGTGATTGCTCCCGCCACAGCCTCAACTATCGGAAAAATGGCTAACGGGGTTGCCGACAATATGCTTGTGACGACCTATCTTTCGGCAAAGGCTCCTGTGTTTATCGCTCCGGCGATGGATCTGGACATGATGGCTCACCCTTCCACCTGCCGCAATCTGCAACTGCTTAAAAGCTACGGCAACCACATCATAGAGCCGGCGACCGGCGAACTTGCCAGCCACCTTGTTGGTAAAGGGAGAATGGAGGAACCTGAAAACATCGTGAAGGCGCTCGAAGCCTTTTTCACGCAGCGCCAATCGCTTGCCGGCAAAAAGGTAATTGTCACCGCCGGTCCCACTTATGAAAAAATCGACCCGGTGAGATTCATCGGCAATTACAGCTCGGGTAAAATGGGTTATGCTATCGCAGAAGAGGCGGCGCGCCGGGGCGCCGATGTCACCATTGTGAGCGGACCGGTCAGCGTGAGTGTTTCCAATCCTGCGATCAAGGTGGTGAAAATCGAGTCGGCAAGGGAGATGCTTGATGCTTGCGTGGCGCGCTTTTCCGATTGCGACATCGCAGTGATGTGTGCGGCGGTAGCCGACTATGCCCCCGCTCATGCGAGCGATCGCAAAATCAAGCGTGAAGGGCACGATGCTCCTGTTATCGAGCTTGTAAAGAATCCTGACATAGCGAAGACTCTTGGCGAGATGAAACGTCAGGGACAATTGCTTGCCGGTTTCGCTCTTGAAACCGACAACGAGGAGGTGAACGCTCAGAGCAAGCTTGACTCAAAGCATCTTGACATGATAGTGCTTAATTCGCTGCGTGACGCCGGCGCCGGTTTCGGAACCGACACAAACAAGGTGACTATCTACACTGCCGACGGACGCAGAATACCGTTTGACGTAAAGTCTAAAGCGGAAGTCGCAGCCGATATCCTTGACACCATCGAATCGTTATGATGATGCGCGGAGTGCTCCTTTGGATTTTGGCGATGGGTTCGTTCCTTTGCGGCTATGCCCAGGAATTGAACTGTCAGGTCACGGTCGATTATTCGCAGGTGGGCGGAACCAACACATCGGTTTTCGAGACCTTGCAATCGGCTATCTCCGACTATGTCAACACCCGCAAGTGGACCCCCGCTCAGATTGCCCCCAACGAGAAGATTGAGTGCAAGCTGTTTTTCACCATCAAGGAGTATAACGANGACAAGATGGTGGGCGACTTGCAAGTGCAGTCGTCGCGCCCGGTCTACAACAGCTCCTACACCACCACGCTGATCAATTTCAAGGACACTAAGGTGGAGTTTGAGTATCGTGAAGGGGAGCCGCTCATCTTTTCGGAAAACTCGATGGAGAGCAATCTCACTGCGATAATAGATTTCTACGTCTATCTCATTCTCGCTATGGATTTTGACAGCTTTTCACCTCGTGGCGGAGAGCAGTTCTACAGGGAATTGCAGCGAGTGGTGCAAATGGCGCAGTCGTCGGGCGAAAGCGGATGGAAAGCCTTTGAAGACACTAAAAACCGCAGCGCCGTCCTGTCGGCGTTCACCGATCCCGCCACATCCAAATTGAGAGATCTTATCTACAAATATCATCGAAAGGGGCTCGATGAAATGTCGGTCAGTCCGGCGAAAGGGCGCGCGGTTATCACCGAGTCGCTCGATGTGCTCAGGGAGGTGTTCTCCCAGGCGCCGATGTCGGTGGGGCTTTCAATGTTTAAGGATGCGAAACTTGACGAGCTTGTCAATCTTTATACCAAGTCACCTCAAAATGAAAGAGAGGGTGTCTATGAGCTCCTCTATTCCATATATCCGGTGGAAACTACCCGCCTTGAAATGATAAAGAAGGGTGTAAATAAATAGAAAGNGATGCTGAAATCACTATACATATCCAACTATGCGTTGATCGACACAGTCGANATTGACTTTCATTCAGGCTTCAACATCATAACCGGCGAGACCGGAGCCGGAAAGTCAATAATGCTTGGAGCGCTGTCGCTGATACTCGGCGGGCGCGCCGACTTGAAAGCTGTGCGCGATTCAGGGAAGAAGTCGGTTATTGAAGCAGTCTTCGATGTTGCCGGCTATCCCGCNCTTAAAGACTATTGCGAGGCTAATGACATCGAGTGGGACGACTCGGTGTGCATATTGAGGCGTGAGATCGCCCCGGCGGGAAGGTCGCGCGCGTTTATCAACGACTCGCCGGTCACTCTTGACTTGCTTTCCCACGTGGCGATGCAGCTTGTCGACATTCACTCCCANCATCAGAATCAGNTGNTGACCTCGCCTGAGTTCCAATTGCAGATTCTCGACAATCTTGCCGGAAACTCCCAGCTGGCACGGGACTACGCTAAGCGTTATCAAGTGTATCGCGCCGCGGTGAAACGCTTGCACGAAACTAAGAAAAAAATAGAGCAGAATCGAAGCGACGAGGATTTCACCCGTTTTCAGTTGGAGCAGCTCGATGAGCTAAAGTTGAAACCCGGCGAGCAGGAGCAGCTTGAACATGACCGAGACTTGCTTTCCAACATGACCGATATAAAGCTCACCCTCAACGGGGCGCTTGACGCGCTTTCCAATGGCAGCTCCAATGTGCTTTCGTTGCTTGGCGACGCTTCGGGCTATTGCGAGGAACTGACAAAGATTCTCGATGACAGCGAAAACATGGCAGAGCGGCTTGAATCGGCACGGATAGAGATTCAGGATATTGCCGAAACGCTTGCCGCCTACGACAGCAACCTGCAGGCTGACCCCGACGAGCTTGAGGCGATAGAGACCCGCCTGAACACAATTTACTCTCTTGAACACAAGCATCACGTGGATACCGTGGAGCAGCTTATCGAGCTGCGGGAGAGTTTGCGTGAACGGCTTGAGGAACTTGAAAACAGTTCCTTCACCGTCGAGGAGCTTGAAAAGGAGGCGCGCCGCGCTAAAGCCTTGGCAAAGGAGATGGCATTGCAGCTGTCGAAGAAACGTCACGAAGAAGCATTGAAATTTGAGGAAGTGTTGCGTGAGACCGCTGTTCCGCTCGGCATGAAAAACCTTCAGGTGAAGGTCGACATAAAAACCGGCGACCTCACGCCCTCGGGCATTGACAAGGTGGAACTCCTCTTTGCGTTCAATAAGAATCAACCCCTCATGCCGGTGGGAGGCACAGCGTCGGGCGGCGAAATTTCGCGATTGATGCTCTCTATCAAGGCGATTATCGCAACCAAGATGCAATTGCCATCAATTATATTCGATGAGGTCGACACGGGAGTATCGGGCGACGTGGCAAATCGCATGGGGCAGTTGATGAAATCCATATCGGAGCGCATTCAGGTGACGGCGATCACCCACCTGCCTCAGGTGGCATCGAAAGGCGACGCCCACTATAAAGTGTATAAGGAGGATGACGAAGATTCCACCCACACCCGGATAAAACTTCTCACTCCTGAAGAGAGGGTGGATGAACTTGCTGTCATGCTCAGCGGCTCGACTGTTGATGAAGCGGCGAGAGCAAACGCCCGCTCGCTATTGAACTCTTAACATAGAAAATTTTTGACGATGGAAGCAAATGAATATATCTTCGGCATCCGTGCCGTGATGGAGGCTGTTGAAGCCGGCAAGGAGATTGACAAAGTGTTGGTGAAAAAGGACTTGCAGGGCGACCTCAGCAAGGAATTGTTCGCCATGCTGAAAAACAACGGTATTCTTGTCCAAAGAGTCCCGGTTGAGAAACTCAATAAAATCACCCGTAAGAATCATCAGGGCGTTATTGCGATTTTATCGGCGATCACCTATCATCGTCTTGACAATCTCGTGCCGCAGCTTTATGAGGACGGAATGCTGCCGTTCATAGTGGTGCTCGACGGGATAACCGACGTTAGGAATTTTGGAGCTATCGCGCGCACCTGCGAGTGTGCCGGAGTGGACGCTATCGTCATTCCGGAACGCGGCAGTGTTTCAGTGGGTGGGGATGCTGTGAAGACCTCGGCTGGAGCGCTTCTTCATCTTCCGGTGTGCCGTGAACGCTCAGTCACCGGCGCGTTGCATTTTCTTAAGGATAACGGCTACAAGATTGTCGCAGCGTCAGAGAAAGCCGACATCAACTACACGCAGTCCGATTACACTGTCCCCGTAGCTATCGTGATGGGCTCGGAGGACACCGGCATATCGCCCGAAGCGCTTAAACTGTGTGACACATTCGTCAGCATTCCTCAGTTTGGACACATCGGATCGCTCAACGTGTCGGTTGCTGCCGGAGTGATCATGTATGAAGTAGTGCGTCAGCGCTTGCTTGCCAACATGGAGGTGATTTGAAAGATTCTTTCTTACAGAATAACAGTATAGTGGGGGGCATCAGTTGCTCCCCACTCTTGTAAGGTCGNGATAGAAATTGTCCGAGCCGAAACTTCCCGTGCCTTTTGTTAGCCTCATCTTAGACGCAGAGTATTCAAGCACGATGTATTCGCCGGTGAGAATATTGTCGGAACAGGTGAATATTATTGATTTTCCGCTTATTTTGTAGGAAAAAGTAACTTTTTCCACTTTTTCGTAGGTATCGGTCCACTGGCAACTGAATTCACCGCTCTTTTTGCTGTCAAAAATGATGCCGCAGTTTGCCACCCGGTCTTTTTGAACAGTGCCCACGTCATATCTTTTGGTCAATGTTCCGGTCCATTGAGAGGACTGCAGTGATGATGAGCCGAACTTGTTGGGGTTGATGCTTTCGTCATCGTCGCCGCAAGCCGACAGAAAGGGCATTACCATCAGAGCTATCAATAAAGCTAAAAATTTGGTTTTCATATCATGAGAAATTTATCATTACTACACAAAGATAGACAAAAAATGCAAACCTTTGCAAGTCCATGATTATTTAAAGTTATCCGCTGATATAATTAGGTCATAATATTCTAGGAAAAAACTGGGTATAAAATAGGGCCGCCTGAGAGCGACGTTGCTCCCCCGAGGCGACCCTATGCAAGCTGAGATTCGGGTATTTCTTATTTCAATGCTTCATGCTCATACTGAAGGGTGAGCGACGGCTGGTCGCAAACTTCAGCGGGTCCGAAATACTGAATCGGTCCGGGATAGACGAATTCGGTATTTATAGCCCAAGCATCGCGTTGTGATGCAAATTTCTTGAATGCGCGTCCGTCAAGCGAAACAAGCGCTTTTTGGATTACGGGTTTCATTGCTCCATGACGGCGTTCCATGTTCATCATCATTGTGATGGGTATTCCGCCGGTGGTCCATTGTACTGAGGGTTTGGTCAGTCCGCGCACGCTTGACATGTAGCCGGTCACACCTGATTGGATCAAGCAAGCGGCATTGAAACCGAGCGCGTAGCAATAGTCGGCGTCGAAGTTGGAGGGATCGGCGCAACGTCCTTCATAACCGAAGAAGTGATAGAGAGATGCGAATTTGCCCACATACTTGCCTTCGGCTTTAAGAGCGTTCAAGCGGCGAGCCACCATTTCGCCGAGAAGTTTTTCCGTCTCGATGAGAGAAACCTGTACATTTCCGTGGGGGTCGCGGTCAAGGCAAAGCTGACGTGCCACGCCTTCGGGAAGGCTGGTGAAAATTGCGGTGTTTTCGGGAGTGAGGCGGTCGGCGATCCAAGAAAGCTGATTGCCTTTGTCGACGCGCGAGAACTCTTCAGCGTTGGCTGCAAGAAGTTCGTTGAGCTCTGCGATGAGAGCTTTCATTGCCGGAATGAATTCGATGAGACCTTCGGGAATGAGCACTGTCCCGAAATTGTTGCCGTTGGCTGCGCGGCGAGCCACCACGTCGGCGATTGCGTTGACAACATCGTCAAGGGTCTGCTTCTTGGCTTCAACCTCTTCCGAGATGATGCAGATGTTGGGCTGGCACTGGAGCGCGCACTCAAGCGCGATGTGGCTTGCCGAGCGTCCCATCAATTTGATGAAGTGCCAGTATTTTTTAGCTGAGTTGCAATCGCGCTGGATGTTTCCGATAACTTCGCTATAGACTTTTGTTGCGGTGTCGAAACCGAAAGAAGTTTCGATAACCTCATTTTTCAGGTCGCCGTCGATTGTCTTCGGGCAGCCGATCACCTGTACGCCGGCGTCGATTGCCTTGTAGTATTCAGCGAGAATCGCAGCATTGGTGTTTGAGTCGTCGCCGCCGATGATGACGAGCGCCTTGATGTTGAGCTCTTTCAGGATTTCAAGACCCTTGTCAAATTGAGCCTGTGTTTCAAGTTTGGTGCGTCCTGAGCCGATGATGTCAAAACCGCCGGTATTGCGATATTCGTCGATGATGTCGGCGGTGAGTTCCATATACTTGTGGTCAACAAAACCGCCGGGACCCATCAGGAAGCCGTAAAGGCGGCTGTCTTTATTGATTTTTTTGATACCGTCGAAAATTCCGCTTATCACGTTGTGTCCGCCGGGAGCCTGTCCTCCTGAAAGGATTACTCCTACATTTATGGGTTCGCCCTTGATTGAATTACCGTCTTTCTCAAAACGTATTTCGGGGAGTCCGTAGGTGTTGGGGAACAACTTCTTGATTTCCTCCTGGTCAGCAACTGATTGTGTAGCTTTGCCCTCTTCGATTTTAACCCCGCCGGTCAAAGCGACAGGCAATTTGGGCTTATAAGCGGCACGAGCTTTCTGTAATGCACTCTTCTTCATGTTATTGAATTTAGATGATTCTGGTTTATTGGCAAATTTCGTAAAAAAATATCAAATCGTCAACTCATTTTATATAAAATATGCTGTTGTCGTAGCTCTGAGAGGGGAGCGTAGCAGTGAAGCCACATGAAAAGTCCTGTTGTCGGCTTCCGCCGTGAAGGTGTCATTGAGAGGGGGTGGGATGGGCATCTTTATTTCTTTCAGCGGGAGTCCCGGCATGCGAGCAGCCTTGTAAACCGCCTCTTTCGTTGTCCATGCGAGCAAAAGTTGAGACGGGGATGTGTAAGCCTCGATTTCTTCAGCCGACAGGAATTTTGGAGCCACGCGGAGCAATTGCTCGCGCCACACCTCGGTGTCGATACCTATCGATGCCTCAGGGGAACGTGTTACCGCAAGAACACACTGGTCGACGGAGTGGGAAATGGATATCATGCCGTTGAAACACACGCCTGTTACGAGCGGACGTCCTTCTTCGTCGTGAGTCAGCGATGCCGCCGACCCGAATGCTTTCTCAATCATTTTTGCCGATGCGTCAAGTTCGGCTTGCCGGCGCGGAGCGTCTTTTTTCTGAGAAATAGGTTCAGTATATATTTCTATCTCGATTTCCATTAATGACGGTATTGAGCTATGCGCGCAAAGGTAACAATTTTATTTTACTCTGTGCTATGCCGTGAACCAAGACTCTTCCAATAGCGTTTTAGTAATGGATTATAATTCTCAATTCAACAATTTTATGGATTTCATTTGGTATATCATTATCGGTATTGTGGCAGGTTTCGTCGCAGGCAAACTTATGCGTGGAGGTGGTTTTGGCGTGATTGTCAATCTCATTGTCGGGATAATCGGCGGAGTGCTTGGCGGATGGCTGTTCGGATTGCTCGGAATAAGCGCCGGAGGCATTATTGGCAGCCTCATAACTTCGGTTGTCGGAGCGATAGTGCTCCTGTGGATTGTCGGCTTGCTGAACCGCACTACCGGACATCGTTAACCGACTTTTAACGAAATATATCAGCAACGCATATTGCGGCGGTATAATCCCCCGCCGTAATATGCGTTGCTGCTTTTTGTTGGAGCGTGATAGTTAAATAAACGCAAGAAATGGGTGGTTGCCATGCCTGTGATTTGAAAATTNCATGACNTTTGCCTATCTTTGTAACTTGANTTNTAATATCCGTTTATGCTCCAACCCTTAATTGAAGAATCAAAGGTAAAAGCGGTGAGAAGACTCCTTGAGGAGAATGACCGCATTGTTATCACTTGCCACATGTCGCCCGACGGCGACGCTGTGGGTTCTTCTCTCGGACTTATGCACACGCTTTCCAAACTGGGGAAGGACGTGCATGTCGTTACCCCCGACCGCATCCCCGACACCTTGCGATGTCTTCCGGGGTCAAAGGAGATTGTGCCCTATTCAAAGTACACGNATTTTGCGACCAAGCNCCTGCGTGAAGCCGAAGTGATATTCTGCCTTGATTTCAATGCGCTCTATCGTGTTGACCGCATGAAAGATGTGCTTGCCGAGGCTTCGGCGAAAAAAGTGTTGGTCGACCATCATGAAAACCCCGAGGATTTTGCTGATATAACGATCTCTTATCCGAGACAGTCATCCACCTGCGCTCTCCTTTTCCGGCTTCTGTGCCGGTTGGAATTGTTCGGGATGATAGGACGGAAGGCAGCCACCTGCATCTATACGGGAATGATGACCGATACCGGTAATTTTTCCTACAATTCCAATGATCCCGACCTATATGTGATTATCGCCGAGTTGATCCGCAAAGGCATCAACAAGGATGAGATTTATAAGAAGGTGATGGACACGAAGAATCTCAACGTGCTTAAGCTCCACTCCTATGCTATTGCCAACATGAGGGTGTTTGAAGAGCAGAAAGCGGCGTTGATCACTCTTTCCGCCGACGAGCTTAAACAGTTCAACTATCACAAGGGCGATACCGAGGGGCTTGTCAATGTCCCGCTCTCCATTCCCGGAATAATCTATTCAGTGTTCCTTCGCGACGACGAGAAGGAGATTAAGGTGTCATCGCGCAGCAAGGGCGATTTTCGTGTCAATGACATCTGCGAAAAGTATTTCAACGGCGGCGGTCATGTCAACGCTTCGGGCGGCGAGCTGAATTGCTCGCTGGAGGAGGCAGTGGAGATATTCATGTCGACCCTGCCTGAAGTGGAGAAATACCTGCTCAATCAATTGAAACAAAAATAAGAACGATAATAAGTAATTCAAAAATGAAAATATCATTTAAAATCGGATTTGCCGGACTGTTTCTTGCCGCGATGGCGGTTTGCTCCGGTTGTAACGATTCGAAAAGCTATGCCGACCTCTTGAATGACGAGACTAAGAGCATAAATCGATTCCTTGCTGACCAGCGGGTTGTTTCGACAGTTCCTTCTGACTCAGTGTTCGTGACCCGTTATGAACTTGCCGAGAAAATATTGAGCGACAGGAATGTAAGTCCTAACGACGCTGATTATAATAAAAAATTCAACGACGTTCTTAATGATATGATAGCCGACCCGGCTATCGACGCTCCGTTCTATCGCATGGATGAGGATGGCGATGTCTATATGCGCGTGGTGAAGACCGGCGACATGAACGATCGCCCTCAGTTTAACGACTTGGTTTACGTGCGTCTCACTCGCTATAACCTTCAGGAATATGACGGACTGCTTCCCGAAGGCTATGGGAACTCCTACGACGTGGCTACTGCGATCACCATTCGCTATGACAACGAGTCGTCACAGTCCTATACCCAGTGGGGAGAAGCTCTTCAAGTGCCGTTGCGCTATCTGGGCTATAGTAGCGAGGTTGAGATTGTGGTGCGTTCACGCAAAGGTCCTAATGATGAGATAGGCATAGTCGTTCCCTATCTTTACACAATCCGTTATTTCAAGAGCAATATTTAAAAACTTAGCGGCATCTAAGGATGCTTTTTATAAACCAATCAATCATGTCATTAATTAAATCGATATCAGGTATACGCGGCACTATCGGCGGTGTGCCCGGAGAGGGATTGAGCCCTGTCGATGTGGTTAAATTTACAGCGGCTTATGCTGATTTTATTTCACGTTCCACCACTCGATCAACTCGCACGATCGTTGTGGGTCGCGACGCGCGCCTGTCGGGGCGGATGGTTAGCGGGCTTGTCGAGGCGACATTGACGGGAATGGGATTTGACGTTGTCAACATCGGGCTTGCTTCAACGCCAACCACTGAGATCGCTGTGGTCATGGAGGGCGCCTGTGGAGGCATCATTATCACCGCGTCCCACAATCCCAAGCAGTGGAACGCCTTGAAACTTCTTAATGAAAACGGCGAGTTCCTGAATGACGAGCAGGGAAAAGAGGTGCTCCGCATAGCCGAGGAGGGCGCTTATTCGTTTGCTCAGGTCGACAATCTCGGAACTGTCTACACCAATAACACTTACAACCGTAAGCACATCGAGTCGGTGCTGAACTTGAAGCTGGTCGATGTCGAGGCTATCCGCAAGGCTAACTTTACGGTGGCTGTCGATGCCGTCAACTCAGTGGGCGGCGTGGTGATTCCTCAGCTGCTTCGCGCTCTTGGAGTGGAAAACGTGATTGAGCTTAATTGCGAGGCAACAGGTAAATTCGCCCACACCCCCGAACCTATTCCCGAAAATTTGACCCAGATATCCGAACTGATGCGCGACGGACGCGCCGACGTGGGATTTGTCGTTGACCCCGACGTTGACCGTCTTGCCATTGTGATGGAGAACGGTGAAATGTTTGTCGAAGAATACACATTGGTGTCGATTGCCGATTTCGTGCTTGCCAACACTCCCGGGTCGACGGTGAGCAATCTGAGCTCGTCGCGCGCCTTGCGTGACGTGACGCGCAATCATGGCTGCGAATACAATGCGGCGGCGGTGGGCGAGGTCAACGTGGTCACCAAGATGAAAGAGACCGGAGCGATAATTGGCGGCGAGGGTAATGGCGGTGTCATTTATCCCGAATCGCATTATGGCAGAGACGCGCTCGTTGGTGTGGCTCTTTTCCTCACCCTGCTTGCGAAGAGCGGCAAGAAGGTGACTGAGCTTAAAGCTGGATATCCGCAATATGCTATCGCCAAGAACAAGATTGAACTTACCCCCGACATCGATGTCGACAAGATTCTGGATGCCGTAAAGAAGAAATACGCTTCCGAAACTATTACCGATATTGACGGAGTGAAGATCGATTTCGCTGATTCATGGGTTCATCTGAGAAAATCCAACACTGAGCCGATTATCCGCATTTATTCCGAGGCGCCTTCGATGGACGAGGCTAATGCTCTTGCTCATCAGATAAAGGATGTCATAGCTTCATTGGCTTAACCTCGGTTTTATATAGTAATAATAAAGCGACGCTCCCGGAGAGGCGATTACCTCAATCCGGGAGCGTCGGTTATTTTTATGCGTTATGTTGCGTCGTTTATTCAGGATTGTTGAGCTCAACGAGCCATCCCATATCGACATAGCGGCGGAATGTGGCTTTGCCCTGGCTGAGTTTTCCTTCTTCGGGTGCGTCAAACACATGTCCGAACGGTGTCTTGTCGACAAACTTATAGATGTAGGAACAACTGCCGACACCGTTTTCCTTCATATTCTCGGGACAGAATACTTCGGTCACTTTTACGAGTTCAAACTTTCCCATGAGCATCTCATGGCTCTCGATGCTGACCTTTGACAAGGCTGCGTCATAGTCTGATGCGGTCACAGGCTCTTTCATTGCGGGCTGGGCTGCTGGATCGGCAACAGTGTCGGCTGCTGCGACTTCCTCTTCGGCAGCCGCGGTTTCGGCAACAATCTCCTCGATGTCGGCGCCTGTATTGAGGTCGTTGTTAGAGAGTATATAGTCGGGAGTTGGAGCGGGGGTGATGCCATCTCTGAGTTTCAGGTCCTTTTCGATGTCGTCTCTGTAGCGCACCACGTGGCTCACTGCATATTTCTTGGCGGCATCGGTCAGCGTGACGTTGGCAAATGTGTGTTCCACGTCCTGCATTGCCGATGTGTAGCCTGACCAATAGCTGTAGGAGCTCACTTTCTTTTTCTCAACTACCGTGCTGGTGGTCAAGTCGATCATGCCGGCGTCGCGGAGTTGCTTCAGTTGGGTCAGCTGTGTAGGGTTAACCTCATAAAAACCGGTATTGAAGCTTTTCACGCATGAGCTGTCGGAGAACATGGCTTCTTTTTCAAGCGCGCTCTTTGCTTGGCGTGGATTTAACGTGTCGCTGCCACATGAAGTGACTGCAGTTGTTATCATTATCGCGCCCGCTATCATTGCTATGCGGGCGATGCTTTTCTTCGGTTTCATGATTATATCGTGTTTTAGTTTTTAATTCATTCCCAACTTTAGTTTCATCCGTTCCCACATTGTCGGTCCTTCGAGTTGAAGATGCACGTTCACGCCATGATCATGCTTGTTGAGGAAGATGATGCTGCTGTGCAGGACAATTGCCACGACATCCTCGAAATGGGTGAGACCGTGAATATTGGCAAGAGGTATTTTGTGGAAAGGCGAGCGTGAGTCTATGCTGCTTATCACAAGATTACCATTCTCGTCGATGGTGATATTGTGATGATCGGAAGCATATTCAAAAAGCAACCCGATATCGAGATTCTCAATACCTTTGGGAAGCTTGCGGTATCGGGAGTAGAGTTCGTCTATAACCTTTTTTGTGATCATAATTGTTTCCTATGATTTAGCTTGCATGCGATGAATTAGTGGGTCACCGTTGATTACTAAACATCGGGATAGCAGAAAATGTTTTGACGAATCCGTGTTTTGCCTATACTTTTGGCGAAAAAAATCTGCGGGCAGTGACATTATGCTGTCATCTGTCCGCAGATTTTTGATTTTCAAGACTTTTATGCGAGGAAGCCCAGAAGTACGCCGGCAGCTACAGCCGAACCGATAACTCCGGCAACATTCGGTCCCATGGCGTGCATGAGAAGGTAGTTGCTGGGGTCATACTCAAGACCGAGATTATTGGAAATACGCGCCGACATGGGCACTGCCGATACACCGGCATTTCCGATAAGCGGATTGAGTTTTTTGGACTTCGGAAGAACGAGGTTGAACAGCTTCACGAAGATCACGCCTGAAGCCGAAGCGATGATGAACGCCATGAAGCCGAGAGCGAAAATGAAAATCGTGTTGAGCGTGAGGAACTCGGTTGCCTGAGTCGAGGCGCCCACTGTCATGCCGAGCAGGATGGTGACGATGTCGGTCAACGCGTTGCTGGCTGTCTTGGCAAGACGGTTGGTGACACCGCACTCGCGCAGAAGATTGCCGAAGAAGAGCATGCCGAGCAGCGGAATGCCTGAGGGCACCACGAAGCAGGTGAGCAGCAATCCCACGATGGGGAAGATGATCTTCTCGTTCTGCGACACAGCGCGGGCGGGTTTCATCTTTATCAAGCGCTCGTTCTTAGTGGTGAGCAGGCGCATGATAGGCGGCTGGATGAGCGGCACGAGAGCCATATAGGAGTAAGCCGACACTGCGATTGCTCCCATGAGGTTGGGCGCGAGTTTCGATGAAAGGAAGATTGCGGTGGGACCGTCGGCACCGCCGATTATGGCGATGGCTCCTGCCTGATCGGGCGAGAATCCAAGCGCGAGCGCCACCATGTAGGCTCCGAAGATGCCAAACTGGGCGGCGGCTCCGACAAGCATGAGCTTCGGATTGGCGATAAGCGCCGAGAAGTCGGTCATCGCTCCGATTCCGAGGAAGATGAGCGGCGGATACCATCCAG
>WFLX010010015.1_pt1 | contig 17683 bp, 10 predicted proteins | sample 4967041 | NCBI WGS metagenome assembly WFLX01 (sample SAMN12857096, study PRJNA449069) | gut metagenome | isolation source: stool from male and female vole | host: Microtus ochrogaster | place: USA:Florida | collected 2017 | reverse complement strand
GTCTGCCGATGGTGAGATCAGGAGAGAGAATCCTGCGGAGGAACAGATCAATGAGCCGGCTAACTCCAAACATTATTGGCGTTACCGTATGCACCTCACCGTTGAAGATTTACTAAAGCAAGATGAGTTCAACAAGCGTTTGCACGGTGCAATCAAGTCATCTGGTCGCTAAAAAAGGTAAAAATCCCAATAAATAGTACAAAAACAAGCAAAAAGTTCCGGATTAAATTTAATCCGGAACTTTTTTATTATAAACAATTCAGTGCTTAATCGTAATAATTATAGCAAAAATAGAATTAAAATAAAGCGATTAAAGCAAATTGCTATTGTTTTCGTTATTTTGCAAGAATATTGTATTTGATTTATTTCGTGAGGTTCAAAAATTCTTGACGCAATGATACGTCGTCCATGAATTTTCCCGTGTAGTCAAGAGTTAAAGTGTAAGAATCCTGTTTTTCTACACCTCTCATCTTCATACAAAGGTGTCCAGCCTCACACGCAACAATNACTCCCTTATTTGGAAGGGTGTTTGTAAGCAGTTGACATATTTGTGAAGTCAATCTCTCCTGCACTTGTAGTCGCTTTGCAAAACTATCAACTACTCTTGCAAGTTTTGAGAGACCAATCATTTTTCCGTCGGGAATATAGCCAATTGCTATTTTTCCAAAGAATGGTAAAATATGGTGTTCGCACATACTATAGAATTCAATGTCTTTTACGATTACTATCTGCGAACCGGCATGTTCAAAAATTGCNTGCGAAACGATNNTCTCCGGNTTGGAATCATAACCGGAGGTGATGTCAATAAGAGCTTTGGCAACTCGTCTTGGTGTTTTGACCAGTCCCTCTCTTTCGGGATCTTCTCCTATCAACCGAAGTATCTCTCGGTAATGGGAAGCAATTGCCTCAACCTTCTCTTCATCATATTTTTCCATTTTCATTGCTTGATGACAACAATTTGACATTTCACAACTCTCATTTCTGATGCATAGTTGGGAAATGCGTGTTTAAGTTCAGCCAACGCAGAGTTTGCTTCATTCAGTGTGCGGAAGTTGCCAACTCTCGTATACCAGTTGGGAGAACTTGAATAGGTATAAATTTGTCCTCTATACTTTGGGAATTTTGCAAGAATCGCACTACCCCTTGCTTTTGCACGAGCTTCGAGGGTAGACTGATTGCGCCCATCGCTGAAGACCTGAATTCTAAAACCCGAAAGTTTATTGATGCCCGGCTTAATTTCTTGGACAGCAGGTTTAGGAGCGTTGGGTGTAAGGATAAGCTCAAGAATAGATGGTGGAATATCAATCATGATATTACCACCCGATTCAGCTTCTATTTTTGTGACCACATTATTTTTCTCATCGGTTTTTTCTGCCCACAATAAAATATTACTGAATAAGAAAGTAGCGACGAAGAATTTTTTCAATGTAATGTGGAGAAATTTCCCCGGAATAATAAACATATATATACAATAGTCCGGTAAAGAGTAAGGCTCTGTGNCGAGANATATACTCNCCACAGAGTCTTAGTAAATTATTATGAAATTAGTCGAATGCCTCAACAATACCCATGAATGAGTCTGCCTTGAGAGCTGCGCCACCAATCAGACCGCCATCAACATCGGGTTTTGCAAAAAGTTCTTTTGCATTTGAGGGCTTGCAAGAACCNCCGTAAAGAATTGAGGTGTTGTCAGCGAGTTCCTTGCCATATTTATCGGCAATCACTTTGCGAATATGAGCGTGCATATCCTGAGCCTGTTCAGCAGTGGCAGTCTTGCCTGTGCCGATTGCCCAAACCGGTTCGTAAGCGATAACTATCTTAGCGAACTCTTCAGCAGGAAGCTCAAAGAGTGCTTCTACCTGACCCTTTACAACATCGTTGTAAGTGCCGTTTTCGCGTTCTTCCAAAACCTCACCTACGCAGAAAATCGGAGTCAAACCATTGGCAAGTGCTTGCTTAGTCTTGGCAAGAAGCTGCTCGTTGTTTTCACCGAAATACTGACGACGCTCGCTGTGGCCGAGAATAACGTGGCTTGCACCGGTAGATTTTACCATAGCAGCACTAACTTCTCCGGTGTATGCACCTTTATCATGTTCTGAGCAATTCTCTGCACCGAGTTTGAGAGGCTCATCGATTACACCCTTTACTGACACGAGGTGAGTGAAAGGTACACACATGATAACTTCACAGTTGGCTTTCTTCTCTTTAAGAAGCTCGTTTACCTGATTGGCCAATTCAACACCCTCTTCAAGAACGGTGTTCATTTTCCAGTTGCCGGCTACAATATTCTTTCTCATTTCTTTATAATTTTATTTCCTATGCCAAACTTGATTATTAAGTATAGGAATACATATTTTAATATGCAAAGTTAACCCTTTTCATCGGCATATCCAAATTTTTCGTATAAACGTTCCTTTTGTTTAATAAAAATTATGACAAGATAGAATATTTGATCGCTTATAATTTCATCTTCTAAATTACATAATGAGTTTTGATGCTCNTAACANCTCTCAATGGTTAAATTCATTATTAGTTTTTACATACAGTTGTACCTATCTATAATTTTGTTGGTATGGATTGACTAAGTTTTTTCATTTCGGAAGCTATTGGTAAAGTTAAATTTTTTTGTTAAATTTGCGTTTCACTACCATAGTTCATTTAGTATGGATTTTAAAATCACATCTGACTACAAACCCACAGGTGATCAACCTGAAGCTATAGCTGAATTAGTGAATGGTGTCAATGCCGGATTGCCTCATCAGACTCTTCTTGGAGTCACCGGTTCCGGTAAAACATTCACAATGGCAAATGTAATTCAGCAGGTTAAACGTCCTACCCTAATCCTTTCACATAACAAGACACTCGCTGCACAGCTATATTCTGAATTTAAGAATTTCTTTCCTGAAAATTCAGTTCAATATTTTGTAAGCTACTACGACTATTATCAGCCGGAAGCTTATATACCTACTTCCGATAAGTATATTGAAAAAGACCTGATGATAAATGACCAGATAGAAAAGCTGAGGTTATCAACGGTTGCCTCACTCCTATCCGGCAGACGAGATATCGTTGTCGTCTCCAGTGTCAGCTGTATTTACGGTATGGGAAATCCGGATGATTTCTCGCAAAGTGTCGTTAACATTAAAGTTGGGCAAAATATATCAAGAAATGCATTCTTGCGCAAACTTGTCGATTCNCTTTATTCCCGCAGTGAAGTTGAACTTGCTTCCGGTCAGTTCAGAGTGAAGGGAGATACGGTAGATATTAAGTTGTCGTTTGAAGAGATACAGCTCCGAGTGATTTTCTGGGGAGATGAGATTGAGAAGATTCAGACTATTGACCCCGGCAATGGCTTGGTGTTAGAGAATCTGGAATCGTTTAACATCTACCCTGCCAATATTTTCGTCACCTCAAAAGAACGAATGAGTTCTGCTATTGATCAGATAGCGGTGGATCTTGGTACCCAATGCGATTTCTTCGCAAGAGAGGGAAAATTGGTAGAAGCTGACCGCCTTAAGGAGAGGGTGACATATGATTTGGAAATGATGAAGGAGCTGGGGCATTGTGCCGGTATCGAAAATTATTCACGATATTTTGACGGTCGTGAGCCGGGTATGCGTCCATTCTGTCTTCTCGATTATTTCCCGAAAGATTTCCTTACTATTATAGATGAGAGTCATGTCACTTTGCCTCAAATAAGAGGCATGAATGGTGGTGATCTTTCACGAAAAATGAATCTTGTGGANTATGNTTNNCGCTNACNGGCTGCTATTGATAATCGCCCCTTGAAATTTGATGAGTTTGAACGCCTTACTCCTCAAACAATCTATGTGAGTGCGACTCCGGGCGATTATGAGCTTATGCAGACGGAGGGTGTGTTTGTAGAACAGGTAATACGTCCTACGGGTCTTCTTGATCCGGAAATTGAGGTCAGACCAACTATGAATCAGATAGANGACCTNTTGGAACAGATCCAGTTGAGAATCGAAGCCGGTGAGCGAACTCTTGTTACTACTCTCACTAAACGTATGGCTGAGGAGCTTGACCAGCATTTGAGAAAATGGGGAATCCGAAGTGCATATATTCATAGTGATGTTGACACTCTTGAAAGAATCCGTATCCTTGAAGATTTGAGAGATGGTGTTTATGATGTCCTTATCGGTGTAAACTTACTCCGAGAAGGACTGGACCTCCCCCAAGTTAGTTTGGTTGCAATTCTCGATGCCGATAAGGAGGGTTTCTTACGCAATCACCGTTCCCTTACCCAAACTGCGGGACGTGCAGCTCGAAATGTGAACGGCAAGGTGATCATGTATGCCGATAAGATTACCGATTCAATGAAACGTACCATTGAAGAGACGGAGCGTAGACGTAGTAAGCAGATTCTTTACAATGAGACTCATGGGATTGTGCCAACTCCAATTGTAAAGAAATCGTCTGCACGCGACTTGATTACATTATACAGTGGAGAGGATGCTGATGCAGAAGCACCATCAATGGGGGCACCACGCAAGTCAAATACGACCGGTAAAACTACATCTGTTTCAAAAACCTCGAAAAAGCCTGTTAAGAATGACGGGGCTATCGGAGTAACTAAACGTCCTTANATAGAGGAGGAGCATACTCTGGGTGTCGTTGCTGATCCCGTAATTGAATATATGTCTCTCACCGAACTTGAAGTCCGGATAGAGAAACTAAATCGTGAGATGCTTGATGCAGCGCGAAAGACTGACTTTATCGAGGCAGCCCGACTTCGCGACGAGATGATATCGCTCAAGGAATTGTATGAGGAGAAAAAATTATCTGAACATGAAGAATGATAATCTGACATCTACTTTTCCCTTGGCTCCTCGTCATCTCTTCTTACCTACTACTAAAGAGGAGATGGAGAAATTGGGTTGGGAACAAGCCGATATAATTCTTTTTTCCGGTGATGCATATGTGGATCATCCCTCTTTCGGCGCAGCGGTAATCGGTCGTGTGCTTCAAGCTGCCGGATATAAGGTTGCAATAGTTCCCCAACCGAATTGGAGAGACGACTTAAGAGATTTCAAGAAACTTGGACGACCGAGACTTTTTTTTGGTGTGTCGGCGGGTGCCATGGATTCTATGGTAAATCATTACACTGCCAATCGTCGTCTGCGCCATGACGATGCTTTCACTGCCGGAGGTAAGCATGGAATGCGTCCTGATTATCCTACAATCGTTTATTCCAAGATTCTTAAGGAATTATTTCCTGATGTGCCTGTGGTTGCCGGAGGAATTGAAGCCTCTCTCCGAAGAGTGGCTCATTATGATTATTGGCAAGATAAATTATTACCCTCTATACTTGCTCAAGCCAACGGTAATATTGATATTTTNAGCTATGGAATGGGNGAAAGNACGCTTGTGGAAATAGCCCGTCGTCTTTCGGAGGGTGAAGAGGTTAAAGACTTGACGGATATACCACAGACAGCTTTTTTCACTGGGTNAAAGCCTGCTGCTGAAGATATAGTTCTTCATTCATTTGAAGAATGTCTCGTTGACAAAAAAAAGCAGGCTCAGAATTTCCGTCATGTTGAGGAGGAATCAAATAGGGTTCAAGGACATATGCTTTGGCAGAGCACCGGAAATAAAATGATAAAAATCAATCCGATGTATCCCCCTATGGCTACAGGAGAAATCGATAAATCTTTTGATCTTCCTTATACACGTCTACCCCATCCACGTTACAAAGGTAAAGTGATTCCTGCCTACGATATGATTCGTCATTCTGTCAATCTGCATAGAGGATGTTTTGGTGGATGTGCCTTTTGCACAATCTCTGCCCATCAAGGAAAGTTTATCTCTTCGAGATCTAAAGAGTCAATTATGCGTGAGGTGAAGCAGGTGACAGAAATGGGAGATTTCAAGGGGTATATTTCAGATTTGGGAGGACCTTCAGCCAATATGTATGCTATGGGTGGTCATGACAAATCTATATGTGCCAAATGTGTGCGCCCCTCCTGCCTTTTCCCTACGCCATGTAAGAATCTTAACAATGACCATTCTCCACTCCTTAATATATATAATAGTGTTGATGCACTTCCGGANGTGAAGAAGTCTTTTATTGGNAGTGGCGTAAGATATGACCTTGCAATGGCTCCGGGTAAAGATGCCAAAGTTGATGCTACTAATAAACGCTATTTGGAGAATTTAATCAGGCATCACGTTAGTGGTCGTCTTAAAGTTGCTCCGGANCATACTTCNGANNGTGTGCTCAATTGTATGCGAAAACCCTCCTTTACACTTTTTCGAAAGTTTAAAAGTATCTTTGACGATATCAATACAAAGGAGGATTTACGCCAGCAACTTATACCTTATTTTATATCGTCTCATCCNGCGTGTGAAGAAACTGATATGGCGGAACTGGCTGTCATAACAAAAGACTTGAATTTCCATCTGGAGCAAGTTCAGGATTTCACACCGACTCCAATGACTCTCGCCACCGAAATTTATTATACCGGTTTTCATCCTTACACCGGAGAGAAGGTATATACGGCACGTACAGAAAAAGAGAAGCTTAATCAACGCCAGTTCTTTTTTTGGTATAAGCCGGATGCACGTCAGGAGATAATCAATTCCTTGCAACGTCTGCATCGTCCGGATTTGATTAATCGACTTTATCCAAATATGAAAAACAAGCAGCCCAGATCTTTGGAATCCCCAAAGTTCATAAGTCACGATTCCTTTAAGAACGTAAAAAGGAGAAGTAAGGGTAAAAAATAAATGTGTAACCTATATAATATCTAACGTTTTAAACTAAATTTTCATGAACAAGATTAAAATTGCCATGGGAGGAATGATGGTTCCGCTGCTCTTGACAGGCTGTCAGGGTAATTCCCAGTCGGGAGATAAGGTGATCGAACGTCCCGATATTCAGATCACTGATGGTAAGTTCACTCCGGAAGTGCTTGAAGCCTTTGGACGTGTATCCGAAGCCACCCCTTCTCCCGATGGCACAAAGATTATTTTCACTCTTGCATATGAAGATATACAGGAGAATAAGGGCAACTCAGAAATTTATTCAATTGAGGCAGACGGCTCTAATCTTACCCGTCTCACTACCACTGCNCCTTCGGAGTCTAACCTTCGTTGGCTTGACAACGGTAAGAAAATCGCTTTCCTTAAGAAGGATGACGAAACCGGCAAGACCCAGATTTTCGTTATGAACGGCGATGGTTCCGGCGTGAAACGTCTTAGCAAGGTAGAAAATGGGGTTGAGTGTTTTGAGATTTCTCCTGATGAGTCAAAAATTGTATATGGCTCCCCCATTGCTGCATTTAACAAGGACGAAGCATTGTTTAAGGATCTTCCGAAAACTACAGGACGAGTTGTTGACGATTTGATGTATAAGCATTGGGATGAATGGGTATCTGAAATTCCCCACCCCTTTGTGGCTGATTTCAGTGAGACCGGAATTACCAACAGTCGCGATATCATGGAGGGTGAACCCTACGAATGCCCTATGCGTCCCTTTGGTGGAGCAGATGCGTTTGCCTGGTCTCCCGANAGCAAAACTCTGGTCTATGTTTCTCGTAAGTTGAAGGGNCAAGACTATGCCTTCTCTACCAATAGCGACCTCTACCTCTACAACCTTGCAACAGGTGAAACCAGTAATATAACCGATGGCAATCCAGGTTATGACACTGATCCCGTCTTCTCCCCTGACGGAAAGAGCCTTGCGTGGTTGTCAATGCAGACTGCAAANNNTGANAGNGANAAGAAGCGNCTTATGGTTATGAATNTGCAGTCNGGNGAAAAGAGNGATNTGACNGCAAANTGGGATTANTGGCCNGAGCAGATTGCNTGGGCAAAGAATGGAGAATCCATTTGGTTTACAGGTTACTATGAAGGTGTTGCACCTGTCTTTACAATTAATGTGAACACCTGTGCTATTGACACAGTGGCTATGGATGTATGCGACTTTGCTTCTGTTGTTCCAGTTGCTGATAATGCTGCAATTGCTCTGCGCCACTCAATGCGTAGCCCCAATGAAATCTGTCTTGTACGCACTGACAGTAAAGAGGTGAAGGAGCTTACTTCTATCAACAAAGACCTTTTGGCAAGCCTTAAGTTAGGTGAGGTTAAGAAAGTAATGGTTCCCACTACCGATGGCAAGCAAATGACTACTTGGGTAATTCTTCCTCCGGACTTCGATCCCAATAAGCAGTATCCTGCCCTCCTTTATTGTCAGGGTGGTCCCCAACAAGCTGTTAGCCAGTTCTGGAGCTATCGTTGGAACTTTATGATAATGGCAGCTAACGGATATGTGGTAATTGCACCTAACCGTAGAGGTCTTCCCGGCTTCGGCACAGAGTGGAATCGTCAAATCTCAGGTGACTATGGCGGTCAGAATATGAAAGACTATTTTGCTGCTGTTGATTACATGGCAAAAGAGAACTATATAGATGAGAAACATATCGGCGCTATCGGTGCCAGCTATGGTGGATTCTCAGTTTATTGGCTTGCAGGTCATCACGACGGTCGTTTTGCTGCCCTTGTGTCACACGCAGGTATCTTTAATATCGAGGCACAGTATCTTGAAACTGAGGAGATGTGGTTTGCAGACTTTGATCTCGGTGGTCCCTACTGGGATAAGAGCAATGCAATTGCACAGCGCACCTATGCAAACTCTCCCCACCTCTATGTTGANAAATGGACTGCTCCTATCCTNGTAACAGTNGGTGAATTAGACTATCGTATTCTTGCTTCTCANGGTATGATGGCNTTCAATGCTGCCAAAATGCGTGGTCTTGAAGCNGAGATGCTTGTATTCCCGGANGAAAANCANTGGATTCTNAAACCACANAATGCNATTNTGTGGCAAAGAGTATTCTTTAACTTCCTCGATAAGTATCTGAAATAATATTTTCGATGATACGATGATCTTAGGCTCTGATACATAGTAAATGTATCAGAGCCTTTTTCTTGGAACTCCATCCTCTTTTTCGAGTGAAAGTTGTCATTTTTATACGGCTATTGTTCATATTCCTTAGTTCTGTTAGTCCCTATGTTCAGAATAATTCTCGATGTCTGCTGATATTCTTTTCAGTGACAAGTTCATTCCTTTACTAAATGAAGCTATATCGTTAGTCTATTCGTGCGTTGTTTTACTATGAAAAACAAAACGAAAAAAATAAACAACATTTTCATTTTGCAGAAATTTTATGATAACTTTGCATATTATTTAAACTGATTCCAAATAGCGATTCAAATAAAATGAAATTAGCTGACCTTAAACCGGGGCAAACGGGTGTCATTACCAAAATATTGGGACACGGTGCCTTCAGAAAACGTGTCATGGAGATGGGCTTTGTGAGAGGTAGAGAAGTGACAGTTGTGCTGAACGCTCCTTTGCAAGACCCTGTGAAGTATAGCTTGATGGACTATGAAGTTTCGTTAAGACGTGCAGAAGCAGAATTGCTTGAGATAGAACCTCTTGAAGAATGGGTGAAACACAAAGATAAACACCTTAATATACACCCTTTGAATAATCCTAATTCGGAGGATGACCATCTTAGGAAAGATAGGATTATAAACATTGCATTGGTGGGTAACCCTAATTGTGGTAAGACTTCATTGTTTAACATTGTCTCCGGTGCTCACGAACATGTAGGAAATTACGCAGGTGTAACTGTGGGTGCTAAGGAGGGAAGTATGAACTATAAGGGCTATCGCTTTAACATTGTCGATTTGCCGGGTACCTATTCCCTCTCTGCATATTCTCCTGAAGAATTATATGTGATGAGGTATCTCAGAGAGGAGACCCCGGATATTATTGTCAATGTGGTCGTGGCTTCAAACCTTGAAAGAAATCTTTTTCTCACTACGGAGCTTATCGATATGAATCGCAGTATGGTGATAGCTCTCAACATGTATGATGAATTAGAGCGTAGCCATGCAGTGTTGCAATACGAACAGCTCGGTAAGATGCTTGGTGTGCCCATAATACCGACGAAAGCTTCTACAGGCTGGGGAATTGATAAACTGTTAGACACTATAATTCAAGTATATGAACTAACGAATCCTGACACGCGCCATATTCATATTAAGATGCGTCCGGAAGTTGAGCAAGGTGTCAATACCCTTAAGGATATTTTTAAGAAGGACAATACTGTGTCTCAGAAATTTGCGCCACGTTATCTTGCCATCAAGATGCTTGAGCGTGATCCGGAAGTGGAGCATATGCTTCAAGAAAGTCCAAACTATAGTAAGTTTGCTGAAGTTCGAGACAAAGAAAATGAGCGTATCGAAAAGGAATTAGGTGACGATGCCAATTCTGTAATTGCCTCTGAGAAGTATGGCTTTATCCAAGGTGCTCTGGCAGAGACACTGAAGAATGGTGAAAAGCAGGAAGAACAGTCTACAAAAATAATTGATGCCTTTGTCACCAATAAGCTATTTGGATTTCCGATTTTTCTTTTGGTAATGTGGCTTATGTTTTGGGCTACTTTCCAAATAGGCTCCTATCCTATGGAATGGATAGAGATGCTTGTAAGCTGGATTTCCGAAAAGGTGGGAGTGCTTATGCCTGAAGGTCCGCTGAAAGACTTAATTTTAGATGGCATCATTGGTGGCGTAGGTGGAGTTATAGTGTTCTTGCCTAACATTTTGATCCTTTATGCCTTTATATCTTTTATGGAAGATTCCGGATATATGGCACGTGTGGCTTTCATAATGGATAAGTTAATGCATAAAATGGGATTACACGGCAAGTCATTTATCCCACTGGTTATGGGCTTTGGCTGCAATGTACCTGCTATAATGTCAACCCGTATCATTGAAAGTAAGTCAAGCCGATTAATCACCATATTGATAAATCCCTTTATCAGTTGCTCTGCTCGAATACCGATTTACATATTATTAGCCGGAGCCTTTTTCCCACAATATGGTGCTTGGGTATTTACTGGCTTATATGCTTTAGGGGTGATTGTGGCTGTNGTCACNGCTAAGTTATTGCGAAANTTCTGGTTTAAGGAAGATGAGACACCNTTTGTGATGGAACTTCCCCCCTATCGTATGCCTACTGCAAAGGCAACCTTCAGAAATATGTGGGCTAAAGCAAAGCAGTATATCAATAAGATGGGAGGTATCATTTTGGTGGCTTCAATAATTATNTGGGCNCTCTCCTANTTCCCGCGATACAGTNTGGAGCAANTACCTGCCGAATACATGGAAAATACAATTGCCGATTTGCCAAAATCTACAATTGATAAATATGACGATGAACAAATAGAAGAGTTGGTGTTAAACAGCTATCAGCAAGAACATTCCATTTTGGGCTATATCGGTAAGGCATGTGAGCCAATAGTGAGGCCAATGGAATTTAATTGGAAAATATGCTGTTCTCTTCTTGCCGGATGTGCAGCCAAAGAGGTTGTTGTGTCAACACTTGGGGTATTGTATGTAGGTGATGATGATGCGGAGTTAATTTCGGAGAGGCTAAAAACCCCATCAAGAATAACCGGAGAGGCACCCTTTACACCTGCAATAGCTTTGGCATTTATGGTGTTTGTTTTGCTCTATTTCCCCTGTATAGCTACCCTCTCAGCCATCACGCGAGAAACAGGATCTTGGAAGTATACCATGTTCTCTGTATTTTATAATACAGGATTAGCCTGGATTCTTGCTTTCATCACTTTCCGAATTGCATTGCTATTTTAAATTCACTTGTTATGAAGGCTTTTAAATCTTACACGACAGTCCTTTTAGATTGATGTATCTTTTTTGACATCAACAATATAAAGCGTAAAGAAGAGGGCAGACAATCCGGTGTCTGCCCTCTTCTTTACGCTTTATAGATGTTCTCGTGATTATTTATTCTTATTCTTGTGTTTCCTGTGTCGGTTCGGAAGACTCCTCTTTCTCCAACGTGATTGGCTTATAAGAAACTTTTGGCTTCTCATCACCCTCTTTGAAAGTCACTTCTATCGTACCACCTATCTGACCTTCTGCATTGAGCTGAAGCATCAGTTCTGCAAGTTCATCTTCCAGATATTTCTGGATTGCTCGCTTGAGCGGACGTGCTCCGAAGTTTTTGTCATATCCTTTCGTGGCTATGAAATCTTTTGCCTCGTCAGACAATTTGAGTTTGAAGCCAAGCTTCTCAATTCGAGAGTAGAAATCTTTAAGTTCGATGTCGATAATCTTAAAGATTGCTTCCTTATCAAGCTGATCAAACATTATGATATCATCTACACGGTTAAGGAACTCTGGAGAGAATGCCTTATTAAGAGCTTTGGAGATCACACTTTGTGACTGTGCTTTGGTGACAATCTCAGTGTTGAAGCCCACACCGCCGCCAAATTCTTTAAGTTGGCGAGAACCAACGTTGCTTGTCATGATAAGGATTGTATTCTTAAAGTCTATCCTTCTTCCAAGAGAATCGGTGAGACGTCCTTCGTCCATAACTTGAAGCAGCAGATTGAACACATCAGGGTGAGCTTTCTCGATTTCATCAAGTAGAACAACCGAATACGGATGGCGACGAACTTTTTCAGTGAGCTGACCACCCTCTTCATAGCCAACGTATCCCGGAGGCGCTCCGACGAGACGAGAGACAGTGAACTTCTCCATGTATTCGCTCATATCCATTCTGATAAGAGCATCTTTTGAGTCAAAGAGATATTCTGCTATCTTCTTAGCCAAGTGCGTTTTACCTACTCCGGTGGGACCAAGGAACATAAAGACTCCAATCGGTTTTTCGGGATCTTTAAGTCCGATTCTGTTTCGCTGGATAGCCTTCACTACCTTNTTGATTGCATCATCCTGACCAATGACAGATCCGTTGAGCACGTTGCCCATTTCAAGCAATCTGCTTCCTTCAGCCTGGGCAATACGCTGGGTGGGTACACCAGTCATCATTGCCACGACTTCTGCCACCTTATCCTCGTCCACTTCCTGGCGCTCGGTGTCNAGNCGTTTCTCCCATTCAGNNTTGGCNACCTCAAGCTCCTCTTTCTTCTTNGCCTCCTTATCACGGAGAGANGCAGCAAGTTCAAAGTTCTGAGCACGTGCAGCTGAAAGCTTATCTTGGGTGGTCTGGTCTACCTCTTTTTCAAGACGCTCAATTTCTTCCGGCACAACGATGTTGGTGATGTGTACTCTTGAACCGGCTTCGTCAAGCGCATCCAATGCCTTGTCAGGGAAATTCCTGTCGCTGACGTATCTTTGGGTGAGGTCAACACATGCTTGAAGTGCTTCGTCGGTGTAAGATACGTTATGATGATTCTCATACTTTTCTTTCACCTGCCTTAGAATCTGCAAGGTTTCCTCAGGAGTAGTTGGTTCAACCATAACCTTTTGGAAACGACGTTCAAGTGCACCGTCCTTTTCGATGTTCTGACGATATTCATCAAGGGTAGTAGCGCCGATGCACTGGATTTCCCCACGTGCTAATGCGGGCTTAAGCATATTAGCGGCATCCATTGAGCCNGGGGCACCACCTGCACCTACAATCGTGTGAATCTCGTCAATAAAGAGAATAATGTCAGGGTTCTTTGATAATTCATCAAGAACAGCCTTAATTCTCTCTTCAAACTGACCACGATATTTTGTGCCGGCTACCATTCCCGCCATATCAAGGCCGATAACACGTTTGTCAAATAGAATACGCGACACTTTACGTTGCACAATTCTTAGTGCCAAACCCTCTACAATGGCAGATTTACCTACACCGGGTTCGCCTATGAGAACAGGATTGTTTTTCTTTCTTCTGGAAAGAATCTGAGCAAGTCGCTCAATCTCATTCTCTCTTCCTACCACAGGGTCAAGTCTACCCTCGGCAGCGGCTTTTGTCATATCATAGCCAAATTTGTCAAGAGCAGGAGTGTCGCTCCCTGATTTTGACTTAGAAGAGCCTTTCTTTGAAGAAGATGAACTAAACGACTCCTTTTTGGGGCCGCTACCTTTAAAGGGGGACATCTCTTCTTCATCATCTTCGTCGTCATAATCTTTTCCGGCGGTAGGAGCCGAAGCTTCCGAAAGATTCTGAATGGAAATGTCGAAATCAAGATACTTCTCTTTAATGTGTCTTAAGAAATCGCTNTCCATTGATCTTTGATCGTGAATTAGTGCCAGCAAGATGTGCTCTCCGGAAATGGTGTGGGCATTCATCTTACGAGCCTCGGATGTAGCCAACTGGAGATGGCGTATAGCCGAGAGGGATATTTTAAATTGCTGTTCAAACAAAGTTGTAGTCTCGGCGGGTGCCTGAACATCGATGAGATAATCTTCGAGTTCTTTAGTAAGATCCTCTACGGGCACTTGCAGTTGCCTGAGAATCTTATATGCATACCCCTCCTGATTTCGGAGAGCTCCCAAAACGAAGTGTTCGCTCAGAATAGCCGGCGATTTGAATTTACTGGCCTCTGAGTACGCCACCTCAAGTATGGGACGAAATTGTTTTGAAAAGTCGTTTTTCATTAACTATTTATTTTGTTATGCTTTCTATAAATCTATTAAACCAATGGGTTGGCACAATTCATGAGAGAAAGGAGAATCAAGATATTGAAATAGTNTACTCCACTGATTCTCAATGAAAATATACCTATTTAATTACTATTAATCCAACTATGGATTTCCCTTCGGTCCATTTATAAAACAATTTTAGAGTATATTGTTGCAAATGCCGTGCCAATTTTTTATAAAGGAGATAAAAATATCAGTTTAAAGTAATTTTAAAGATAATTTAAGAGAATTTGTCGAATGTTTCTCAAGCACTGTGGCAACGGGTCGTGGAGAGCTAAATAAGAAAAAAGAATAAAGAGATAAAGCGAAGGAATGTGACGAAACTTATTGGCAAATTCATAAAAATTTCGTAACTTTGCTCCTTGGAATGATGGCTGAGAGCCTTCTCCCACCCCTATTTCAAGGGGTGCTATTAAAGATGATTTAATAATAAAAATGCAAGGAGACGACAAAATAATTCCGATTAATATTGAATCGGAGATGAAAAGTGCCTACATAGACTACTCTATGTCGGTCATTGTGTCACGCGCTCTTCCTGATGTGAGAGACGGCTTTAAGCCTGTGCATAGAAGGGTGCTTTATGGAATGAATGAGTTAGGCAACTTTTTTTCTGGTGACACTAAAAAGTCGGCCCGTATCGTCGGAGAGGTTATGGGTAAGTACCACCCGCATGGAGACTCGTCTATCTACTTCACAATGGTGAGGATGGCTCAAGATTGGTCTTTAAGATACCCTCTGGTTTTTGGACAAGGTAATTTTGGNTCAATCGACGGTGATTCACCCGCAGCGATGCGTTACACTGAGGTTAAGTTAGCCCGGATGGGTGAGGAAATGCTTCAGGATATTGATAAGGATACTGTTGATTTCGTTCCCAACTTCGACAATACTTTGACAGAGCCGTCAGTCCTCCCTACCCGTATCCCAAACCTTCTCGTAAATGGAGCTTCAGGTATCGCTGTAGGTATGGCTACTAATATGCCGCCTCATAACCTTACGGAATCATTGAACGCTGCAATTGCTCTTATTGACAACCCCGATATGGACGTAGAGGGCCTTATGGAATATATTAAGGCTCCTGACTTCCCCACAGGTGGTGAGATTTTTGGAATTCAAGGTGTGAGGGATGCGTTTGAAACGGGTAGAGGTCGCATTATCATTCGTGCCAAAGCGGAAATTGAGAGTGATGGGAATCACGATCAGATTGTGATATCAGAGATTCCTTATGGTGTAATCAAGAATGATCTCGTGAAAAGCATTGCTGACCTCGTTGAGGAGAAGAAAATTGATGGTATTGCTGATATCACCGACACTTCCGCACGTGGCCAGATGCACATAGCAATTGATGTCAAACGAGACGCCAACGCAAAAGTCATTCTTAACAAACTGTATAAGATGACTCAGCTTCAGACATCTTTCAGTGTCAATAATGTGGCTTTGGTTAATGGTCGTCCCAAGACTTTGAATCTTAAAGAACTTCTTCAGGCTTTTGTTGAGCATCGCCATGAGGTGGTGATTCGTCGCACTCGCTATGAATTGAAGAAAGCTGAAGAACGTGCCCACATTCTTCGCGGATTAATGATTGCCTGCGACAATATCGACGAGGTGATTCACATTATCCGTTCTTCTCAGACTACTGATGAAGCTCGCAAACGACTTACAGAACGTTTTGATCTTGATGATGTTCAGACCAGGGCAATCGTTGAGATGCGTCTGCGCCAGCTCACCGGTCTGGAGATGGAAAAACTCAGAGGAGAGTATGACGATCTAATGAAGCTCATTTCTCACCTTAACGATATTCTCAATAACGATGAGGTTTGTAGGGGTGTGATGAAGGATGAGCTTGTGGAAATCCGCGACAAATATGGCGACGAGAGAAAGACTAAGATTAATCTTTTCTCCGGCGACCTTAATGCTGAGGATTTCTATCCGGATGACGAGATGATTATCACCATTTCTCATCTTGGTTATATCAAGCGTACCCCTCTCTCAGAATTNAGAGCACAAAACCGTGGTGGTGTCGGAGCAAAAGGTAGCGATACACGCGATTCTGACTTTATCGAGCACATNTACCCTGCCTCCAACCACAATTATATGCTCTTCTTCACTCAGAAGGGACGTTGCTACTGGTTGAAAGTATATGAGATTCCTGAATGTGCCAAAAATTCTAAGGGACGTGCTATTCAGAATCTACTCAATATNGAGGCNGACGATTCTGTGAATGCCTTTATCAGAGTTAAGCACCTTAACGATAAAGACTACATCAATTCACATAATCTAATCTTCTGCACNAAGAAAGGTATAATAAAGAAAACTTCTCTTGAAGCTTATTCTCGTCCACGTGCTAATGGNGTGAANGCNATTATCATTCGTGAGGATGATCANGTGATTCAGGTAAGACTTACCAATGGCAATGCNGACATTATCCTTGCCAATCGTGAGGGNCGTGCGGTAAGATTCCATGAGAGCAAAGTTCGTGAGATGGGTCGTATGTCAACCGGTGTACGCGGTATGACTCTTGGAGGTGAGAATGATGAGGTTGTTGGTATGATAACGCTTAACGGCTCTCCCGACGAGACGGTGATGGTAGTTTCACAGAATGGTTATGGTAAGCGTTCATCTCAGGAAGACTACCCAACTCATAACCGAGGTGGAAAGGGTGTAAAGACCATCAATATCACTGAGAAGACGGGTGAACTCGTAGCGATAAAGAATGTGAATGATAAGAATGACCTCATGATTATCAATCAGAGCGGCATTACACTCCGCCTTCCGGTAGAAGGCATCAGAGTTATGGGTCGAGCTACTCAGGGTGTTCGTCTCATTGATCTCGCAAAGCGCGGGGATAAGATTGCCTCAGTATGTAAGGTTGACTCCGACCCCGAAGAGGAAATTGAGGAGGAGGTTGAGGATGATATGGCTCATGTTTCTGATAAAGATCTTGATTCCGAACTGATGTCGCAAGAGAGAATTGAATCAGACCAGGAATTGGAGATTGAGGAGAATGAGCGGGAAGACGACCCTTCTGCCCTTGATGAGGATCTTGAAGATTGAATTTGTTGATAAGATTCAATAATCAAAGTCTATGAGAATAATTTATAACAAAGAGAATATTTGAAATTTCTAATTTAAAACCAGTTATATATGAACAGATTCGTAACATTAGCGCTCTGTCTTGCAGCTGTAGGCTCTATGA
>WFLX010353462.1_pt1 | contig 17684 bp, 16 predicted proteins | sample 4967041 | NCBI WGS metagenome assembly WFLX01 (sample SAMN12857096, study PRJNA449069) | gut metagenome | isolation source: stool from male and female vole | host: Microtus ochrogaster | place: USA:Florida | collected 2017 | reverse complement strand
CATATATCATTATTAGAAGTCCGCTCTTCTTCCTGTCAGACAAGTCAGACACGTCTGACTTGTCCGATTTCTTCTTGAACAATAAGAAATAATACACCGGAATGACCAACACCGACACAGCAAGCGAAGAGAAGAGCGCGATAGCCACAGCCATAGCCTGATCGTAGAAGAGTGCGCCGGCTGTGCCGCTGAGAAACATCAGCGGAATAAACACCGAGCAAGTTGTCAGCACACTGCTGAGCATCGGCACGAATACCTCCCTTGTTCCCTCTGCTATTGCATCGGGCAGCGATTTCTCTTCTGTCTGCTTTTGCCGTATGTTGTCGATCACGATTATAGAGTTATCCACCATCATTCCCACGCCAAGGATCAGTCCCGAAAGGGATATTACGTTGATCGAGATATTAAGCAAATGGAAGAAGAGNAGAGTGATGAGGAGCGACACCGGGATGGTGATTATGATCAGTATCGTAGGTCGCCAATCNCGCATGAAAAGGAANAGGATCAGGCATGCCAATATCGCTCCCAAAAGAAGATTTTGTTCAAGGTTGCTTATGGAGTAGGAAAGGAGTTGTGTCTGGTCACGGGTAAGTTGGAAATTGATTTCCGGAAATTCCTTCCCGAGATCATCCAAAAGCTTTGCCATACCATCCTGAAGGTCTTTCATCTGTGCGTCGTTCTGTTTTACGACTGCCATGGTGACAGCATTGCGTCCGTCAGATCTCACCAATCCTGATCGGGTAGCCGTCCGCTCCGTAATGTCGCATATCTCTCCAAGAGTCACAAGGCGACCGGCGTGGTTGATATAGATTGCAGCAATGTCATCCTTTGTGAGTATCTGTGAGTCAAAGTGGATGTTGTATCGGTAGATGCCGTCAACGATGCTGAGGGCTCCCAGAGTGATGTTATTGTCTGATATGGCTCGTTCTATGTCGGAGGCTGTCAGTCCTAAGGCATCCATTTTTGCAGGATCAGGGATACATTCTATTTCAGTGCCTGGTATGCCGCTCACGTCCACCATTGCAGTCTGCGGAAGTTGCTCTATGCGTTTTGCCACTACATCTCTGGCGAATCGGGCCAATCCTGCAAACCTCATTCCTGCCTCACTCCCTTTCTGTTCCTCTTTCAGGGAGATGTCAAGATAGAAAGCCGGAATGTCCATTGCCCCTGCTTTCATCACTTTTGGTCGGTCGGCATCCTTTGGAAGAAAACGCATAGCACGGTCTACCTTTTCGTTTACTTCAATGAAGATGATGTCCATATCGCTGCCGGGCTCGAATGTTAGGCGAATAGTTCCGGCATCCATGCGGCTTTCTGAATGAATATCCTTCAATCCAGCCACTTGCAGCAACTGCTGCCTAAGAGGGTTCGTATAACTCTCTTCCACCTCGTTGACGGCATATCCCGGGCATACGGCCTGCACCGTTATCTGTGGCACGTCGATATTCGGCATCAGCGACACGGGAATATCCCGCATAGCCACCAATGCCACTACCGTTATAGCAATCAGCACCATGCTGACCGCAATAGGCCTTTTTATTAATTCATAATTCATCTCAGTTTTACTTCTGTTCCGTCAGCAAGGTTGAGATTGCCGCTGGTTATTACTATGTCGCCTTCTTCAATAGTTGTTTCTTTGCGTTGACAGCCGGTGATGGCAAATGAGTTTATGTTTGAGTGCACCACATCGACGTATGTCCACACTGCACGACCATCCCTGTAGCGGAAGATTACATGGTAGCCATCACGCTCCACAACAGCGTCTTTCGGCACTACAAACATATCGCCGACATTCTCATCTACCGTGATTCTCACGTTCATTCCGTCAATCAGCATCGGATCGCGACCGCTGATGTGTGCAGTGACTTTCACAAGCCCTTTCTCATCCACCTGCGGATTGATGCCTGTCACAGTTCCGCTGAATACCTTTTCCTCATTCACGAATGGAGACACTTTCACTTCTCTTCCTTTCTGCACGCTTCCCAACTCAGCCTCCAACACTTTAAATTCCACATCAAATGAGGAGTCATCAATCAGAGTGCACACCTTGTCGCTCCTCTGATGAGTCTTCGCGTCGATGTTTGCAATGCGTCCTGCAAAAGGAGCCCGTAGATCGCATTCCGCCAACGCTCGTTTTGCTTCCTCCAATTGATACTTGGCAGTATAATAGCCTGACGTCACCTCCGCGCGTTTCATTACATCGGCAGGGACATCCTTCATATCAGCATCGTAACCGAGACCTATCAGTTTGTCAGTCAGGTCGACGTTAGCACGATATAGGTCGTGTTCTGCCTTCTCCACCTCACGCTTTCGCTGCTCCTTGTCGAGAGTTGCTATCACCTGACCCTTGCCAACATGCTGCCCCTCCTTCACATGGAGCTGAAGGGTCACCCCGTCGTTTGAAAACCGTAGGTCGCTCTTTTCTCTTGCCGCGAGATGACCGTTGCAAACAACCTGCTTTTGAAACGGCGACACCCGAAGTGTCATAGTGTCAACGTATGTCTCCGTCATCGTCAGCACCTCAGGCGCCGCATTCTCCTTTGCATCTTTTCCACCTTTTCCGCAAGCAGAAAGAAGCGTGAGTATTGTAATTGTGCAGATAAACGTCTTTTTCATGAGTTAGGGTTATTATTTAGAGTTGCTGATTAGGGTTTCAAAATCGGCATCGAGATCCCGATTGTTTACCCAGTCATAGAGTGTGGATTTCCGTAGAGAATAGTAAGTACTCCAATATGATTGCAGGAGCCTGACATACTGTGCCCTGGCGCTTTCCGACTCCTGCCAAGCAGTGTTGAGATCTGTGACCGTAGCTGTTCCTGCCTCAAACCGGCGCTTCGTGATGTCATATCTCTCATTGGCTATGTCCTGGGCTTTCAGTGCATTCTTGCACTGCACAGTCTGAGTATTGAAGCTCTGCACATCGGTAGCCAAGTCTTGCAGATATATCTCGTGTGCCTGTTGCAGACGCACTTTGTTGGCTTCAAGGTCTGCCTCTGCCATTTTCACCCTTCCGCGACCCATACCCCAGTCGAAGATTGGGAGTGAGAAAGTCAATCCGACTATCTCGTTGTCGCGCATTCCTCTATAGGCATCCGCGAAAGAGTCTCCGCTTTTGTCAAATCCTAATTGGCTGTGTATCTGCATCTGCAGTCCTCGAGTCCCTTTTGCTTGCGCCACGCTCTGTTCCGATTCAAGTACACTTACCTTTTGCTGGAGTGTATGCGAGGAGTTGGAGAGAGCTCTTTCTATTACATCCCCTTCCATCATCAAGATGTCGGTTACTGTATAGGGGGATAGGAGAGTGATATCAGTATCAGAAGGAATGCGTAGATAAGAGAGGAGCCGGAATAAATGATTTCTAAGNNANAGNTTNTTGTCGCCNACNTCCACTTCCGCATTCAGCACTGAGAGTTCNAGTTGNAGNAGATCGCTTTTNGTGATNGTGCCGATTCCGAANCGCTTGTTTGCGATCTCAAGAAGAAACCGGCGGTCTTTCAGGTTATTTTCAGCTTGCCGAAGGTTTGACTGAGCTGAGAGCACATTGAAGAAGAGATTTACAACTTCTATTCCTATACCTTCCATAGCCTCGAGATAGCTTCGCTTTGCAATGTCGTATTTAAGTGGCTCAGTTTTTTTCATCCATTTCAGTCGGTTGAAGGCAAAGAGTGGCTGGGTATAGCTAAGCCGGATAGGGCGGCTATTGTAGAGACGGTTGCCGTAGCTGAATTGATCAAGTCGGTGCAGATAAGACTGCACTGAGAGTGTTCCTCCAAGAGGAGCGATGTTTTGATCAATTGAGAGAGAAAGAGAATTGGAGAGAGTATTGTTTTCCACGTAGTAGATTTGTCCATTTTCATAATCACGTGTCTGCACCATAGAGCGGTCAAATTCCATCAATCCACCCGACAGGTTGACCGATGGAAGAAGCTCAGCACGATAAGAGCGGTGGCTCCAATACTGGCTCATGAAATTGAGTCGAGCCACCATCGAGTCATAGCTCTGCGCTTGAGCTATTTCAATGGCATCGCTTAGAGACAAGGTCTGCTTCTGCCCGTATCCATTGATGGGCAGAAGCAAACTTAATAAAAGTAAACTGAGGATGTTAGATATTCTCATTATAAAAGTATAGCTAAAAAGAATCTTTTAGTTTGTATTTCAATAATGCAAATTCACCATCAGAAATATTATTTTCGGTTGATTGTATCTTATTTTTACTTATATTTTTAAGATAAGATGGAAGATTCACATTATCAGCATAGGCATAAAGGAAAGCGGAATCTGAAAATTCTATTAAAGGGAACGTATAAGCGCCTTCATCAAAGTTATTTACCGCTGTTAATGATTTTGTTATGGTATTGTAGAATGTAGTTTTTACATTTTTTAAAGAATTACCGTTTTTAGTCACAATTATTATCTTTTCTCCACATGAAAGGATTCGAAGTGGAGTATCTTTTTCGGAACTTAGTAATAAATTCCTAATTCCCTCATTATTTGAACCTAAATTATCAATATCAGATTTTGAAATACCATTATTACCATAGGAAATCTTCAATATTTTCTTTACAGTAAATGTAGAGGGATTAATAGAATAAGCATATTCGGTGGTGCCTGGAGGAAAGAATAATACCTCATCGTTGTTCTGTTTAAAAAAACTATGATCTTGCATAGAGATGTCAGTCAGTACTCCGTCACTAAAATTATAATTATTCTTTACTTCTTCAGTAGAGGAATCAAAATATACCACCTGACGATTATTTTCACTTTGACTTGTAGGAATAAAAAAATGTTTATTTGATGATAGATCATAGATTTCTGCAATGAAGAATGATTCTTCATTATTAACTGGCATTTTAGTTGGCAATTTAACAGAATGAGAAAAGTTAAAATTTAGATCATAAACCATCATGTGTAANNGAGTTGCAATTTCAATTGTNTTGGAGTGTTTATTNTAAGAAAAGGCAGNTAAAATNGAATNCNCTNCTTCGCCATTTNCGNTTNGTCTTGAAGAATCTGAAATATGCTTTCCGTGTGAAGAATAAACATGTATAACATTTCGATAATCCTTAATAATTAATAGACTATCTTCAACAATTAAGCTCATTATTCCCATTGGATAATGTCCTTCTTGAGATTGTAGAGGTATGATTTCAACACTTTCAACAATATTGTCAATATTTTCTACTTTTGCATCATTGAAATCAATAGAAATAAGATTAATGTCATTACTTTTGTTGCAGCTTGGTGCAACAAAAGTAATTGAAAGTAAAAGTAAAAGCAGAAACAAATCGAGAGACTTCATAACTTATCAAAGTTAATAAATAGGTCGATTATTGTAATTACAAGGATTTTTGCAAGAAACCCTTGGATTGCCCTTATATTCGCATGGATAATAAAAATATTCTCCACATAATGCTTGACGATCACTCCTTTCAAAGCATTGTCCGTCATATCCTGAGTTACAAGTTATTGTTATTTCTGGCAGTTCAGTACCCTCGGTTAGAGCCTCGATATTTTCAATGGCAAGGACTGAAAGGTCATTATTAGAATGCGAAAATTCCAGAAGTCCTGCTCCAAAGATTCCGATAATTACTGGAATCATTATTAATTTAATTTTTTTCATGTTGGATTTTTGAGTTGTTATTATTTTTAAATCGGCGTGTATCCTTTCAGCCGATGCGGTGAATAAACCGCCAGTTTGATAAATACCTTTCTGTTTTGTATTTTATTTATTTTAAGTTAATGTTTCTGTATGATTTTATACGCATCCTTTTTGATGTCGTTTATTGCAGGTGAATGTATTTTTTCTTTGAATTTTATAATTTCTTTTGCATACTGTATTGATAGTTCTTTATTCCCCATTTGTTCATACATCATCATTAGTTTATACAGCGGATATATCCGATTGGGCATAATATATGAAGCATTTAAATAGGCTTTTTCAGAAAGTTGGAAAGCCCCCATTTCTCTATAATTATTAGCTTGAAGTACTAAAAACATTGGGTCATTACTGATGAGAGCACCTCTGCGGAGCATATCGTTGCTATCGTTATATCGTCCATGTTCGGAAAGAATTTTTGCGAAGTCAAAGAGAAAATGTTTGTTTTCTTGTAAATAAGGAAGAAGAGAGTAGTAATCCTTAATAAACGCTTTATCATGAAAAGCTGCAAATCTACGATACTCATTTTCCGCATCCAATCTTTGCTTAATAATTAGATGACAGTTATATACACTAAAAATGGTTACAAAGATAACAGTGAAGCTTTTTAGGGAANCGAGTATTCTTGCNTATCTATTNCATNCTTNCTCTTNTTCGAAACCTNTATGAGTACCNGCATAGGAGGCGATGACNACCCCTATTANNTGAAAAGGAAGTAGNTNNAAAGGGTAGGNGAACAAAGAGAAAATAAGGAGGGAAAGAGCTGCCATAAACAAAGGCTTACAAGTCAACCAAAGTCGATGCAAGACCAAAACTATGAGAGAAAACGCGAATCCCAACCCAACAATACCTTGTTCCATTCCTACAAGAAGAAGATCATTGAATGCATAATCAATGACATCTACATCCTGGAGATTAAAGTCTGGATTTTGTATGCTGATTTCAGCTGTCTTGAGAGCATATTGATGGAAAAAGCTTCCGATCCCATTGCCCCAAATAGGATGGTCGANGAAGCAATGAAANCCAATANAATTTATGATGCCTCTGCCATCCGCGGATCCTGACTNCAAGAAATATAAGAAGGTTATTCCCAGGAGCGCCACAGCCATGATTATACCCCATTGTTTCCAGCCTTTTAAGTTGTCTCGAAAAAGTATCAACAGACAAACGAACACAGACAAAAATGCAGCCCTGCTCATTGTCAATAGCAATGCGACGGCAAGAAATATTAGCAAGATATTGTTTACGTAATCAAATTTCTTTAGTCCACATAAAGTTACGATGCCAAATGCAAGATATGCAGAATAAGGCCCAGGATTAAGAAAAGAACCAGTCAATAGATAAAGATGATGTCGGCTTGATCCAGAAAATATCTGTGAATATCCCATTGAGGCTTCCACGACAGCAAATATGATGAGAAGATANGCCATCTCCATTCCAGAAATCCGACACCCTGATAGCAATATCCTTATGGCAAGATAGAGCATACACATAAGTGTAGCTCGGATGGCAAATCCAGCTGCTGGATAGGGATTTTCAAACCATAGTCTACACATAGAATACAGATACCAACCTACTGCTAAGGCATCTATCCATGAAAATCGAAGCGAAACTTTCCTCTTTAAAACAGCAAGAGATCCTATGATTGATATGGTAGGGATTAAAAAGCAAAGATAGATTTCAGATTCAGATCTGCCGAGACTTACTGGAAGGATAGAAATAATAAGAATGGATATAAGGCATACCGAGCCAATCCATGTATCTATATGGCTTCCTTTTACAGTGCCAACAAGGCAACCTGATATGTCTTCAATCAATTGCTTAATCATCTGTTTATATTGGTTTCTTAAGAATTCTGTCTTTTCTATATTTACCAGTTTTAGGGTCGATTGAATATGATATCCTTGACACTACGCCCACAATATATTCCTCAGGCACAAGTCCCCAGTAGCGGGAATCGTTGGAGTTGCTAACATTATCACCGCACATAAAGTAGTATCCATGGATGAAAACATGACTTTCCAATGCCTTGCCATTCGCATATACCGAATCCTTTTCCCAGTCGAATGTGATGTTCTTTCCGGTTTCCCATTCAAGGAGCATGCGATAGAGACATCCTTCCTTTGCTGAGAGCCGGATNTAGNCGNCTTNCCNAGGAAGATAAAGAGGACCAAGATTCTTAATNGTCCANGGNAATTGAGCATTGTATGGCATTGAATTAAGAACATAGTTAGGGAAAATACTGTCTGGCATTTGAGCAAATAGCTCTTGCATCCTATCTATACCTATTGTCGACTTAAAGTTATTGTTTTGGAAGTGTCCATTTATTATGGATACCGTGTCTCCANGNNCTCNAATACATCGCTNTGCATACACANNGTTAATTACGAAATTGANNATATACCGTCATNNTGANNAANATTAAAANCAACAANGTCATNTGGCTTTACAGGCCTTAGTCCTCTGGTCCGCCAACTTTTCAGTTCTGCTCCTTTAATGTCAAAGTTGAAATCAGAATAAATCCGAGCTCCCAATATAGTCTTTTCTACTACGACCCGATCACCTGGAAGTAGTGTTGGAATCATCGATTCAGTAGGAGTGATGAATTGGTCGAAGATGAATATACGAATGATGCAGATCCCGAAATATACACATGCAGCCAGAATAATTGTCAGTATAAAAATCCTGACAATTATTCTCGCAGCAGGTGTGTTATTACAGGCTATAGACATATCTATTGTAGAATCATTGCTGATTCTGTTTGGTTGAAAGATTCCACTTAAGTAGCATTAGGTTACTATGAATTGTTTCATTTGAAATCTCCTCTTCTGATTTTCCTTGCCATTCCATTTCATATTCCAATCGGGAAACAGGCGAAAGAATACAATCATTCGAACCGGGAAACATCTTTGGAAGGATTCCACCGACAAGTCCATTGTTCTGTAGACTTCCATCTTGCATGATTTCAGCCATGCAAAGTTTTCCTCCAACAACGTATGTAAAAAGATATGAGTTTTTTAAAGGTATGAAACTCTTAATCCAGTCGTGTTGCGTCTGTTGCATATAGAAATCCATACCTCCAGCAAATATGGAAATATCCATAGGATCTGGCAATGAAAATTCATATAATTGAATTGGCTCAATGCCTTTTTTTATTTTATATAAGCTGCGGTTGAACATGTCCATATAAAAGCTCTCGCCCCCCAAAGATGTCAATATGCCTTCAAACATCATAGTTGATGGCATTTGCCGGGAGAGAACTGGTAAGAATTTCCCTTCCTCGTTCAAATTTTCATCAAATACGTACAATAGATAAGCATTGCCCCCTTCCAGATAGGTGCAATGGTCTGTAGAACAAATGTATTGTCCATCTGCGAAAGTGATATGCCATAATAAAGATTCCGTTAATTTTTTATTTTTTATAAACGACCCATCACTATTGTAGATAAAAACGGTCGAAGCATCTGATAATATGATCACTTCTCCTGTGTCGGTATTTACAGCGAAATCCAATACATTGACATATTCTCCCTCTCCAGAACCAAGATTACCTATACTATTAAGGAATTTGCCAGTCTCATCAAAAACAAGAACTTTTTTTCTGGATGCGATATCAAGTATGTAATACTTTTCATCATACTCAATGATCCTTGTGGCATCTCCAATCAACGCCTCCTGAATGCTATCCAGTTGAATCCACTGACAATTGCTCATCAGATCTTTAACCAGTATAACATTACTGGACGCATCAGACAATTCAACTATCTTGCTTTTGGATGATTCTTTTTTACAGCCACTCAAAAGCACAGCTATAAGCATAGATATGAATATAAATGCCTTTCTTTTCTCTACAAATGACATGTCATTCCTGAATTTAATTATGCTGATGTTCCAGAAGGACATGGCATTACTTGATAATGCGTACATACTTCCACTAATGAAGTTCTATAATAATATTCAACCTCATCAATAGCTGTGGCAACCCATACTCTGATACCGTTTTCGATGCGATAACAGTTGTGTAATCGCTTTATTCGAGTGCATTGTTCATATATCTCCTCTGCTTCAGTCAATGCTTCTATATTTGCCATTTGTAGAACAGATAAATTCTCTCTTTTTGAGAATTCAAAACCTAAAATAGCACAAAAAAGTGCCATAGATGTGGTAACTATAAAAACTATTCTTTTCATATTGAAATATATTAAAATGAATATAAGTTTCGGTATGTATCATTTCAACCGAGCCAGTTGTTAACTGGAAATTTTGCGTCATGCTTCTTGAATAGGAAATGATTTAAATTAATAATTATTTTAAGAACTCTCGGATATATAAATCATTGATACGTTGATTTTTTGTTGGATCTCCTATGAGTATGATATTATTGTTTTCATCCAGACCAAATGAATGTAGTTTATGATTTTTCGGAATCTTCGAGTTTTTATGATTAAACTCTCTTTCTGAATCCAAAATACACCAGAATGGATATTCTTCTCTTTCAATGCGGCGGCATAATTTACCCATATTGCTTTTCGAAGGTTGGAGTATCACTATCATTTCTCCATTTACAAGTTGAATGCTATCGTTAAGTGGAAAGTAATTCTCCAATTGGTTAAGAAAACATTCTGAGCAATGGATACTGTCAACAAACATGACATATTTCCTTTTTGTGTTGGAGGTATATACAGAATCTTTGCCAAAGATGAAACCTTGGGCTTTTTCGAAGTTAAGATTTATCGGCATACCTTGCATTGCGATTATTTGTTTCTCAAAGGCCCTTTTCGGAGCTTGAGAAATCCAGTAATACGCAATACTCCCAATTATCGCTAATACCGATATGGTGATAATAATGTTCCTTATGTTTCTTGTTTTTCTCATATATATAAATTATGCATATTATTACCACCAAACATATTTCCCAATTTTGCATGTGAATATTAATTCTTCATGGCTTTGGGAAAGATTTCGCATCACTTACAAGCCTTTCGATGGTATGCCACCAAATTTAAGAGTTATAGCCAATGCTGTTTGTTTCCCAACGGTTTATTTCTTTAAGTGCAGAAATTGTAGTTTTGGATTCTCATTTTCTTCTTTAGCTTCAATTTGCGTTACAAAAGAGTTATTGATGCAAAGTGGTAGTTCCATTCCATAAATCCCATCAATATCATTATACAAAGAGGACGCAATTGTTAATTTGCGTTTTTTATGATCCCAAAATATGTATTTAATCTCTTCATTATTTATCCAATAGTAGCTATAAAACCATCGGTCACTGTCCAGAAATAACATTCTGTTTGGAAACTTAATGATATCTTGAGGATGGCTTTCCATTTCCATTAAGGCTTGTTGAGACGGAGAAGGGGAAATATTGAACTTAACTGTAGAATACAATTTTTCTCCATCCCATTCCATCAAAATATCTTCATACGGCANACTCATAATAACTNNGTTATTATCCTTCCTAANTATTTCCCAAGGTTTATTCATACGTAGNTCATACTTGCAATCCGATAATTTATTCCTTTTTTGTAGACTTATGTCTATAAGGAAAATTCCGGCCCGTTCTTTAGAATCATTGTAGTTTGTCACTATATACTTTTGATTTCCTAAATAGTCCATGTCGGAAGCTGCCCCAATGGAATCATATCCTACATAATGGTTATNTAGNTCGTATTTCAAAACCTTTCCTTTTGGAGGANNATATAATAGNATAANGTTNTTTTCATAANCGACANCNATCTGTTTGGGNGAAAGGTNTTCTCCGGGTCCTGCACCTCTTTCACCGATTTTTTTCAGGTATCTCCCCTCCTTGTCTAAAAGGTGAACAAGATGAGCCCTTGAATCGAAAAGAACTATGCAACTATCAAGAAATGCAATATTATCTATATTACCAATAAGACATTTCTTTTCGGGATCTAAGTCTAAGTAAGTTATAGAATCCACAAATAAAGAATATGGTATGGAATCACAACTATCCTTGGTGAAGTCAACAACTATGCCGGATTCTTCCTGGATGTGAGGTGTGCATCCAGGAAGAACCGCAAAAGTCATCACTAAGACCGATGAGAGAAAGAATGCTTTCATTTTTCACAAGAGCCCCATTGCCAAGATCTTACACATTCTCCTTCGGGAAAGGGCTTGCATTTTGCGCCCACGTTCTTTTTAAGGATTTGATGGCCAACCTGTTCGTCAACATAACATTGCTCCAAGTGGTGTTGATATGCGATATTTGGATCGTATTCTGATCGCGACAATGCTTCAATATTGGAGATTGTCAACTCATTTTCCATTTGTGTAGAGCCTTCATGGAAAAATTTCTGATGTAAGGTGGCAGTTAATACTAAAATGCCAATTACGATAAAGCCTTTCATAAATATTAGTTTGTATTGTTATATGCTTTCGGGGAAAGTTTAATTTAAATCGCACTATTTATCGGTTTGTATCATTTCAACCGAAACGGTAGACAACCGCATACTTAAATTTGTCATTCCATATTTTTATTGTTTTAAATATTTTTGAATATTAATTCCATTATTTTCCTATTTTTTGTTGGATCTCCTACAATTATAATCTTATCTTTTTCATCAAGTGTAAATGAATGTAAACGTTGATTGTCAGGAATATCCGGATTTTTCATAATAAACTCTCCTATGGTATCAACGATACACCAAAAAGGGAATCTTTCAGAATGTAATTCTTTTATTACATTTTCGTGATTTGTGGTCGTAGGATTTAAGATTACTATCAATTGTGAAGATTTAGAAGTTAGGGTATCATTAACTTCAAAATATTCTATCAATTTCCCAATGAAGCAACTTGTGCAAGATGTACTATCAACAAATACAATAAGTTTCTTTTCAGGTAAAGAAGTATAAGTAGAATCTTTNNCATAGATGATTNCTTGNGNTTTTTCGAAGTTAAGATTAATATGCATACCTTGCATCGCGATTATTTGTTTCTCAAGTGCTCTTTTCGGAGCTTGAGAAATCCAGTAATACGCAATACTTCCAATTATCGCTAATACCAATATGGTGATAATAATGTTCCTTATGTTTCTCGTTTTTCTCATTTCGATGATTTTTTACATCCTATTTTCCACCTCTAATCTAAATTGAGATTCTTCCTTCTACATCCAATGCTGACCTTCTTGGGTTATTTCAAATATTCTTTCCTGATTGCCTTCCGTATGATTTTTTAAATACAACAGGGAACCTTTTGGTACGAAGAATAGTAATGAATCGGAATCAGCAGTCTTAACGCCTGCACTTTTCCACTCTCCGTCACAATAGAAGAGTTCGTAAGTGTCTCCTTGTTGAATGAAATTCTTACGGTTGCGAGGTGTGTACACAATCTTGCTAACTTTTGATGGTTTATCAAGTTTAAGTCCGACCCAACCATCATCCGCTTTCTCAAAATGATAGGACGTATCCGTATCTCCGTCAAATACTTTATCGGCAATAAACCCCGACCAATATTTGTCTTTGTTGATTGTTCCGAATGGTGTCCCACTTATCTGGTTGCCTTTTTCATCATAAAAGGTTATTTCGGCAATGTCGCAAAAACCTCCTTGGGGACTTTTGTATCGTAAGTATTTATATGGTTTGTGAGGTGGGATAAACACAGTATTATATCTCCGTTCTGGATATATCGATATTATGTGGAGAGTGTCCGCGTTATTGAAGTTGATGTTATCACATCCTTCGAATATACCGTCTATCATGTTCGTGCCGAATGGTTCAGTACGAAGATTGAACTTATGAAGTAGGCAGACCTCCACCATATCTTCCTGCATGGAATTAAACCATCGTATGTCTCCGGTTTCACGATCGACCCAAAAGGGTCTTGATATGTAATTAAGCTTTCCAGCCTTTGCCGTGGCAAGTCTGAATACTACTTCTCCTTCAATTTCCGCCAATTCCACAGAAGTATCTTTCCTGTCGGCTATTCCTACTGGTATCCATCTATCACGCACAGATAGACACATATATATAGGTTCTTTCTTATCAGGAATGCGTGAAAGCATTTCGTTATTGACTTCGATGGTCAGCAACTTAGGATTTGCATAAAGANAGGTNACATNTTCAATCAGTGGGTAGCGGAATCGCGGATGTATATCCTCAATGTCACAGATATTAAGAAGTTTGTTTTGCAAAACTTCATTCAATGCGAAAGATTCTCTCCACACTTTCCCCTTTGGATTCCAATAGGTATCAGTAGACTTAAAGCCTTCTTCGTAAGTGATTGACCCATACCATGACTTCCCTTCGTTGTCAATAATATAGTTCCAGTAGTGGGGCACATTATTATCGCCTCTTACGATCATTGTGTCGCACCCCGACGGAATTCCAAGTGCTCGAAGCACCCATGTAAGAATGTCAGCGAACTCCTTGCAATCACCGGTTTTCCAATATACATTGTCAACTCCGACGTTTACTCCTTGAGGAACTGCATGAGTAAAGTATAGTTGTTGGCTCTTAAAATGATCGAGAACTATTGAAGCTGCTTTTTTTATGTCAGCTGAGTCAGGCGTTTGCCGTAGACTATCGAGAAGACAGTCGAATTTATTAAATAGTTCCTTTGCCCAAGGTCGGAGAGGTTCGTCGCGCAGACGATAAGGCAAGATATGACGGCAGAAAGTGTCGAATGAAACTGACTCCTTCCATGGACGTGTTTCCCACATTTCAAATATGGCGTTTATATGGTCGATCAGGAATTCCGCCTTGATTGTTTCAATGTCACGCGACTGGTGCTTTTTAGAGACGTCATATACTCCGTCAGCCTTACTTATTGAATCATAGATTTCCTCTGCTGGGACGTTGGATCCCTGTAGGGCATGATAGTATGCATGCAGGCGAGTAGTATCTTCATGCTCCCAACCATAGTGATACGGCATATTTTCAATGAGGAATTGAGCAGCCTTATATTTCAGTGGATTTTGGTCATTTTTGAAATGACGGAGCACCTTTTCCATCTCATCACGATTGTCTCCNGCCAAGTCAAGAGATTGGCGTAGANTGCCGTCACAANAAGTAAGNAAATTTGTNNCAAAAAGCAATNCGATTATCCAATATGTGATTGAGATTTGACGGGGTTTCATGGTGATTACTTAGTGGTTTTGGTAGTAAGTGTTGAGGTTAGTAGGAATATGGAGATTCCAAGTAGAATGAGATTCTTTACGAAAGTTTCCAAAGGATTCAGATGAATGATTTCGCCGAAACAGCCGCAAGATTCGATGCCACCATACATATCTGTAAGGTTGATGTATGTGATGACGGTGAAGAAGATTAAAACGATTGAGCATATCAGGCTAAGAGCTGGTCTAAGTGGCTTAAAGAAGATAAGCACTCCTATGGCTGTTTCGAATATACAAATCGCTACAGCTAAGGGAAAGGAATAGGGCTGCAAGGTCTCAAGACTTAAAAGGTCAAGGAATTCCCTTACAGTTGTTGCGAATCCTTTCACTGCTATACCTTTCAGGATTCCCGAAGCAATGAATGTTACAGAAAGTAACATCCATGCTACGGATTCGAATTTAGACATCCAATCGACTTTCTTTATTCTACTGATTGTCTGCTCCATCCTTAAAGTTCGAGATATCCCATATAGATATGGTCTTCTCCGACCAGTCGGAGTTGATATGCTCCTGTCAAATTTGATAGGTTACCTACGAATTCCGAATCCGTAGTATATGAAGCCAGAAGAAACATTCCGTCTTCATCCCACAACTCATAAGTCGTGATGAAATCAGTTGTGGACAACTCTATACGATGGTTTTCAAAATCAATCGTACACAAAATCGGAGTAGTGGGGATTCTCATTCCTTTCGAAGGAAAATCCTCTTCTTCATTGTCTTCTTGTAGAGCCATTCCAAGGGATATAGGTTCCTGGAAAGCAAGGGCAGACAATGAAGCTAAAGACAGGCAAACGCCTGTAATAAGATATTTGTATAAATTTTTCATGCCGCAAAGTTACGGCATATTCATTAAATGTTAATGATTCTAATAAACGAAAAATGTACGAAATGCGAACGATTACTCAACGAAGGCATGAATATTTACGAGGATGTATTTTTAGTATATGAAAATTAATGAGTAATACCTCTTAGAGGTTTAAAAAAGAGTTATAATATAGCTATGGCTATATCAATAATATCTATTGCGAATCCAGTTTTTTGAGCAATGGCTTTTCGTTGAGCTGATATCGTGCTTGTGCTTCTTGATAGGAGGGTTGCAATTTGTGAATTTGAAAAGCCACACTTCATAAGATAAGCAACTTTTTTTTCTTTTGGAGAAATGTTCCATTCTGTCACCATATCAAGTCGTTGACTGAACCCAGGTGTGATTAATTCTATTTGGTCTTGGAGCCGTTTCAGTAAATCTTCAGAATCCTTAATGCAAACTCTTGTGTCAACTTTTTCTTTTAGTTCTACATAGACATGAGAATCAAGAATCTGCTTGTTGACCAGTGGTCTCGGATTCTTTGATTTTAGGACTTGTATCTGCTCAACAATTCCTCGCTTTATTAGGGTTATTTCTTCGGAAGTATTATCAGTATGTTCATTGAATTGTGTAGTGCGGGAAGATTTATCTTCTTGTTCTGTTTTATCTTTTAGCTTTTCTATTATGACCATTGCTTCCATCAAATCAGAACTCTTTTTGGTTTGATGGTATTTACGCCACAAGATAAGGATAATTGCTAACAATAATACTACAGCAAAACCACAGATTAAAATCGAGATAAAAATTCTTAGCTTTTGAGAGTCAGCTTCAGCCTTTTCTTTAGCACGAACCTGATTCCTATAGTTGTATAGGGAATTCTGACTTATTGCTTGTTCAGCTTCATGTGTATCAAGATAATCTTCAATTGTCTGTTTATATTCTGGGATAAGTTTTATCATAGTGTCTCTTGAAACGAAATTTTTAAGTTCTTCAGAGAAAATTACTTTGTATCCTGTCTTTTTATTGTTAGGAGTCTTAAGTCTTGTTAGCTGACGAGCATATTTATATGCAGTATCGAGGATGCCTGCCTCCTTATAAATATTTGCCGCGACTGCCAGACAAAATGGAGATGTGATGGAATCAACAGAATGTGGAAGAGGACGGATAATACAGAGTGCCGTGTCTATCTTCCCTTCTTTATAGAGAATGTAAGCGAATTCTGTCAAAATAGTATTTCGATCTTTTTTCTCTAGTTGAGTGGATAATTTGACAGCTTCTTCCATGTGTTCATGAGCAAGTTCGTATTTCCCTTGTCCACGATGCGAACCAGCTATCAATGCATGAGTAAATGTCATTCCATAAACTTCTTGACAGCCATCTATATAAGAAAGTGATTTCTCGAGATAATCAACCGCAGCAGAATCAAGACGCAGAGCATGAAGAAGTCTACCTGTCTGATTAAGTACANTGCTTTTGAATCGNCGATGNNCCNNATCCTCCGGAATCTCATCAAGTGATTTCTGGAAGAATTCGAGAGCTGTGGGCAAATCCCCGATATCTGAATATACACGTCCTCCGTAATAGAGAGCTTCGGCGTAAAGTCCCTCTTCGCGGTGCTTAGCATAATAATCAATTACCTCAAGGATCAGACTGTCTGAGGTATGGGCGATATAGGCCTTGTCCCTGCTTTTTATGGTCAGCAGGTCAAAGCGATACCGATCGCTTTCCGAAAATGAAGTGCGGTCTATGCTGTCCAGGGCTTGAATAGCCTGTTCAGGGACAGAATCACACAACTGGTCAATTCGATTGAACACAGCATCATGCTTGCTCTTGCTTCCGCATGAACAAAACAAAATCAGCATTAACCCAAATATATAAAAGTCTATAATTCTCATTCTGCATTGATTTGTAGTACAAAATTAATAAAAATTGTCAAAAGGAGAATTCTTTCTATGCCGGATTTTCTTTATTTTGTTAACTTTGGGAGGGGAATTTTTGTTCTTACTATAGAATGGGACAGAAGCTTAAATATCCGATTGGAATCCAATCTTTCTCTGAGATAAGGGAAAGAGGTTTTGTGTATGTCGATAAGA
>WFLX010012045.1_pt1 | contig 17691 bp, 14 predicted proteins | sample 4967041 | NCBI WGS metagenome assembly WFLX01 (sample SAMN12857096, study PRJNA449069) | gut metagenome | isolation source: stool from male and female vole | host: Microtus ochrogaster | place: USA:Florida | collected 2017 | reverse complement strand
CGTACGTCGACTGCTGCAACTACATATCCTTATGAAGCTATATAAAAGATTCCTTCCATTCTCCAGCTGTTTGTGGCTTGTTGAGAATCCGGCGCGTTCTATTGATACATCATCAAAGGATACTTAGTAGACGAATTGAAATCAGAAGGTTTGATAATACATGCGTTCATCGCCTCTCCTGCGTTGTTTTTCACCTTCGTAAATTCCATTTTCGGAGCAGAAGCATACTTCCTCATATAGGCTTCGTTTAATTCAAGATCGCACATTTTTACTCCTTTTGAATTATAAATGCGGTATTGCGGAGCTTGTGTGGCACTGCTATAGGTTTGCACATAATAGCTGCAGTCGCTGCTGAAATTAGCTGAAGCGGTCCCTTCCTCTTTATTAAGAAGATGATAGACTCCTTTTACATCGACAAATGCAAGATTACGGTTAATAGCACCTAACGATGTAGTCTGCATGAAATATTGACCTAAAGCATCTTTACCGTAATAAGCAGTGACATTAAATTCGCCTTTTGTTATCTGACGACNNANTGAACCACTNTNNTCATATTGANAAAGATGACNATAACCACTCTTNTCACTNGCTATAACAAATCCATCCTTACCATAATCAACCATCTTATAAGTCACGGGACTTAACCAGGCTTCTGAAGTATCAAGATAAATCTGTTTACCAACAGTTGATAACGGATTGACATCGAAAAGTCTCAACTGATTTTGATCATGGTTAAGGATCATAACCATGAGTCTTTGTCCATCAGAGCCGCCAAACTTGATCAAAGGCACGTAATCCGTGTCGGTGATAGGAAGATCCATTTTCTTTATTACCCTGTTGTCAAGGTCATAAGCATTTACACTGACTTTGGAATTGCCATAACCTGCAAGAGGATACTTATAACTGTAACTTTCGNGATACGGATCGCCTAATGGATCTGAACTGCAAAAACTACGATAATTATCGAAAGAATACGTAGGCACTTCACTTTCATCAAATCTCAGAAAAGCCAGGATATTATCGTCTCCACTCCAACAGAGTGAATTCTGCATACCAAACTCTTCCTCGTAACTCCAGTCAGGTGCGCCGTTGATGATCTTATTAATCTCTCCGTCTTTAGTTATCTGATTGTCTGTCTCATAATCAAGACTGGAAATGAAAATATTATTGTCGCGTACGTATGCTACGAAGCGGCCGTCGTGCGAAATCACAGCTCCTCGTTGAGGTCCTTTGGCGCTGACTCTTTTGACGGTAGAGCGGAGTATATCATATACATAATAGTCGGCCGTGAAGCTGTGGCGATAAATTTTCTCCGAATTATTCCATAAGAGGATTTTTTTCCCGTTGGCGCTGAGTGTAAATCCTTCGAAATCCGAAATTTTCAAATCACCCTTCTGTCCGTCAATTCTGAACAGATCACCGGTCTTCTTTCCGGTTTTATAACTAAAAATTTCTATGCTTTTACCATCATCACTGATAGCGGCATAGGTGACACCACCGTCCAGAGGAGTGATTTCCTTGATTTTTGCAGGAGATGCAATCTTCGCATCACAGTAATCCTCTATGTTAAGTTGAGACGCAAACGCATCTGACCCTGCAAATACCAGGGCAGATGCGACTATTATGCTATATCGGAATCTCATGAGAATAATTTTTATCAGTATGAACGAGCTAAAATGACTCTGCGTTTAGACGGTTTTCCGGTTACCATACAAACGCCCTCTTCATCCTCTCCATCGAGTGGTATGCAACGTATAGTGGCTTTTGTCTCTTCCTTTATCTTCTCTTCGGTTTCTGTAGTGCCATCCCAATGACAAAGGAAGAAACCACCATCCTCTATTTTCTCCTTAAACTCATCATAACTGTCAACCTTATATGTACGCTCATTTCTCATTTTCAAAGCACGTTCATAAAGGCTACGCTGTATATCTTCTAATTCTTCCGATACCTTTTCAGCTATTCCTTCGAGTGGTAAGGTCTGTTTCTCAAGAGTGTCACGACGCATCATCTCGATAGTACCGTTTTCCAAGTCTCTCGCTCCTAATGCTAAACGGATTGGAATTCCCTTCAATTCGTAATCTGCAAATTTAAATCCCGGACGNTTATTGTCAGCATCATCATATTTTACACTTACACCGAGTTTTTTAAGTTTTTCTACAATTGGAGCAACAGCTTTACTTATTTCGGCCAACTGTTCGTTATTTTTGTAGATAGGAACTATCACAACCTGAATAGGTGCAAGATGAGGTGGAAGCACAAGACCATTATCATCCGAGTGTGTCATTATCAACGCACCCATTAGACGTGTGGACACTCCCCATGAATTAGCCCAAACCGATTCAGGTTTGTTTTCTTTATTCATGAAAGTCACATCAAATGCTTTAGCAAAATTCTGACCAAGATTATGTGATGTTCCCGACTGAAGAGCTTTACCATCTTGCATCATTGCCTCGATTGTATATGTATTCAAAGCTCCGGCAAAGCGTTCGTTGGCGGTTTTCACACCCTTTATTACAGGTATGGCCATATAATTCTCAACGAAATCAGCATACAGATTTATCATCTGTACAGTCCGTTTTTCCGACTCTTCCGCTGTAGCATGAGCGCAATGGCCCTCTTGCCAAAGGAATTCTGANGTACGGAGGAACATACGTGTACGCATCTCCCATCTCATTACATTTGCCCATTGGTTGATTAGTAAAGGAAGATCACGATAACTGTGAATCCAGTTTTTAAACGTTCCCCAAATAATAGTCTCTGATGTTGGACGAATTATCAATTCTTCTTCAAGACGCGCAGCCGGNTCAACTACTACCCCATTACCGTCAGGATCATTCTTCAGACGGTAATGAGTGACGATAGCACACTCTTTAGCAAAACCTTCAACATGCTCGGCTTCTCTACACAGATAGGATTTAGGGATCAACAGAGGAAAATATGCATTCTGTACTCCTGTCTCCTTAAACATACGGTCAAGAGTTTGTTGCATTTTTTCCCAAATGGCATACCCGTATGGTTTGATTACCATACAGCCTCTCACTGCACTTTGTTCGGCCAAATCTGCCTTCACAACGAGCTCATTATACCATTTTGAGTAATCTTCACTACGTTTCGTTAAATCTTTTAATTCTTTTGCCATTGCTATATTGTGGTCAGTTGAGTTAATCTATTCTTTGGCACCTGCATAATTAATTATCAAATCAACCGGCACCTTTTATTTAATTTTTAAGGATTTTGCTTAGATTATTATANGCTAAAAATTAACCGATATTCTTTTTAGCCATAATAATGTAAGCAACTACAAAATTACAAAAAATACACGTTAAAAAAAAGCAACCGCCTAAAATATTTTAGACAGTTGCTTTCCTTTTTATCAGTCTCCGTATCCGGGATAATTGTGGTATATTCTTACAATTTAATATATACGCATTTATCTTTATATAAATCAACGAATTCTATCTACCGAACGGAGTTTATTATGATCACTCTGAATTCGTCCTAATGCAAACAAAGTAGCTATTAATGCCAATAACGGACAAAGAGCCACTGAAGACCATCCTATCGAGCTACCCTCTATTGCCGTATAACCTAAGGAAGCCGCAACAGCCGAAGAAGCAATAATAAAAAGGATAGCTATCCATGCTACTTTTTTCTGTAAAGGCAAACTCCAATAAAGGAATATGTCAATCAACAACAAGACTGTCGATGTCAACGACAATACGAAAAAATACCATGTTGAAAGAAACTTGCCGCTCGGAGCTCCATCTGTTGCCTCACCTTCATAAGTAAAGCCAAGACTTGTGAAGTTGAAAGTGTAATCTGTTGTAGTCACCTGACCCAATGAACAGAATGTGAAGCAACACATCATCACGGCTGCCACAAGAAGAAGGAGAGATTGCCAACGTTGTATTACCATATCTTTGTGTTTTAATTTTAATCTGTGGTTTAGCATGTCTTTTGAGTGCAAATTTAATGATTTTTCTTGGGTTTTACACTTTTCGGCACATCATTTGTTATATGTTTATAAGAGTAAATATGTTTTTGCTCTTACTCCGTATATTATTTTGTTTTAATTTTATAATCTATTATAAATATGACTTCACAAAAGGCTTCCGCATCTTATAAAAAAGTGCAGACTCTCATCCAACGGGGTTCGTTATATGAAGCCTGTAAAATACTTTCTTCTCTTCTTACCTCAAAGTCAGATCCCAAACTCAAAGATCTTTTGAAACAGCAAGAGGAAACATATAGATATCTTATTCATTATTTTATTGAAGGCTATTCTGACCACACGAGAGAAAGGATGCTTTCCGAAATAGCCGCTACTCTCCTTTTTATCAATGATTCCATCCGGAGAAATGAAATTCTTGTCGACAGCTCCGATATTTACTCATCTACCCTCCGGTTCGAGAGAATCAGAAAAGCTTCTCTTCAATCTCGGTTAAAAGATTTCAAAGATGCTTACTCTTTAGCCACACTCGCCTTGGAAGCAGGAGGAGATATTGAACCCGTTAAATCAGCGGATGACGCCCTTCTGGCTCTTTTTTCATACGTCTGGACTATGTATGGTAGTTCTTCAGAAGACTATGATCTACTGCTTCAATCGGTAAAAGACGAGAATTTGCCCTTTGAATTAAAATCTCAGATTATCTCCGCTCTTATGCTCGGCAACATGGCTTATTATGACAGGAAAGGGTTCAGCACCCTACTCGATATTTTCGATGCCGATATAAGTCAAAGAGTTTCGGCAAGAGCTCTCGTGGCACTTGTTTTGATTATGTCTGTTCACAAAGACCGGATAACTCTTGATCCCGGAATTAGGGCCCGATTATCACTTTGGAGTGACTCAATTATTTTGTATCCACAGTTAAGAGAGGTTATCATGACTCTGATACGCGCTCACGATACTCAACGCATCTCTTCAAAGATGCAGAATGAAGTTATCCCCGAATTAATGAAATTGCGTCCGGAAATTTTGAAACGCATGGGTAAAATTTCGGAAACTTNCGATCTTGAGTCTCTCGAAGAAAATCCGGAATGGGAGGAAATAATTAACAAAAACGGTATAGGTGACAAATTAAAAGAACTTACCGAATTACAAATGGATGGTGGCGATGTAATGATGTTAGCCTTTTCTAATTTGAAATCGTTCCCATTTTTCAATTCAGTAGCCAACTGGTTCCTTCCTTTCACTAACTATCATAATGAAGTTATCCGGGCAACAGGTGAAACTTCAGGTGTATTCAATGAAATATTGGAGTCNGAAGGNGTGATGTGTGATTCTGATAAATACTCCTTCATTTTTTCTCTTTCACGTATGCNCGAACAACAAAGACAAATGGTCAATTCCCAGATGTCTGCTCAGTTGGCTCAGTTGAAAGAAGCGATGGCCGACAAAAAGTTAAAATCAACTCTTCCGGAATTTGATCAGGAAACCACTCGGTTTGTCAGAGACGCCTACCGTTTCTTCAAACTTTTCAGACGGCATGAAGATTTCATTGATCCATTTGCGACTCCTATTGACTTTCTTTCTCTACCCTTTATCGGAGAAATTATGACTGATTCTGAGATTTTAAATCTTGTGGGAGAATTTTATTTTAAACGTGCATATTATAAAGAAGCCCTTCCTTTATTAATAAAACTGCAGAAATCTAATCCGGAGGACTATCAGTTGTGGGAGAAGATAGGCTATTGCTACAATGCTCTCGGTGATCTTAATCAAGCTCTTGAATGGTACAGAAAGGCTGAACTTTTTAATCCCGACAGTCAGTGGCTAATAAAAAAGATAGCTTTGTGCAGCCGTCTACTGGGAAACTATNAAGATGCAGCGGAATATTATAAAAAAGCTCTTGANCATAACCCNGAGAACTANCATCTTCTCATGAACCTTGCATACGCACTNCTTGAGACAAACAGGCCTGAAGAGGCTCTCAAACATTACTATCATGCCGACTATGTCAAGCCTGACAAACCCGGTACTTGGCGTGGTATCGCCTGGGGAGAGCTTTTAAATGGTAATAAAGAAAAAAGTCTTGACTATTATAAGAGAATNTTAAATCAGCCAAACATTAATGCTTCTGATTATTTGAACATTGGCCATGTTTATTTCCTCTTAGGCAATTATAAGGACTCTGTCGCCGCATATAAACAAAGCGTATTACTCGATACTTCCGATATCACTAAACTTGAAGAATCAATTGAAGAAGATATGCCGGTGATTGAAAAATCAGGTGGCAATCCACAAGATCTCAAACTTTTGATTGAACAAGTGAAGTATGAATTAGGTTAAACCCCCTTGATCATTTGAAAATAGAGGAGGAACTCACCGTCTGAGTTCCTCCTCTATTTTTTCTACTGCTAATGAAATATCTTTGGCGAACGGTATCCTGTCTTCTATTGCAGAAATGCCATGTAGCACTGTGGCATGACGTCGATTCAATTTCTGACCTATGGCCGAAGATGACAATGTGGTCAATTTATGACATAGATACATAATAATCTGGCGTGCATCAGCAATATCTCTAACTCTGCTTTTCGAGAATATGACGTCAGGATTCAACTTGTAAAACTCCGCCGTTGCCTCAACGATCATATCAAAATTAATATTCTTCTGCTTGATCTTTTTAATGGAGTGTTTCATCACTTCCTGCGCAAGTGAAAGATCAATAGGAGCATTCAAAGTTATCGATCGGGTCAATATGCCCATAACTATACCCTCAAGTTCACGTACAGAGCCTGTGGATTGTTGTGCGATAAGTTCTATAACTTCATTAGGGATTCGTAATCCGTTTTTTGATGCTTTGAAAGAAAGAATTTTCTTTTTTAGTGCAAAATCAGGTTTGGTAAGTTTTTCTGTGATGCCCCATTTGAAACGGTCGATAAGACGATCCTGAATTCCATCCAAATCCATCGGGGGTCTATCGCAGGTAAAAACTAAAGTCTTTCCGTTCTGATGAAGATGATTGAAAATAGGGAACAATACGTTTGCCGTACCATCTTTATGACTTAATTCCTGAAGGTCATCTATTAGGAGCACATCCATCTGCTGGAACCAATTGACAAAACTCGGAATAGTCTTATGTATCGTGGCACTTGCCATCAGATTCTGGAATTGGCGCAAGGGCACAAACAATACTTTAGCATTTGGATTGCGTTCTTTAACACGGATCCCAATAGCTTGAATAAGATGTGTCTTACCTACTCCAACTTCACCGTACAAGAAAAATGGATTAAAATCATTTTTCCCGGGATTATTGGCTATATACTCTGCTATGGTAAAAGGCAATCTGTTGCTTTCTCCTACCATATAATTTTCAAAAGTCAGGCTCTCGTTTAGCTGCGGATCAAAATCAGGAGTTGTTGCATTACCACCTTGTCCCATTGGAGAAGGTGCTTGCATGGAGCGAATAAACTTATTCTTTATGGCATGACTTTGTTGAGAGCTGCTGAGTTTTACATTTGAACCGGAGTCATTCCGTATGACACTAACCTCGTATTCCAATTGCACTTTGTCACCGAACACTTTCCTTAAAGTGCTCGACAAAATATGATAGAATTCATCCTCATACTTCTCACAATAAAATGTTGAAGGAGGCACAAGCGTGAGGACATTGTTAACAAAACTCTTCGGTTTTGTCGGATAAAACCAAGTCCGTGTTCTTGCCTCCCCGATATTATCGCGGATTATTTCAAGGCATTTAGCCCATTTTTGTTGTATGTCTCCTGTCATTTCCATGTTGTGCAAAACTCGACTGCAAATTAACAATAAAAAAAGTAAATAAAAAATAGTTTTCACTCTTGCAATTTTCAAATATTTTTAAATGATTAAGAATCAATATAATATTTTTCTATTTTTTATTAATATGTTACAGTTAACTTATATTTGTCGGAATTTATAACTTTTTATGATAAAGGCGCAGTCAACTGACAAGTCGACTACGCCAATTTGCTATTAATATATTTTTAGTAATTCTACTATTAATTCTCCAATCTCATAACTGTAAAAGAATATGGTGCCAAGGGGAGTGTAAAGAAAGGTGAATCCAGCATAACTCTGTCAGTCTTGATAGAGGGCTTGGAATCGGAAGGCATTCCGCTCATTACTGTACGCAGTGAATTAATCTGTTCCTTATTTTGAGAATAAATGTTACGTAGATCTATTTCTAAGGATGTCTCTACGGGAAGAAGATTGACGAGTTTGAGAATCAAATCCCCTGTATTTTCATCTTTTACTATCGAGGCTCCAACTCTGGCTTTTGCTTTTTCATCATTAGTATCGACATCAAGTGAAGAGTTTAAATATTCATTACCTGAGTTCTCGCCATAAAGTCTCATTGTGTGGTAGTCAGTTGTCGGCCTCACATCAGTGTTGCTGAAATAAATGAGATCCGGACGCCATTGCGTATGGTTATCTTTGGCAAGAAGTGGCGCGTATGAACTCATACTTACTACATCTCCGTTACGTTCTACTGCGGTAAGATATAATGCTTCTGCCAATGCAGTTTCCATATTCGACGGGCGACCCGGCAGATGAGCAGCCCATTCACCGAGATATACTTTAGTTCCTTCACGATCATAATCATCATAGTAATCCTGATTATAAATCAGCCATGCAGGATCGACATAGTAATGCTCATCTACCATATCTATATTTTCTTCTTTGGCAAGACGCCAGCCCTCTGTGTAATCGGATCCTTCATAAAATGGACCAACCGTTCCTACTACAGTAATCTCGGGATATGCTTGCTTTACAGCACTATTGATTCTCTTAAAACGTTCTTCGAAAACTTCCGTAATCATATCCTCATTGCCTATGCCTATATATTTCAGATTAAAAGGAGCGGGATGCCCAGCCTCTGCCCTCTTTCTGCCCCATTCAGAAGTTACAGGACCGTTAGCATATTCTATGAGATCGAGCACATCTTGTATATAGTAATCAAGAGAATCCATAGGCAGACCCTCCTGCTGTCCAAATGTTGTGAGCGAATCATGACTATATTTTGATGGTCTGCCGGAATTCTGACAGGGCACTGCTGCTGCAAGCACGGGTAAGGGTTCAGCATCAATATCTTCACAAAATTGAAAATATTCATGATAGCCAAGTCCACGGGTCTGATGATAGCCCCAAAGATTATATAAGGGTTTTCGTTCTTCTAATTTTCCTATAGATCCTTTCCAATCATAAACATTATCAAGACCATTGCCATGTGCTACACATCCTCCCGGGAAACGAACAAAACGTGGTTTAAGATCAGCTAATGCCTGAGCCAGATCGGCACGCAAACCGTTCTCACGACCTTTGAAGGTATTTACCGGAAACAGACTTATCATATCCATATCAAGCACACCCTTGTTTTTAGGAACTATCTGCAAGGTAGCATCAGAACAATGTTCATCGGGGGTTAGCAATACTTCATAATCTTTCCAATCTCGGGTAGATTCTAATGTCAGTTTAGCCTTGGCAAGTTTTCTTCCTGTAGCTGCAGATACTAAAGCCACTTCCAATGGCATCTTGTTATTGACACGTGCCTTGAAGCGAAGACGATAAGGGTCGCCTTTTTTTAAAGTTATACCATCATAACCGGAATTTATAAATGCATTATCCCCGTTATTGATCAAGGTTGCGATACCTCCCTTAACATCAAGACGGGCAAAATTAGGATTATTTGGATGGATCGGCTTATCCGTTGCTATAGAAAAATCTATCTTATCACCTGTGACACTCCACGCATAGGAAGGCCCCCACCCTTCTACACCGGATTCAGAAGGATCATATTCGAAATCTCTATTCTGGATAAGCTCTCCGTATAAACCACCGTCTGCCGCGTAGTTTATGTCTTCAAAGAATATGCCCATGAGCAGAGGAGATATTTCTTTTGAGGTACCATTTGCCACAAGTGTTCCCTTCAAAGGCTTAAGAGAAGAGAAACGTTCTTTATCACCATCACAATGCTCAGAATAAAGTTGATTCAGCCGTTGACGATCTGCCACATATTTATCGAGCTTATCAATTGTTGCCGGATCAGTTTTCAAGACATTTCCATTCACAGGATGTCCATCGATAGCAATTGTCGTAGGAATAAAATTCACTCTGCTTCGGAAAGCCAAGGCAGCCGTATCAGAGGGGAGAAAATACTTCTGCGGTCGCCAATTCATGAGATCCTGACTCTCTGCCATGCCGATAACATCACCATCTTTGGTTGCCCTGAATAATAATACCCAATTTCCTTCCGGTGTTGTGAAAAGTTGTGGTTCCCACATTTTCTTATGGCTACCCCATGGTCCGAAGTCAGACTTAACAAAATCATAACCGTTCCCTATCTTACGCCATTTTCCATCAGCCTCTTTAACTGCAAGACGCAAGCCTCCCTCACCATTATCCGGAGAATACACAAACAGATCGTTTGCCCCTGCACAAAAGGTTGTCAAGCCCATTAGACAGGCTATAATACTTTTTTTCATGATTTCGACAGTTTTTCAAAAGTAAACGAACAATATCCTGTAGAGATTGAATTTTTGTGCAAAGATAAGCTTTTTTCACCTTAATACAATAGATTGGATTTCTTTATTCATTTTCCTATCTCTCCCAGACCTTTTTCTATTAAATCTTTCAGCAACACTCTGTATGTATAAGGGGCGTCTGCTGCAATTACACCTGCGCCGGTTGAAACATTGCTGAGTGCATACACCGGTTCGTTTAGTCCGACGCTTCCGAGTATACCGGATATTCCGTCATTGGCTATCCATACTGATAAAACATGATTATAATAACTTGCAGAAATTCTTTTTAGAATAATATTAATTCCCATGTCTTCGTAAATAGATATCATCATACGGATAATCTAAATTAATAGAAAGTCGCCCTATTGTAATATGAAGAGGATAACTTTTTCCTGAAATCTGTCGATCTGAAAAAATTGTATATCCGGAGGTTTCGCTAAGAATGGATTCAATCACAGAAACATGCTCTGTGAGCAAAGGCTCACTTGACTCATCTATCTCAGANCNAGNNATAACTCCTATATTATTTTCTTCTCCACCAATNTTTGTATTCAACCAATAATAATTATTAGGATAAACTAACTCATAGTAATCTTTGGTATCTTCAGGATCCGTAAACCATGCCTGTAAATCCAGCGACATGGAATAACTTTTGCCTTTCATGTACCCTGATTCCATCTCAGAGAAATTCAATACATTACAGTCAATCTTATCTATTTTTACCGGATAAGGCACCGTGACTTCGNCANTGGCATCTCCATACTTTGCCGATTTGGCCTCAAAACGTATAACATCACCTGATTTAGGTATATAATCGCATGTAAATGCTGTTATCGGTTTTTNCCAAGGAGCANCATTNTCTATATCATATACTGCACTNGTCATTTTCTGTATAANATTTCCATTGACATAGATTTCAACTTCTGCATCTTCCACANACNATTCCGTGTCAGTATAATAGTAATTTTCTGTCCATTCCCAANTCCTNGTNACTTGAAGATGTATTGAATCACCCGGAGTGATGAGAGAATTGAGACATAATACGGGGTTACTCTTAACATCAAGATCAATATCAGAGTAACATCCTGTAAGAAGTGCTGCCGTAATAAATACGGGAATTAATTTCTTTAAAATATCCATGTGTATGCAACTGACGGGATTAATGGGATAAGTTTGATTTTTTTATATACCGGTTCTCTTGAAAAGCCATTTGTATAATTGAAATTATAATCTCTGACTATAGTAATCGTATTCATATTACAGTAAGCGTTATAAATACTGAAGTCCCAGTAGCCTTTCTTTGTTGTACGCTTGAAGTTGATATCCATACGATGATAAAATGGTAAAGATATGTTATTAATATCTGTTGGCATCAGCATATCATAATTCCAGGGAGCGAGTTCCGGATCTTTCCAAACTTGGGTCCCAAGCGTTATTCGATTACCGCTCATGCCTGTCCATGAGGCCGAAATCTCCCATTTATCATTTACTTTCCAATCAATCAGGATATTGATTTTATGCCTGTTGTCAAAACGTGCCGGATATTTCTTTCCATTATTTCTGTCAGGAAATTGACGGTCTGCCCATAATAAAGAATAACTGATATGGCCGTTTACTTTACCAATCTCCTTAGCAATTTTAAAGTCAAGACCCTTTGCAGATCCTTTGCCCACAGTCATTTTATCAGCCCAGAATGAATCGGGAGGCAACATATAGTAGTCGTCTCTGTATTCAAGAAGATTATGGAGCTTTTTCCAATATCCTTCTAATGAAAATGTGTATCCTTCAAGTAGCGAACAATAGGCTCCGACTGCTATTTGATCGGCAATCTGTGGTGTCTGATCATTTATAATAGGAACCCACTGATCTGTAGGTAAGGAGATAGCACTTTGCACAAGTTGATGAACATATTGAGTAGTTCTTGAATATCCTGCCTTTAAAGCCCATCCATCGGTTGGAGTGAACCTCAGTGAAACCCTCGGTGATAAACCTTTATGTGTCTTTCCGGTTATGTTAAACATGCTGAAGTGTACACCAAAGTTTAAACGTACATTACTGTTTATTCCCCAATTATCACCAATATATGTGTTGAATTCATTTGCTCTATATGAATCAAATGATTCGGCAACACCTGTTTGAGTATCATTATAGGTTAAGAGTCTGTGCGAACGAGTTGGTTGAAATTTATGGCGAATGTATGAAAAACCGAAATCAATGTTATGTTTTTCATCGGGTCTCCAGTCGAAATCGGTTTTTATTATCCAGTCATTAATATAATTGTCGGAAACAAGTTGATCGTTAGTATATGACAACACCATATCATCATTAAAGTATTTTTCATACTTATCTCGACTTAATTTTGTTTTATATTGAGTGAAAGCTCCTGTTAATTTACCAAATAGTTTTGAAGAAAGAACATAGTTCCAACCTGCAGAGGCCATTATATTGCCCCAGCGTAATCTGTTCTTACTTCCATCGATTTCATTAACCGGATCATTCCATATATTATCTTCACCCACTTTCAAATAATCGTCTCCATAATAAAAGGAAATATAGGCACTGCTTCTTTCAGAAAATCTATTATTTATCTTAGCGTTAATATCAGAAAATGCGTAACCGAACGAAACTTTCTTATCTTTTGAAAAGAACTTATTGACAATCGCAAGAGCCGGTACGGTCAAAATATCATACCATGATCTACGTAATGCGATGGAATATGAGGTATGATCTTTCCATATAGGTCCGTCTATGTTGAAAGCGCCTGATGTCAGACCAAGTCTGAATGAACCATGGTGTTCTGTCATCGAGCCATCCTTGGTATTTACATCCATATATGATGATAGACGACCGTCATAGCGTGCCGGAAAGGAAGATTTATAAAAATCAACATTGCGAATGGCTTCAGTATTAAAGGCCGAAAATAAACCGCCAAAGTGGTTAACCTGATATAAGGGTATATTATCAAGCATGTATAAATTCTCATCAGCATTACCACCGTGTACATACATTCCTGCCAATCCCTCAACTCCGGCTGAAATTCCCGGTTCAAGTTGCAAGGTCTTTATTACGTCTCTTTCTCCAAATATCACAGGAGTTGCAGCTATCACTCCTTTACTTATATTAAGAGCACCTAATGACGAGCTCTCCATAGTGAGGGTGTGATTCTTACTACCATGTACAACAACCTCATTCAATGTCCTTGAATCCGGAGTTAGTATAACATTCACTACTTTGTTAGAAGTTAACTTTAATAAATCAGTTGTATAATCCTCAAAACCGGGAAACATCACTTTTATCTTAATATCGCCTAACGGCACCGACAGAGAATAGAATCCCATTGCATTTGAAGAAGTGGCTACATTACTTCCATCCAATTTAATAATTGCACCGGGAAGTGCTTCTTCAGAACCTTTTTCACGGATAAAACCGCTGATTGTGACTTTCCTTACTATTGGTCTCTCTTTCCTGAACAGTAAAACATTATTCCCTCTTATTTTATATGAAATTCCTGTACCGGAAAACATTTCATCCAAAACTTCTGTTAAAGGTCTGTCGGATGCATTAACTGAAATATTAAGACCCTCAAGTAAATCTGAAGTATAGACAAAATTTTTACCACTTTTACGCATTATCTCTGTAAATACTTTCTCTGCCGGATGGCTGACAGCTTTTATTGTGATATTTTGTCCCCAGACTCCAACATAACAAAACACTGCCGGAATCATTGCACTCAGTATTCTCTTTTTCATTTTTCTCTCTCAGTGTTATCTTCGGATATAGTCAGCTCTATACCTAACAAATCATTAATCGTGCCAACAAGATCTTCTGCAGTACCCTCGTAGCTGAGTGTTATTCTCACATCATTATACTGGTTATAACCTATAACTTCAACTCCGTATGTTTCATTGATAGCTAAGGCGACCTGCTGCAGTGTGGCATTCTTAAATTCAATCCTTTTAACCACTTTAACTTCAGGTATTTCGGGAGATAAAACAGGCTCCTGAATCTCTTCCTGAAGAGATTCTGACGGAGTAATACGATTTAGATTAACATAGAGAAAAGCGGAGGCCAACAAAACACCGATTACTACCGAAGCTGCAACAGCTATTCGGCGCCACCGGTGAAGTCGAGAAGGAACTATTTTAAACATCTTCTCATCAGGCTGAAATGCATTTCGTCGATAATATTTTATAACGAAAGCAAGTGATTCTTTAAATTTATCTGTCATATTTTTATCTTTGTCTTTATGACAGAAATAATGTCAAAAACCCCTATCTAAAAGAGTAAAAATTTAATCATAAAAGATAAAAATTGAAATATGATTAAGCTAAGTTATTAGTAATAAATGTAATAGAATAAAAAAAGATATAGAATATTTTCTCAGCTTCAGCATTTAAATCCAAACCTTCAAAANTGTCATTNAAAAANAGGGNANAAAGAATACTNTACCTGATCTAAGTCCCGGATTACNCCTCAACACGNANAANGCCTTTGTCATTTGATTTTCTACAGTCTTTATTGATATACCCAATTCCTCCGCTATTGCAGCATTAGACATCCCGTCACGCTTACTCATTAGAAAAACTTTACGACATCTATCCGGCAATGAATCTATGGCTTTCCATAAAGCAGCATCACGCTCTGCTGTATCTATAGCTTCCTCCGTTACTTGGTCAAACCCCTCTTTTTCTAAGTGTGACAAACTATCCATCATATTACGTTGACTCAGGAATGAAATCGAAGTATTATGAACCACCCTATACATATATGGTTTGAAATTCTGTATATCTTCCCCATTCAAAATCTTCTGCCATGCCGTCATGAAGGCTGCCTGAACAATATCTTGCGCATCATCTACATTTCCCACAAGTCTAAGAGCATACATTCCCAAAGGCATGCACATTCTTTTATATTCATTACGGAACTCATGTATTTCCATATCGGAGAGCAAGATTATATTATTAATACTTACGGTATGTTCAAACTTTATCAACTTAAAAAACTATTGAACTTGTAACCACTGCAAAGTTAATTAATTTCAGTAAAATCTTTAATCCTCGATATACTTCAATATTTTAAAGTCTGTTAAATTCCTCAGCTGCCGCATCATTCCCTTTATATTTCGAACGAGCTGTATTAAAGTTATACCTTATGTTTATCTGTATATTTTGAGTGTCATAATATTGCGAACTATGTACCATCAATAAAAATCGAATCCGTGGTAAGAAGCGCTACATTTGCAAAACCGATCGGTTTTCTATCCTCATCCAAAATCTTTCCTACTATATTTCTTGCAAGGATATCGGCAGAAGTTAGCAAAATAAAAAAAATCAATAATTTAAAGGATTTTTTATCAGATTTCATAGCAGTCTTATGAGTATTAATCAAAAAAGGACATAAAAAGTTGCACATCTAATTGAAATATTAGTATTCGTAAAGCAGAAAACACTACTGTATACTAATTCAACTGTAAATGTGCAACTTTCTAAAGATTAATTGGTCAGAATTGATAACTTATAAAGATCACACAAGATTCTCCTTCATTTTTCTCAGTAAAACTTTCCGTTACCCCGTGGGGAAGAGTAATTATAATTTCTTCACGGGATTCTGAATAGGTCTGTATTGTATTTTTGGCTAAAGCCTTATCCTGCTCAAATATTTTTTTAACCTCTTGTACAATTTCCTTATTATTTCTGACAGTGAGTTCACAGAATTGAGACTTCTGAGAAGTTATTATCTCAAGGGTGCATCCTTTCTTTCTCTTATATTCATCTCCAAACAGTTTATAAGCAGCAAGGGACTGAACATATTTCATTTTTTCCTCTTTAGTCATAGTGGATTGCTCTTTACCGCTATCGCTCTTTGATGAGGATTTTCTTACTCTTACTTGTTCATTCTCACCTTGGAACGACATTTCTGAAGCATTGAAAGCAATGTCTTCTTGATAAGACTCCTGTGCATTAATTTCCATCACCCATCCGATAGTCATAACTAATATGACAATTAACGAAATTTTTTTCATAATTATATAGTTTAGTTTTATTGATTGATCTCCAAATTGGCCAACTTTTCTTCCATCCTCCTTGTAAGGTACTGAGCCCTCTCCAACTTTGTTTGTTCTCTCTCTTGTATCTCTGCTAACAAACGCATGCTTCTGTTATAGCTTTCCATTGCCATTTGTTTACTCTTTACAGGATCGGTAACCTTTACCCCGTCAACATATACTTCACAGACTATTTCCGAGTTATCATAAGCAGTGTGGCCTCCCAGATAACCCCATAATATAGAGACACCAAAAAGAAGAAGGACAGCCGCCGCTGAGGTACGCAATATATGGTAGAGGATACCATGCACAGTTTTTTTTGAGGCACCTTTCCGCGGAACACCGTTGGCAATTCCCATAACAAACAAGGTCTCCTCCACTATCTCTCCTTTATAGCTGTTCTTAGAGCTACTCATGGAAAGTACTCTCTCAAGGTCTCTTTCCTCCGATACAGTGAGTTTGCCGTCAAGATAGAGGCTACAAAGGGTTTCAACCTCCTTTTGAGATAATATTTCTTTCATAAACTAAAAATTCTTGTATTCTTTTTTTAAAATTTTACGGGCTCTGCTGACGTGTTGTCTTACTGCTTCTTCAGATATCCCGAGTCGAAGGGCGATAATATCATAATCAATGCCGTTACTGACCATTTCAAAAACTGTTTTCTGTGTCTTACTAAGCTTCCCCATGAGTCTTCTATGAAAATCTGCCATCTCTTCCTCTTCCCAGATTGACCGAATTGTCGAACTTCCGGCAATTTCGCGTTCCTCTATAGATTCGGAGGCATGGGTGGAGCGCTTCCTCAGATAGCTGACACAAATTCTCTTTACTGCAGTAACCACAAGCCCATCAGACGAAGAAGAGTCAGGTTCTCTGTTCTCTCGAATCAAAAGACGGCAGAAAGCATCCTGAAGTGCATCCTCAGCATCCTCCTCATTATTTAATATAGAGGAGGCCATCTTTTTTAATCGGCCTCTTAACCGTGTGTATGTATCTGATAAGTTTGTCATCTCTGTTATTAATGCTCTTCTGACTATTAGACGCACCCATTTCTGAAGTGTGACATGACGTAATTAATTTTTCTCATTTTTATCTGTTATTTCAAACTCTGATTTATATTTTATTCTCTAACTCATTTCTTATTTGATGAA
>WFLX010329289.1_pt1 | contig 17692 bp, 17 predicted proteins | sample 4967041 | NCBI WGS metagenome assembly WFLX01 (sample SAMN12857096, study PRJNA449069) | gut metagenome | isolation source: stool from male and female vole | host: Microtus ochrogaster | place: USA:Florida | collected 2017 | reverse complement strand
GTTTCATACTCCTTACACACGATTTGTCTACATTGTATCACAATTTACGTTCTCTTGGCAACCTCCTTACTCCGCAGTTTCTTTACTTCATATAATTTTTCATCTGCCTGAGTAAGAGCTTCTTTCAGCGTCAGCTTTTCCGTACTCCGTAAAAGGCACGCTCCTGCCGAAACCGTCAAATTGTAAGGCTTGCTGCTTCCGGTATTGTATCTGTCAAATCTGTCATAAATATCCGACAACAGCGTTTCCCCTTCGCCTTCCCCTGAATACTCTGTAATACAGGCAAACTCATCACCGCCGATCCGCCCTGCAATCCCATAATCCTGCATGACATCGGATAATGTCTCTGCAATGAATTTTAGGGAAAAATCTCCTTCATCATGCCCGTATCTGTCATTGATGATCTTCAAATTATTCATATCCACATAAATTGCCAGCACCTTTTTTCCTTCTTTTCTGCTTTTTTCAAGCAATTCCTCTGCTGCGTCTGTAAATCCTCTTCTGTTCAAAATTCCAGTAAGACCATCCGAACGGGATAGATTGTCGAGCGCAATGTTGTTTTCCTTTAAAGTCGCGAGGCTTTCTTCCAGATGCTCCTGTATCTCTTCATTGGCTTTCAAAAGATCAATCATTTTGGTTGCTGAACTCATCTGATTTAACAAAAATTCCCCGTTAACAAAAATTTCCTCTGACAAGTCACATAAAAGCAGGCCATAAAGATGTTCACTGACATATAAAGGCAGCAAAACCATGGAATACCTGTCCATCCCTTCAGTCGCCTGATTAAAAAACAGATCCATAATACTGTGCTTCTGCCGGATAGCCGGAACCGAATATACTTTTTTGTCCCGCATATAGGCTTTCAGATAAAAACTGTCGGGAGCCATAAATTCTTCTTTGTCCAAATGAGTAATGGGCTTTTTGAAAATATAAAGAAATGCATTCCGTATCTTCAGCCAGTCCAGATTGTTTAAAACGGTCGTATAACTCAAATCATTTCCCTTTTCAAACTGAAGCATATCACGGATAAAAAGCTTCATAGAATAATTATTGCTTTCTTCTTCCTTTCTCATGCTTCCAAAACGAGAATCCATGGCGCGGATAATCTTGCGATAGGCAATGGAAAAGAAATCACGCAGCTGATAGGCGCTTTCCCTATCCGGCTGTTTTCTCTTCAATATATGATATATCTTTTCAAAAACAACCAACAGATTGTCCATATCTGCATGCACAACTGCACCATGCTCAAGAAAGGCATCCAGAGCCCTCTGGATCTCAATATAAGATTCCATTCCCTTGTCATGCTGTTCAAACAGCTTACCGATCTTTCCGACCAGCATATCAAAATCTCTGTGCAGTATTTCTAACGTTTCTTTCAGTTCTTCATGCCTGCATCGATAAAAAATTTCTTCAAAGTAGCTCTCCACATCATCCTTCAGTGCATACGCAGAAGCTTCGTCCTCCCCCAGCGATACCTTGCAGAAGGAATCTCTCATAACAAATTTGGTCGGTATGGTCCGGCTTTCCACCTTTTCTCCGCACAACATGCGCAGAACCATCTTAAGCGCACCTTCTCCCAATTCGGAAGGATCTGCCCGGACGGAAGACAGCGATGGCTGAGTTTTGGCTGAGGCAATCGTATCATCATACCCAAAAACCGAAATATCCCTGCCGGGCACAATATTTCTCCGTTTCAGCTCTTCATAAAATCCCATTGCTGTTTCGTCATTCACGCAGAAGACCGCTTCCAGATCCGGATTTTGATCCAAAAGTGTCCGGAACGCATTTTCGCTCCGTCTGGTAAGATCCCCCGTGGCAAACATCCGATCCGTCACTTCAATCCCATGAGCATTCAGCACCTGCGTAAAGGCCTGCTTTCTTTCATATGCATCCGAATTGGCATCCGGTCCCGCAATCATGCCGAATCTCCGGCATCCTGCCTTTTCAATCAGATACTCCAAGCCTTCCCGGATACCTCCGTAATTATCAAACGTAACCCCCGGATACCCTTCCATCTTGGAGGCCACAAGCACACAGGGTATTCCTTCATACTGTTTCATCATTTCCTGCATACGTTTCCCGCCCGCGTAACAGCCAATACAGTCCGTTGCCGCGATAAGCGCATCCACATTTTCCTTCCGGGCATAAGAAAAAACGGTGCAATGCTGATACTCAAACATCAGATCCCTGTTTTCACTCAGATCTCTGTCCAGATATTTCCCGGGAAAAACCACCACATTCACATCCTGCATCTTTGCCGCATGCATAATCCCCTTACAGATATACACCGTAAATTCATCAAGGATTCCGCTCACCAGCACCCCTACCGTGATCCTTTTACGCTCTTTTCCCAATGCCATCTCTCCTTCACCCTGCCTGTTTATCTAGCTGCCGTAAAATCTGTAACAATGTTGTTACTATTTTACTATATTTTTAGTAAATATGCTATACGATTAGTACAAAAACTTACAAGATAATCTAAACGATAACTTACTCCAAAAAAGCCCCCAGAATTCATGGACAATCAGTGTCCAAATCCTGAGAGCTTTTCATTCTTATTCTTAAATATTCGATTACAGTCCTGCCTGTGCCGCTACCTCAGCTGCAAAGTCATCAACCTTCTTCTCAATGCCTTCGCCGGTCTCAAAACGTACAAAACTCTTTACGGAAAGATTTGCACTGTTCTCCTTTGCAACCTGCGCAATGTACTGGGCAACCGTCTGCTTACCGTCCTCAGCTTTTACATAAACCTGCTCAAGCAGACATACTTCCTTTAATTCTTTATTGAGACGTCCTGTAACTGCACCTTCAATCACCTTCTCCGGCTTTCCTGCCATCTTAGGATCATTTGCAATCTGCGCCATCAGGATCTCCTTCTCATGCGCTTTGTATTCCTCGGAAACATCTGCAGTGGACACATACTTGGGAGAAAGAGCAGCAACCTGCATTGCAAGGTTTGTCATTGCCTCTTTCACTGCATCATTTACTACATCCGTAGCTGCCTCAACAATAACACCGATTCTTCCGCCGCCATGTACATAAGATACCACACAGCCATCCTCTGCTACAACTTTTTGGAATCTTCTGATGTTCAGATTCTCACCGATCACGGCGATCTTTTCAACCAGAGCATCTTTTACTGTCTTGGATGTATCAGCATTCCAGCTTTCTGCCATAAACGCATCTATATCTGCCGCATCAGACTCAACAGCCTGCTGTGCTACTGCTGCAACAAAATTCTGGAACTCTTCATTTTTGGCCACAAAGTCTGTCTCAGAGTTTACTTCCACAACTGCTGCTGTCTTATCATCCTTAACGATAACATGACAAAGTCCTTCTGCTGCAATCCTTCCAGCCTTCTTCTCAGCCTTTGCCTGCCCGTTCTTTCTAAGAAATTCTACAGCCGCATCCATATCTCCATCAGTTTCACCCAAAGCCTTCTTGCAATCCATCATTCCGGCTCCGGTCATCTCTCTTAATTCTTTTACCATAGCTGCCGTAATATTAGCCATTTTCTTTTCCTCCATATTAAACCGTGATTATCTGTCTTTTAAATCTGCCGCTTATTCTTCTGCTGCCGCAACTTCTTCAATATCTGTTGCCTCTACCTCTCCTGCAGCTTCCTCCATCTCAGCAGTCAGAACTTCCTCGCCCTGATTTGCTTCGATCACGGCATCTGCCATCTTGGAAACAATCAGCTTAACGGCTCTGATAGCATCATCATTGCCGGGGATGATAAAATCAAGTTCCTCCGGATCACAGTTGGTATCACCAATACCGATCAAAGTGATTCCAAGTGCGTGAGCTTCCTGTACACAGATTCTTTCCTTCTTGGGATCTACAACGAAAATAGCATCAGGAATTCTGGACATATTCTTGATACCGCCAAGGTTCTTCTCCAGCTTCTCCCATTCCTTCTTAAGTGCAATAACTTCCTTTTTGGGAAGTACATCAAAAGTTCCATCCTCTGCCATGGTTTCAATTGATCTTAAACGGTCAATTCTGCTCTGGATGGTCTTAAAGTTGGTGAGCATACCGCCCAGCCATCTTTCATTTACATAATACATACCGCAGCGCTCTGCCTCAGCCTTCACTGCATCCTGCGCCTGCTTCTTGGTACCTACAAAAAGAATCGTTCCCCCCTGCTGTGCAATCTCAAATACGGCTCTGTACGCCTCATCTACCTTGCCTACAGACTTCTGAAGATCAATGATATGAATCCCGTTTCTCTCGGTAAAGATATAGGGAGCCATCTTAGGGTTCCATCTTCTTGTCTGATGTCCGAAATGAACACCTGCTTCCAGTAACTGCTTCATTGAAATAACGCTCATGTTTCTACCTCCATTTGGTTTTACTTCCGCATGTTTTCCTGAATCTGCCTACTTTCAAATCAAATCCCACGCTGCTGCCTCCAAATGCCTGAAAGCAGTCACTTGGCTCACCGCCCGCGGGAATAAAAGCACCGACAGCTCAAAACATACGTGATTAATAGTTTCTGCGGTATGACACCGCAACGTAGCAAATTATAACATAATAATCTCTTTATGACAAGAGATTTCTACGTTCCGCTTAAAATTCTGGCAATCTGTTCTGGACTTGCATTCCCGGGAATTTCAAAGGTTCCGGCACGGATCTTCTTGTCATATCCATTCTGACACAAAAACGTGTCAAATTCTGATGCCGATGAGATAATTCCGGCTTCTTCTAACCGTTTACAGACTGTATAGGAACCCTCGCCTCTCACCACCTGAACAGTGACACTCTCATCTGCTCCTGCTTCGTCCGGCGGCCAAATTCCCTCCTGCTCTATAATTACTTCCGGTTCCTGCGCATCTTCCGCCCCCTGATCTTTCTCCGGCTGTTGTTCTTCTGACTGCTGGGGCGTTTCTTCTGGTGCATCGCTCTCTGGCTGCTTTAAAGTTTCCTCCGGTGCCTCATTCTCTAACTGCTCTGAGGTATCCTCCGGTGCATCGTTCTCTGACGGCTCCGAAGGCTCTTCCGGCGTCCCGCTCTCTTTTAAATTCTGTTGTTCGTCTGATTCATCTTTGCTGCCTGCCGCAGGATCTTCCAACGTATTAAGAGCAGCCTGTGCATCCTCCAGCAGGGTTCCTCCCTCAACCATTCCAAGTGCCCTTGCCCGCTCCTTAATCTCCTCATTGCTCAGCGTTTCTCTGCCTCCCATTGCAATGCTCATAATCAGTGCAGTTACAATGATACCTATGCCAAGTCCCCGCAGATAATATTTTAAATTCATCATCTTATAATCCTTCAAATAAATCAATCACAAGCTTTACTTCACCGATTCCCAGTCCAAGTTCTTTTGCAATTGCCATATTAGACCTTCCGGCATTATGCATTTCCAGAATTCTATCATTGTTGTTCCTTTTTTCGTCTGCATTCAAGGTTACTTCCACCTCCGCCGAGGCAGCAGATACCGGATCAGCGTCTGCTTCCTTGTCTGCTTCATTTGTCTGTCCTAAAGCCTTTGATACTGCTGCCGTCTTTAACGGTTCTACAATCCTTGTCTCCCCGGTCTCCTGCGTAACAGGAACACTTTGCACATTCTCCCATTCCGGCATAGGATAAATCAATTCCACCTTTTGTGCCTTTATAGGAGTAAATTCCGGCTCCGGCGGATTAACTTCCGCCGTCTGAATTTCCACTTCCTTTGCCACACTGCTTTCTACCTCTTTTGCCAGAATTTCTGCATCTTTTACTGTCTGCTTCACTTCCCCTGCCATTTTGGCCGCTTCACTGACAGTTGACTTTAAATTTTCATGCTTGTCATTTAACATATCATAAAGAAATACCACTTCCTTATGATTTTTATTGATTTCCTCCNGCACANTATCCGNATATTCATNGACCGCAAGCATTTTNTCGTTTGTNAGGCGGTCCATAGAACGCTCCGTCTTCTCCATCGCNTAGATGATCGTCTCATCGACAATATCTCCGATCTGTGTTTTGGCGCCTTCCATTTCCTTTTCTACCATCTCATGAATAAGTTCTTCACTCATCTGACTGCTCGACTCTGAATCTGCTTTTTTACCTGCCGGAAGCAGGAAACTTCCCACAAACACAATCACTCCGAGAACGATAAGAACGATTTCCATTATTCCCATAACAAACCTCCATGCAGACGTCACAATTCACTATCGTCTGCATATTTTAATTAAATTTTCATATCAAAGCCGCCTCTTCCTTTGAGTACGACCTTCCCATCTTCTTCCTTCTCTACTTTCTTTCTTCTCTTTCCTCCGTCACCGGAGTAGGTTCCGTTTCCCTTTTCTTTCGCGTCAAAACGCTTCNCCTGATTCTCTGCCTGATCACTCTGATTCACCTGCCTGAGCCTGGTGTCCACGTTTTGATCAAACTGACGCTGGATANCCGCCTGGTTTACCANCGTCTTGTTGTCCTCATTATGCTTGATTGTTGTAAAATCCTGCGCTCTGGTAACCTGTCCCTNCAGCTCCACTCTGCTGATTNTCATAGTAACATCACACCTTTCCCATGACTTTCTTGTCATTTTTNATTATAATAAAAGCACGAATCTATAGCCCTGCCATCTTAACATCACCCTGTGATTTTACAAATTTACAATAGTGCATGGTATCCTTCACGATCATGGAAACGTCTGCAATGCAGATCCTTGTCCCCGCATAGACCCGGTCATTGACCTCTACCCTGGCACTATCGCTCTTATCCAGCACAACCTGCAGCTCTTGCAGCTTTTTCATGCCTTTTTCAACTTCTTGCCGCTTCTTTTTATCTCCATCAATCATTTCTCTGATATTCTTCAATTGCTCCGGCTTAAACTTAACGCCCTGATTCAATTTCTGTGCCATGGAAGCTAAGACCGGCTTTATGGATTCAATGATTCTTTTATCTTCTGCAATCTGCTGCTGAAGCTGCTTTACCTGAATCTTCAATTCCGGATCCGCACCTACCTCCACAATCGTATCGGTTCCCATAGGCGAACCCAATGTCTTTACCTGGATCAAATTTGCCGCGCACACACGGCCTCCCGTGATAAATCCACGTTTACCGGTTACCTGAATCTCAGTTCCCGCCATAACCTCACTGTGCAGAATCGATTCCGTAGAAACATAGCCGCTTGCAGATACCTTCGCATTTTCAATAAACTTAGCAATAACGTTTCCCTTCGCCTTCAAAGTTCCCTTCACCATGCCGTTAACGCCTCTGGCTATAATGATATCCCCTCCAGCTTCCAGGAAAGCGCCTTCCACTACGCCGAAAACTTCAATATTTCCCTTTGCCTTAACCGTGAAATTCGTGACAACATTGCCGTTCACTTTTACGCTGCCGTCATAGTCTATATTTCCAGTGGAAATATCAACATTCTCTACTTCCAGCACATTGGAAACGATCACTTGACCATCATTCAGGGTCACATGTCCGTCTACATCAGAAGTAAGCGTCAGCTTATCCTCTGATAAAATAACATTTTTGCCAAATCGCAGAGGATCACGCTTCACCTCTCTGGGATTTGTACGCTCTCCATAGATGTTTATTCCGGGATCTCCCGGATCCTCTGGAAATCGTCTTGCAAGAAGATCGCCCTTTTTACAATGGCATACGGTATTTAAATGAAAAAAGTCTACGCTTCCATCCTCATTAAGAGTCGGCTTTGTACTTAGGTCCGTCTCAAAATAGTATTCAATTCTGGCATCCGTTCCATGTCTGACCGGCCGTCCTTCTGCCACCGTGATATCGGTGCAATAACTGGGATCATTAAAAAACGATGTAATTTCATCTGTAAGAATACCAAACTTAATGCCTTTATGTTCAAGATCCCGCAAAAACTCCTCCGCTGTCATTCTCTCACCGTAAACAGACGGAGGATAAAATCTGGCAGACATCTGCATTTTATCCGGACTAATGGTTAGAGAATAACATTCCCTTATCTCCAGACTCTCTTCCTCATTCACTAAAAATGAATGCATCTCTGCCTCTGATTCATAAGATGCTGTAATCCCGTTATTTAATATATGCAGATCATATTTTATCCCAAAACGGTTTAAATATTCCATAACTTCCCGGACAGCCACAGGTTTGCCGCCATCCTTAGGAGAAAACACTTTAAGCGTCGTACCATTACTGCCGCACTCTAACTGAAAATAGCCGTTTTTCATAAATCACCCTATTCCTTTAAATTGATAGTAATCCCATATAACTTCCCATCTTGGATTTCATTTTCTGCAGTGCCCTCGTATGAAGCTGTGAAATCCTTGATTCGGAGACCTCAAGAACATTACTGATCTCCTTTAATGTCAAATCTTCATAATAGTACAGTAAAATCACTTTCTTTTCTTTTTCTGTGAGCAGCTCAAGTGCCTGCGCCAATACCTTCTTTAATTCTTCCTTTTCAACCACTTCCTCCGGACCTTCAAAGCGATGTTGATTGCTCTGTTCTGCCGGAATTTCACTTCCTGACTCCATAAATTCATTCAATGAAACTACGCCTGTTATCTTCATCTGAGACTGCCAGCTCTGATAATCGTCTTCCGAAATTCCCAGACTTGCCGCAATCTCCTCATCAGTTGCCGCCCTGCCAGTATTTAATTCAATCTCCTTCATGGCAGCATCAATTTTCTTTTGTTTCTGGCGAATGGTTCTGGGTATCCAGTCCATCTTACGGATCTGATCCAGAATTGCTCCCCGAATACGAAGGCTGGCATAAGTTTCAAATTTAACTTCCTTCATATTATCAAATTTATCGATGGCATCAATCAACCCAAAGATACCGTAACTTACCAAGTCATCATATTCCACATTATAGCCCAGATACATGCTGAGCCGCCCCGCAACTAATTTTACCAGCGGTGCATACTCTAAAATAAGCTGTTCCCTGATGTCGGGCGATTTCGTTTTCGCATAATTCTCCCAAAGTTTATTTCTGCCTGCCTCGTCCATTGCTACCTCCGCCGCTTATTTAAGATTCCAGTGGCACATCCTCTGCTTCTTTCGTCTTTTCTCCTTCTGCCTGCGTGCCTTCACCATCCTGTGCTTCCTTTGCGATCACTTCACCTGCCCGCTTTTCTTCCTCCATGATCTGTTCCACAAATTTAAGTATTTTCTTTTGAACAAAACAGCCTGCCAGATAAAAAATCAGCAGTACAAGAATCAGTCTGGGAAGCATCTGCCCTGTTGTATAATCAGAGCGGTACATCATAATACTGGCAATTGCGCCTGCCAGAAGCATCAAAAATGGTGCAAATAATCTGCTCTTTTTCATATAACCTTCTCCGGCATTCCTACGGCTCGGATCAAAAAATCTCCGGTTTTCGGGTAGAATACCACTGTCCTTCCGTATGTTTTTCCGGTATCTTCCGCAAGAAGCGGAATCCGCAGTTCACTCAGCTTTTTCTTACTTGCCTCAACATTTCTCTCCCCAACGCGGATCATCGTGCTCTTGCTTCCAAACGAAAACATCTGCGCGCCGCCAGCAATCTTTGCTACCAGCCTGCTGCGGTTTCCGCCTCTCATCACAATCTCCTTGACCAAATCTTCTATCCCCGTATCTGCAAACTTAGGGCGGTTTTGATTATTTCTGATTTCTTTACTGTCAGGCAGCATAATATGTGCCAAACCTCCAACACCTGTTGCCGGATCCCGGATTGCTATTCCAACACAGGATCCTAAACCCAGCGTTGTAACTGCATCCTCACCGCTGCATGTTTTCAAATCAGCCATGCCTACTTTAATAACTTCACCCATTTTCCCGCATCTCCCGTTTTCATTTCTCTTGCAGTTTACATAACACCCAGTGAACTCAGAATTTTTTCATACGAGTCCATATCCGGAATCAAGATGAAAAAGCCATCCAAAACAACATCATCCGTAAACTGAGTTTGAATTAATAAAATTTTATCCCCATAAACACCAAATTCAATAGCCGGAACACTTAAAAGCGCTCCTGCCATGTCAATGGCAAGCTGTGGAACTGACGGGAAAATTTTCATGTTGGTCAATCCGGACAGTGCATTTAAATATGCTCCTGTAATAATGTTTCCTACCTCTTTGATCGCCGAACACTCCATTTCACCGAACTCATACTCATCCGCCTTTTCTTCATCAATTCCAAGCATTCCGCACATAAGTTTATTGACCAGATGCGCTGCAGCGGTCTTGGAGAGCATAAACATAATACTTCCGTCAATGTCACCCTCGACCTGAAGGAAAATACTAGTCATGATCTTATCTTCGCCGCCTACGATATCCCCTACCTCATTAAACTCCAATAATCTTACCTGGGGTACACACATATCGACCTTACAATCAATCATTTGAGCAAGTGCAGTCGTTGCATTGCCTGCTCCGATATTCCCCAGTTCCTTCAGTACATCAAAATACTGATCAGTTAATTGCTCCATGTTTAGATCTTTCATAGGTCCTCCTAANAGNGGTNCTCCTCGTTCACAAACATTNCTTTTCTACCGCAACTGCATTCAAATCAAGAATTGATATTAATTCATCTCCGTTCTTACCGATGCCGTTNACAAAATTAACTCTGTCCTCTTTGGCATCATAAGTCACCTTTTCGATCTCATCTGACCGGAGTGTTACCACCTCTTTTACCGCATCCACCATAATTCCGATTGTTCCATGCTGTTCCAGCTTTAAAATAATGATCCTCGTGGCCTTCGTGATTTCATCCGCTTCCAGCTCCATTTTCAGTCTAAGGCTCATAACGGGAATAACCTCACCGCGCAGATTAATGACTCCTTTCAAATAATCTGCCACCTTAGGCACTCTGGTAATATGCTGCATGCGGACAATGTTGTCTATGTATTTAATATCAATTCCATATTGTTCACTTCCCAGCTTGATTACAATATACTGGAAGGTCTCATACTCGCTATTTTCGTCAAGCGGATTCATTTCTACGGTTTTCAGTTCTTCCATGATTTTCCCCTCCTTAAATCAGTGCATTGGCATCCAGGATCAGTGCCACTTCGCCGTCTCCCAATATGGTTGCTCCGCTGATGATCCTGCATTTACTGATGTATTTGCCAAGTGACTTAATGACAATCTCCTGTTGACCCATAAGTTCATCCACTACAAGTCCTGCCAGATTTTCACCCTTCTTGACTATGACTACCACCAGATTTTCGTCAGGGGCTTTGCTGCTTTCAATGTCCAATTCCTCGCTTAGTCTGATAATTGGAATCACGGAACCTCTCAAATGAATCACTTCACGATTCTGAACTAACTTAATCTCATCCGGACTGACATCCTCAATCGTCTGAATGCTTCCCAGCGATATTGCATATTTTTCTCCGCCTACGGTTACCATAAGCGCCTGAATAATTGCAAGAGTAAGCGGAAGTCTTATGATCCAAGTACTTCCTTCATCCATTTTAGATTTTACTTCTACCTCTCCGCTTAGGGATTCAATCTTGGACTTCACTACATCGAGTCCCACTCCCCGTCCGGAAATATCCGTTATCTTCTTTGAAGTGGAAAATCCTGCATGGAACAAAAGGTTAATAATATCCTTCTCGCTCATGCTTTCACTCTGTTCCTGAGTGATGATATCACGGTCAATTGCTTTCTGCTTGACCGCTTCCACATCAATTCCGCCGCCGTCATCCCGAACCTCAATCACTACATTATTACCATCCTGATATGCCTCCAGGAAAATAGATCCTACTTCCGGTTTCCCTTTCTGCCGGCGGACCTCCGCTGACTCCAAACCATGATCTGCCGCATTTCTAAGCAGATGCATCAATGGATCACCAATCTCATCCACCACGGTTCTGTCAAGCTCTGTCTCTTCACCGGACATATACAGTTCCATTTTCTTATCCAGCTTCTTGGAAAGATCACGGATCATTCTCGGGAACTTGTTTACTACACTCTCAATAGGAACCATTCGAACTTTCATAACTGATTCGTGCAGATTCGTAGTAACGCTCTCAAGATACTCAATCTGTTCGTTAAATCCTGTATTGGAAGAACGTTCATCCGTGGAGGCCGATACCAGTGAATTCTTTGCTATGATCAGCTCGCTGACAAGATTCATAAGCACATCCAGTTTTTCGATATCTACACGAACAGTCCGGTTTACCACTGGTTTTCCAGTACTCTTTTTATCGGCAGCTTTTGCCGGAGCCGCCTGATTCTGCGGTGTTCCTGCCGCTTCCGGTTTTTGATCAGTGGTTTCTGCAATCTCCGCAGCCTCCGTATTCTGCTCAGCCGGCAGCTCATAAACACCGCCCAGCACCTTCTCTATTTCTGAAACACTCCTTGCCGCCTGCAGAATATTATCCAACGTATCGTCCGAAATAATGATCAGACTGAAATCCAGTTCAAACTTTTCATCCTCAATATCCTGCGCTGACGGACTGCTGACCATAATCTCTGCGCTTTCTTCAATTGCCTTATATACCAGAAACGCTCTTGCCGCCTTTAAAAAGCAGTTTTCATTTATAAATACGGTGAGACCGTAAATATTTTTACCACTGTCCTTTGCTGCCCGCAGAACGGAAAGCTCCGACTCTCCCACTTTGATGTCCTGCCATTTTTCTTCTGCTCCGCCGGAAACCGACGCTTCAGCCCCTGCTTCTGCCGGTGCAGCTTCTTTTGATGCAGTTTCTTCCTTGCCAGATGCCTTAAGATAATTACTTAACTTGGAGATTAACGCCTGATTATCATTCGTACCCTCATCGGCCGTCTCCTGAATATTATTATTATATTCTTCCAGTGCATCCAGACATTGAAATAACGTATCAATCAGTTCTGAATTAACCTTCATGGTTCCGTTACGAATCTCCGAAAAGACATTCTCCATGTCATGCGTCAGTGTCTGCATGCGCTTATAGCCCATTGTTCCTGCCATACCCTTCATGGAATGAGCAGCACGGAAGATCTCATTGATCGTATCCACATCTTCCGGTTCCTGCTCAAGCCGCAGAATCTGAGCATTCAGATTTTCAAGATGTTCTTTTGTTTCATCCAGAAAAATTTCAAGATACTGATTTACATCCATCCTAATTTACCCCCACACTTTTCGTAATTTCCTGTGCAATTTGCTCCAAAGACAACCCTTTCTCGGCAAGCCCTGCAAGAACAATGCTTCTGGGCATCCCATAAACAACACAGGTCTCTTCCTTTTGTGCAAATACTGTTACCCGTTTTTTCTTCTTCAGATTGACAATTCCTGCAGTTCCATCTGCTCCCATCCCTGTAAGAACCGCACAGACTATCTCATCATATCCACAGTCCGCTAAAGATTCATACATATAGTTTGCACACGGTCTGACGCCCTCCCGCGGCGGCTCATCCGTATAATGAATCCGATGCCTTTCACCGGTTTTCACTACATTCATATGCCTTCCGCCTCCGGCAAGCAACACATGCCCGTTTTCCAGTATATCTCCTTCCTCTGCCTCCTTCACCGAAACCTCACTGAGCAAATTAAGCCTGTCTGCAAGGGCTTTCGTAAACCCGGCAGGCATATGCTGGACAATCAGAATCGGTGCATTTAAATTTGGGGGCAGCAAAGGAACCAGTACCTGCAGTGCTTTAGGGCCGCCTGTAGAAGTGGCAATAGCCACCACCTTTTTTCCGGCTCTGCTTTCTTCTGCCTTCATAACAATTCGCCTCGCAATCCGCAAAAAAGTTTACATTTTTAGTATAGCACATTTCGCTCTTCTCATGAGTGCATACTAATCATTCACAGCCCTTTTTCCCTTTTTCTGTGTTTTCTTTCTTCTTCAAAGATAAAACGGATGATTTCTTCTCTCTCGGATGTATCAATATTTATATACTGTGCACGATGCTCATAAACTCCGGGACGGTCTTCCAATTCCCGGACCATAAGAACCTTGGCTACCAGTGTATACTCCTTGGAATCTCCATCCACCACAAGATTATATTTACAGCAGACCAGACTTTCCGGCTCATAAGCGTAATTACCTATAAACCGGATTCCTCCACCGCTGATATCCACAATGACGCTTCTTTTTAACGGCAGTCCGGGCACAAGAAAGCTATTGCCTCTTTCCACCACTTCAACCTCTTCCTTTTCAAGAGGCCTGGAATTCATTTCCAAAGCACAGCTGAGGCGGTAATATTCTCTTCTCTGGAATTTCCTCAGATTACTGGTCAGTTCCATCAGGAGAATAAACTGATTGTCTGTTTTATATCTGTCTATTACATTGGCAAAGCACTGATAAAGTCCCGCCTGAGTATAAAAATATAGGTCATACTCCGCATTGACCGGCAGAAGGATCAACTTTGATTTTTCCATCGGCATATAAATTTCCAGCCGGTCTTCTGACAAAATATCACAGACCAGTGTCTGATAGACTTTCTTTTTCTCCGTATCATCAATGTATTTGGCGCGTTCTACCGCCTGCATCTCGACTTTATTCCCCGGTACTACATATTTGGAAAGCATACAAACCTCCTATAAATTAATTTTTTTTCCTGTTACTATATGTGAAAAGAACGCTGCCATTCCCCGTTTTTTTACGTCCTTATTCAGCTCTTTGTTCATCAAAGTGGCTGCCATGTTCTCAAAAGCAATCGCCGACTTTGCGTGGGGTGCCTGCATAGACACCGGCATCTGCTGCATCACTGATTTCGCAAGCTGGGCATCCCTGGGTATTGCTCCCAGATAGGTGATCGGCAGCTTCAGATAACGGCTTACAACAGAGTCAACTTTTTCGAAGAGACTATGCCCTTCCTCCTCTGAATCCACCTTATTAGCAATCACTTTAATTTTGGAAACATCACTTGAAAATCTGGGATGCCGGTTCAGTGCTTTTAACAGAGAATAAGAATCCGTAATGGAGGTAGGTTCCGGTGTCGTCACTAATAAGATTTCACCGCTGGCCACCAAAANCTCCAATACCGCATCNGAAATTCCTGCTCCCGTATCTACAATAATAATATCCGCAATTGCATCCAATTCTGCAAGGTTATTNATAATATACACCAGATNATCCCTGCTCAAATTCGACAGTCCCGCAATTCNGGAACCACNTGNAATAANACCAACATCCATGGGCCNCCATGTAATNATCTCACGAATGTTTTTGCCNTGATANATTNAATCACACAGNTTATGCTTTGGTANCNNACCAAANATGATCTCAATATTTGCTAGTCCAAAATCCGCATCCAGTATAATAACCCTTTGATCCATCTTTTTGAATTGAATCGCTAAATTGATGGCTGTATTTGATTTTCCTACGCCGCCCTTTCCGCTTGTGACAGTAATAACCCTTGCCAGTGGTCTATTCGAAGAAACGGCTCCTGCTTTAATTATATTCCTTAATTGCTGCGCCTGATCCATGTGTACTCCTATTAATCTGACTGTTTATTCTTTAATCTTTTCTTCCGCCCAGAAGCTGTTTCACCGTTTTTTGAGGGTTGAACACTTCAATATCATCTGGTACATTCTGCCCACAGGTCACATAAGACAGCGAAGCGCCTGTATAAAGCTTCAAATTGAGAAGATTCCCCAAAGTTGTGGTCTCATCAAGTTTGGTAAAAATCAACTTATAGTCCGTCATCGCTGAATAAGTATCTGCAATACTGATCAGATCCCGGTATTTCGTAGTCGCTGAAAGAACCAGAAAAACCTCTTTTTCTACCCGGCCGTCCACTGCATGCAGAAATGCATTCATTGCTTCTCTCTGGGCTTCATTCTGATGAGAATGTCCTGCTGTATCTACCAATATATAATCATAGCCCCTGAAATCAATAAGTGCCTGCTCCACCTCATCCGTTGAATAAACTACCCGGAAAGGCACTTCAAGAATATTTGCATATGTACGAAGCTGTTCTGCCGCCGCAATCCGATAGGTATCCGTGGTCAGAAGCGCCACTTTCTTTTTTCCCTCTACACTGAATTTGGAGGCAATCTTTGCGATCGTTGTTGTCTTTCCCACACCGGTAGGTCCGACAAAATAAACCATCTTGGTTCCCTTTTCTGCCGGGACAATCCCAGCCGGTTTTCCAAATTTAAGTATCATCTTCTGATAAGTGTTGGTAAGCGCAAAATCAAAGGGCATATTGGGCTTATTATTCTTTTCGATCTCATCAATAATCTGATTTGCATAGCACTCGCCCACTTCATTGTCCAGCATCGCGCTGTAAAGGAGTTTCATAAAGCGCTCTAATTCACTAATTTCCTCTTCCTTTTCGCTTTCCTTCTCCTTTACCTCTTCCTTATTCTCATCAGACTTCTGGAGCTGCTGCTCTAAAAGGGTCTGCAGACTGTCCAGCTTTTCTTCTATAGCACTGCTGTCCGCCTGCTTATCTCCTGAGTCAAAGAAATCGGACTGTTTACTTCCCGCCCCCGCCGGAGTTCCGCCGTCGGCCAGCTTTTTGATTCCTTCTGTCAGCGTTCCGCTTCGTGCCTGTTCGGACGCAGGAGATATCTGACGCTCCTCCATCCGTACCGCCGTCATAACGCGATCCGGCTCCTCTTCAAGTGCTACCGTAACTTCCACCATCTGGGGCAGCAGAAAACTGAATAATCCTTTGCGCTTTACATTACGCACATTCATAATCACCATGTTGCTTCCCAGTTCTTTTTTGGCCGCTTCCGCCGCTTCTGCTTCTGTTCTACCTTGAAATTTTTTAATAATCATGCTGTCACCATTCCTACAGACTGTAATTCAATATTACTGTCTATTTCATTGTAAGAAACTACAACCAAATCCTTAAAGTAATCTTCCGTTAACCGCTTAAAATACATCCGCACAATGGGAGATGTGATAATGATCGGGTTTTTGCCCAGACTCTCTAACTTATCGGTCTCACTCCCCACTGATTTCATGATTGCCTTAGTCTTTTCCGGATCAAGCGTCAAATAAGCGCCTGTCTCCGTCTGCTTCACGCTTCCCATAATTTCCTGCTCCAGCTTGGGATCTAAAGTCACCACGCTGGTTGTCTCATTAGCCGGGAAAAACTTACTTGAAATCGCTCTTTTCAAACTCTGCCGTACATACTCCGTCAAAATATCGGTATCTCTTGTTGTGGATGCATAATCGGCAAGGGTCTCAAAAATAGTGAGCAGATCCCTTATGGAAATTCCTTCCTTCAGTAAGTTCTGAAGCACTTTTTGTATCTCACCAATACCAAGCAGCTTCGGATAAAGCTCATCCACAAGCGAAGGATTGGTCTCTTTGATGTTGTTGATCAGATTTTGAACATCCTGCCTTGTAAGCAATTCCGAAATATACTGTCTGATGATCTCCGTCAAATGGGTTGCAATAATAGACGGCGGATCCACAACCGTATATCCCATACTTTCCGCACGCTCTCTCTGACCTTCCGTGATCCAGATTGCCGGCAGATGGAAGGATGGTTCAAAAGTAGGAATACCGGTAATCTCTTCCTCGACATACCCCGGATTCATTGCCATGTAGTGATCAAACAGGATTTCCCCTTCACTAACCTGTATTCCTTTAATCTTTATAATATATTGATTCGGATTTAATTGAATGTTATCACGCAGTCGGATGATAGGAACCACCGTACCCAGTTCAAGCGCTATCTGCCGCCTGATCATAACAACACGGTCCAATAAGTCTCCACCCTGATTGACGTCCGCCAAAGGTATAATGCCATAACCAAACTCCAATTCGATAGGATCCACCTGAAGAAGGCTGTTTACGTTTTCTGGCTGCCGGATTTCTTCCGCGGCCGCCTC
>WFLX010110332.1_pt1 | contig 17699 bp, 14 predicted proteins | sample 4967041 | NCBI WGS metagenome assembly WFLX01 (sample SAMN12857096, study PRJNA449069) | gut metagenome | isolation source: stool from male and female vole | host: Microtus ochrogaster | place: USA:Florida | collected 2017 | reverse complement strand
TGTGGACTGCAAGGAGATTAAGCGTGCGACCTACACCTAAATGTTTGTTATAAACGAAATTCAGATGATTATGTGCCAAGCATAAAAGGGTAAAAACTACGTATCGTTGAACGTCTGGTGACACTTTTGAAAATACGCATCGGAGCAGAACACCCCCTCTATATACCAGTCTTTTTTCTGATCCAAGGTCTGATAAACAGGATTAAACCGGTACTGCATCGGGCCAAAATCAAAGATATGCATCTCTTTCGTATCCCTGTTCCTGTTTTTCCGCGCCGCATTTTTCCTCGAAAGATAACGCAGCGCCGCCAGTGGATAATATCTGGGGTAATATTCGTGCACCCTTGCGATCTCTTCATAAGTCGCTGTCTGAAGTTTTATTCCAAAAACCCTGTCAAGTTCAAACCCCTGATGTTCTTTATAATTACGATCAAACCATGTCAGATCTGCTTTTACATCCTTCGATACATATTCCTGCATATACCTGTAGAAGCAGTATTCTAACATCTGGTTTCCAAGACCGCCGTGAAAGCGTATGATAAACAATGCCGTCCTCCCATTTTTTGCATCTTTTTTCTATATCTTAACCAATATTTTTATGATTTTCGTAAATCAGCCGTGCAATCTCTTCCGCATTGCGTTCCTCCGAAAAACAATCCTTTGCCCGCTCTGCTCCGGCTTTTCCCATCTGCTTTATCTTCTCCGGATGCTGCATCATGTATTTCATAGCCTTCACAAGTCCTTCCGTCCCATCATACAGATACCCCGTCACCTGATCCTTGATAATCTCAGGAGTTCCGCCGCTGTTTCTTCCGATCACCGGCATACCATGCAGCATATATTCTACAGTCACCAGACCAAAGCCCTCATATTCGGAAGCAATCAATCCCACGTCCATAGTATCCAAAAGCTCATGCACATCCGTACGGTAGCCTGTCATCTTCACCTGAGTCAATCCTGCCTGCAGAACCTTCCTTTGCAGTCTGTCACGGTAGCCCTCCCTGCCATCACCTACCAGATAGACTTCATATTCCGTGAATCCTTCCTGATCCAGACACTCACATGCTTCTAAGATCTGCTCCTGATGTTTCATCGGAAACAGATAACCGATATAACAAAACCGTATGGGGCGCTCTGCCGGGTCCTTTCTTTTTACAGGATATTCCCCGCTGACACCGTCGTAGATCCTCCGGATCATAGCATTGGGATACCTTTGCTGATAATTGTCCTTCAAGGCATCTGAAATGGCCACAAGACACTCCGACTGTTCGTACAGCTCACAGATCCTTTTCTTTGGATAAAAATATTTCATATGAAAGTGTTCCCATGAAAATTCCCGTATATGCCAGATATGCCTGCATCCCAGCTTTTCTGCCAGCATGGCTCCTGTTCCGATCACGCTGGAATTGGAATAGATCAGATCCGGCTTTTGTCCAAAATGTTCCTCATCACATAGTTTTTGATATAGGGAATCCACTTCCTGCATCAGCTTTTTCTTCCGTTTGATCTTTTTGACCAAAAACCGAAGCGGGGTGGAATAAACCGCCTGCCACTGTGTTACCGGATGGAAGATTACCTGTATGCCCACTTTCGTCAGCTGCTCCGCCATCCCGCCCTCTGCAGGGACTACTACAACCGGTTCTTCCCCGTATTTCGTCTTTAGCAGCAGCGCAAGAGAAAACAAGGCTTTATTCGCACCATACATATTATCATAATGTGTGATAAATAATATCTTCATATCAGTCCCCATACATCCGGTATCTTCATCCAGACGCTCTTTCACATTATGGTTTCTGCGCCGCTTCTCCCAGCACTTCTTCTTTATCCCTCCTGACCGCTATACCGTCCTTGATCTCATAGATCATATCACAATTTCTGATGGTCGTCAGACGGTGCGCAACGATAATCATCGTCTTCGTTCCATGAAGGGAATCGATGGATTCCATAACAGCCGTTTCTGTTTCCGTATCCAAGGCACTGGTGGCTTCATCCAAAACAAGGATCTCCGGATTCTCATAAAGCGCCCTTGCAATCGCAATCCTCTGACGCTGTCCGCCGGACAGCCTGACGCCGCGCTCTCCCACCATCGTATCCAGTCCCTCCGGAAGTTCACGAACAAAAGGCGCCAGCTGCGCTTCCTCCAAAGCCCGCCATACCTTATCCTCATCAATCTGATCCTCGTAAACTCCAAACGCCACATTATTGCGGATCGTATCATCGGTCAGGTAAACTGCCTGGGGCACATATCCAATGATTCTTGACCATCCCGGAAGGTTTGCATAGACATCCGCACCATCCAACAGGATCTGCCCTTTCTGCGGCGCCAGCAGACCTAAGATCACATCAGCCAGAGTTGTTTTTCCGGCGCCGGAAGGTCCGATCAAAGCAATGGACTGTCCTTTCTTTATCGTCAATTCCAGATCCTTCAGTACCGCCTCTTTTCCGGCAGGATATTTCCATGTGATCGCATCAATCTTAAGTTCCTGATCAAACTTTAACGGTTCTACATTATCAGGATCTACTTCTCTCATCTGATAAGTTGCTTCATTTTCAATCGTCTTTAGCATTTCATACATGGAATCCAGTCTGGGGCGGTTGTACATAATCGCATTCAGGTTCGTCGTAAGGCGGCTGACCGAAGGGAATAAACGAAATGCGGCTGCTGCAATGATGGCAAGATTGGTTACAAAACCGGTAATATCATCGATCATATGAAGCCGCACGATCACAACCCCGATCAATCCGCCGATACATACCACCTCATACACATTGGTGGGAATGACATTTAAGAAATTATTACGCTTCGCTGCCCTTGCATTTAAGGAACAGGACTGGTCAAAACTGTCTTCAAAATATTTCTGGCGGTTCATCACCATGATCTCTTTGATTCCGGTAAATGCCTGCGTCAGATATTGCAGCATCTTTGCCTCACAGTCCTGTCCGATCCGGCCAAACATCTTTACCAGCTTTTTCAGTCCGAAAAACAAAATCAGCATACAGGAGCCCAAAATCCCTACCAGAGAAACCGCAAGGATCGGATCAAGGATGACAATGTATGCGCTGATCGCCGTAATGGTAAATACCTCTGCCAGCACGCGGAACAGATAAAAGAATACTGCGAACACGCCGACCACATCCTGATTGATCGTCCTGATCAGCACGGAAGAATTTACGCCAAGATGAAACAGATAGGAACTGTGCAAGAACGTATTTGCTGTTTTAATGGACAGATCACGCTGCACGCTGGTTGAATACCATGCCTGCACATAGGACGACATCATCAGATAGACATTTTTCAAAATATATATAATAATGATCAATATTCCCATCACCGTCATCATCTGAGCCGGCGTATCCATGGGAAACCATCTGGAAAAAAAGTCAACATACCATTTATTCTTTGCTTCTTCCGGTGTCATGATGGTCTCAATAAACGGCAACAGGGAAGAAACACCCAATAACTCCCACACCGAACCGATCAATGCCACCACCGTCACAAATATATACTGCTGCTTCTGTTTCCGGTTCATGATATAATTTAATTTTTTTAATATATCCCTCATTGCTTTCATGTGATTATATTATCCCTCCTGCACGGATTTAAGAAACTCATATAACATCAGAACTCCCGCCATATAAAACAACGCCATATTATAGATCATATATCTTGTCTGACAGAAAATAAGCGCCGCCGTCACACCTACATTAACGCCGATACTGATAACAACTGTCAGACCAAACAATCCGGCGCGCCTTGTTTCTTTTTTCAAAAGACAGAGCGCCATCAGCAGGCAATAGATCAGATAAGCCGCAAGGGCATACCAGTCCAGCAATGCGTTTCTCTTTGCCACGGAATTGATCAGTCCGTTTCCCACGGAAGCCAGATACACTTTCAGGTATGTCCCAAGATTGTCTGCCAGCAACGATTTTACAATAACCCCGCTCATCCGGTCAGCTTCCTGCTCTGCTTCCAGTCCCTCCGCAAACCCCTGCTCCACGGCATATTCAATAAACATGGGGCCTGTGGTATCAATGGTGATCTTGTCATAATGGGCGCCATAGTGCGCTTCCAGATTGCGCCATCCCGGCTCGGCAAAACGATAATTACATTCCTTTTCTTCCAGAAGTTCCATCACCTGCACAAACAACTCCCGTACCACAGGTTCCTCAATCAGAGACGCATCCTCTTTCTCCGCTATATACAGTGAAGTAGTAAGCACAAGGTTCATATCTCTGGTATTCTGCGTAAATTCTCCCCGCATCACATAATTGTATAATCTTGTCCCGCCCAATGCAAGCAGGATACTGCAAAGAATCATCCCTGCAACGGCAGCCATCCGTTTAAAATATCCCTTTTGTCCGATCCAGCCAAGCAATAACGTTCCAAACAATACGATATATCCCACCGCCATCTGCTTTCTGACATCCATCATGACTGCTGCCAGTATAAGCGCATAAAGCACATAACGCATACGCTTCTCCCACAATGCTTTTAAAAGAAACGTAATAAAGATCAGCCACAAAGAAAGCGTAATGCCCTCTGTCAATATGCTGTTCGGAAAGATGGACGCCCTGCCTGCAGCAAACTGACACAGCAGCGCAACTGCAAAATGCATGGCAATCATCACATAAGTCATCCATTCCTTCCACGCAAATCTCTGTTTCAGATACATCGTCAGATACCATACGGCAAACGCCATCAGCAGATTCTGTACAAAAGCAACTGCATACAGGTAACGTGCCTCACCAAAAACCCTTCGGAATATCATCAGAAATAACGGATATACCGGTTCTCTTGCCGATATCATATGGATATATCCATTAGAATCAGCCCCCAGCTGCGGACCGTAGATCAGGCACATGGCAGCATAGAAGAAAACACATACCGCAAGCGGAAGCCATTTTTCAGCCAGTCCGTGCTGCTTATGCTCTGTATTAATAATCTTACTTTCTTTCTCAATAATTGTCTGCTTCATTTACCCGTCTCTATGACCCTGTTTTCTGATCCAGCCACTCATCCCTTTATATCTTTGTGCCTATCGGAACATAATTCCACCGGCGCTTATGATTCTTTTCCTCTGCTTGCCTCTGTAGCAAGAATCTCCCGCTTCTTCTGATTGATGGACAGCAGATGCATCTCAAATTCCCGCCGCTTCTTCGTCACCATATCTGATAAGATCATACCCGCAAAGAATGCCTGCAATGCCGCCAATTCAATAAAACCGCTGACCACCAGCGTCGGCATATTCTCCACCAGACCGCTGTTTAAAAACCTTGCAAATACCCAAAGGAACATCACCGCCGCAACGATCGTCATTACAGTTGCCAGCACCGTAAAAAATGACAGCGGTTTATAATCCTTGTACAACTTTATGATCGTGGAAAGCACCTTAAATCCGTCGGAATAGGTATTTAATTTCGACTCGCTGCCCTCCGGACGGTCGCGGTACTCCACCACTACATTTTCAATTGCCATCTGGTTAAAGACTGCATGGATCGTCATCTCCGTTTCAATTTCAAACCCTCTGCTAAGTACCGGGTAACTCTTGACAAATTCATAGGACAAAGCCCGGTATCCGGTCATGATATCCTTGATCTCACAGCCAAACAGGCGGTTAATGGCACCCCTTACCACAGAATTGCCCATGTTATGGAACGGCCGCTTATTTTCCGTAAAATAAGTAGAAGAAAGCCGGTCGCCTACCACCATATCAATATTTTTCTCCGGCACAAGCGATGCCATCTCCAAGGCATACTCCATCGGGTAGGTATCATCCCCATCCACCATAATATAGCACTGCGCATCGATCTCGCGAAACATCCTTCTCAGCACATTACCTTTACCCTGCCGGTACTCATTCCGTACCACGGCTCCTGCTTTCTTAGCCAACTCAGCCGTAGCATCCGTAGAGTTATTATCATACACATAGACAACTGCCTCCGGCAATGCCGCTTTTGCATCCTTAACAACTTTCTCTATGGTTTTTTCTTCATTATAGCACGGGATCAGAACCGCTATTTTATCCTTTCCAACTTTCCTTCCTATCAGAGCAGTTTTACTGCGATGACACGCGATGAGAAATCCGCGCAGGCGGTTTCTCATCTGCGCCCAATGCAATTTGTGGCTCTGACGCAAATTGCTGATTGAAAAATAAGCTATCGAGCTTATTTTTCAATCTACCTTCCTGTCAGAGCATCAAAATTTTTTTCCTACAAACCTTAAAAATTCATCATAATCCCTGATATAATCGTCTTCATCGTAATACTTTGATGCAAATACCATCAGTACCGCGCCTTCCGAAAATTCCGACATCTCCCTCCACATATTATTGGACACGTAGAGTCCCTCATAAGGATTGTCGAGCAGTACCGTCTCCTTCTCTGTTCCATCATCTAAAAGAATCTTTACCGAACCGTGCACGCATACCAAAAGCTGTTCCAAAGATTTGTGGGCATGCATCCCACGGACGATCCCGCTTTTCGTATCAAACATATAATATACCCGTTTGATCTCAAACGGCACATCCGTCTTTTCTTCCAATGCCACCAGATGACCCCGCGAATCGCCATGCTGCTGCAACGGATACTTTTTGATCTCCATTTCTATAACCTCGCCTTTCCTTCTACATCAACACTCCTGTAAATCTTCCAACAACCGGCATAACGTCAGCCGTCCTTCTTCAATAGGGAACGCATCAGTTCAATATCCTTATAAATACTTGGGTGGACCCTGCCGGTGGATACCCCGCCTATCCGGTGATGGATGCTCACCATACCGCTCCATCCAAACTTCACCTTCTTCTGCAGCAGCATCACATAATAAGGATAATCTTCCACCAGATGATACCGCCCGTCAAAATATCCATAGGTTTCAAATAATTCTTTCTGATAAAATGTGCAGCATCCGCTGATCACATTTTTCTTCCTGATCATATAATCCAAAAGTATACCTGGTGCACACTTCAACAGCATTCCGGTCAGCATGGAAGGGCGGATTTTCTTTTTCCCAGGCATAACATCCAACCTTCTGGTGGTCAGCAGCAGCGTCTTCTTTTGTTCAAATGTCCTGACGATCTTTTCTATGGTATCTTCACTGGCAAAGGTATCCCCGGAGGAACAGCTGATCAGGTATTTTCCCTCTGCCATTTTCAGCACTCTGTTTAAATGTTTCACCGTTCCCATATTCTTTTCATTCAGATTGATCCTGACCTGTCCGTATTTTTTTCTAAGGACGGCGGCATGCTGCTCCAAAATACTGACGTCATAATTCTGTGATCCATCATCGCTGAGGATCACCTCCGCATCCATATAGGTCTGTTTCATCACTGACTCTATCGTTGCCGGAAGTTCTTCCGCATTATTATAAACCAATATATATATGGTTACTGTCGGTTTTTTACTTTCCATGGGATCATACCTTTCCATACCGCTCCTATTGCTCAACGCCTGCCATCTGAAGCCCCATTCCCATTCTGTTTTTCTGCCTCATCCATATCTGTCTCCTCTATCTGCAATGCCTGTGTGGCAGCTTCCTGCCATACCTTTGTATCCGTCTTATCGTATGTCAGTTTTCTGATATGATACTGTACATCCTCGATAATCTTGCGATTTGCGCTCAATACATCTGCAAGCATACCGATAACAAAGGTCATAAATCCCATGATCATCAATGTACAGGCTAAAATCAACGACAGAACATGCCCGGAATTCCTACCGTTAAAATAGAAAATCAGAAACCGAATACCAAGACCAAAACCTGCCAGAAACGGGATTGCTCCCACTGCTGTCAGGCATGCCAGCGGACGGTACATCAGTAATGCCCTTAAGATGGTCAGCATAGATTTCTTAACATAGGAAGCAATGCTGTTAAATAACCGTGACTCCCGCAGCTCAGGATTGGTTCTGACCGGCACTGAGGTGATCGCCATCTTGTTTCTCCCTGCCTGCACGATCGTCTCCAGGGTATAGGTATATTCATTGATTACATTAAAATGCATGGCTGCCTCTCTGGAAAACGCCCGAAATCCGGAAGGTGCGTCCGGGATCTGTGTCTTCGATGCCTTTCTCACTACCCAGCTTCCAAAATGCTGGAGTTTCTTCTTGATCCATGAAAAATGCTCTGTCTGATCGATCGGTCTCTCGCCGACAACAATATCCGCCTCTCCCTTCAGGATCGGCGCAATCAGCTTCTCAATATCTTCCCCGCAATATTGATTATCCGCGTCCGTATTCACGATGATGTCCGCTCCATAAGAAAGACATGCCTCGATCCCCGCCATAAAACCCTTCGCCAGTCCCTTATTTCTGGTAAAGCTGACCACATGATGAACGCCCCAGTTTAAAGCAACCTCCACAGTCTTGTCCTGACTGCCGTCATTGATGATCAGATATTCGATCTCATCGATCCCGTCAATCTTCTTCGGAAGGTCATTTAGCGCTATCTCTAAGGTATCCGCCTCATTATAACAGGGAATCTGTATGATCAGTTTCATTTATCTTACTCCTTTGTTTTATTGATTATAGATTAATAGCGATACCGGGGTATCGATGGTCACCGTCTCCTTCGCATAAGGCAGACCGCTTTCCACAAAATTATCATATATGGACGTTTTCATAACTCCTACATATAAGAATGTCCAATTCTCATCCTCCGGGGTAAAACGTCCCAGATGATACTGTATGACATAAATATCGTCGTATCTTGCCCTGCATTCCATTAACTGCAATGGCATCCGGTCATAATTCAGATACAGGATATCCGCGCCTGTCAGTCCCTTCAGGGCAAGGGCAAAGATACGGGGGCTGTGATATCCCTGATCATAGATCAGGATCACATCTTTCTGACCCAACGGATCCTTTTCCTGACCCTCTCTCTGGTCTCCTATCAGGGCTGCAATCTCCTCCATCTGCTCACAACTCATATAAGTCAGATCCTGCGCATGATATAGCAGACTGCTCTGAGATTTGACCAGCGTGATCATGCACAGACAGACCGGCACCGCTATCTGCCAAGGTATGCGGTTTAAAAAATATCCCGCCATGATCAGAACCAGAACAACAAATACCGAAAAGTATCTGGCATAATAGTAATAATAATAAATCAGTACCCACAAAATGCCGCAGTAGAAAAACATCACATAAAAACTGCTTAACGCTAACGTCATCACATTGCGGTTACGCAGACCGTTTCCCGCTTTCAGCCATATTCCCAACACCATTGCCGGCATCATCACATAACCCGTCATGATCAGATAACCTATAATGCTCAGCTTCATAGGCCACATATTGATACGATGAGCCCAGATCCCCTTATAGACAAAAAAGCCGATCAATAACAACGTTACTACACGAATCCCCCAGCCTACCGTCTTTTTTGCCACAGAATTTTCTCTGATCCTGCCCCACCATAAGAACAGCTTCCTGCGCACCTCTTTTTGCATCAAAACCGCAGCCGTAGCAAAAACGATTGCGGAAGCAATCCAGACCGCCGCTTCAATATTGTCCTCGTTTAGAAGATATTTGGACTTACTAAACAGCTGCTGGAAATTTTTCATTGTATAATGCCACGCCGTATTCTGCATCATGGAATATCCTGTAGCATAACCAAGCATCAGAAGCATCAGTGCCGACAGGAATCCCCGTTTTTTGCTCTGCAGATAATTGGTCAGATAAAGCATAACAAACAGCGGGATCAAAACCGTAAAGATCACATGATAGTAACATGCCGCCAGCAACGGGACCGCCGACCAAAAATAAACCTTCTTTTTCGTATTTTCGGTCATCAGCTCAAAAAATGCGCAAACCATCAGAGTAAATCCCATCTCTGTCAGCGTCTGCTGGGCACTCCATACAACGATGGGACATACTGCCATAAAGGATGCCAAGATCCAATTGACCCACGGCTTAAATCCCAGGTTGTCCCCGATCAGCCATACATTGGCAAGCGCCAAAAGATATAACACTGTCATAATGCCCGGCATATTACTTAAGCCGAACATCTTTCCCCACAATCCCAGCAATGCAGGAAATGTGGAGATACCATGCAGGACGCCGTTCACCTCATTGGCATTCTCAAGACCATCCTTCTTAAGCAGATAATACCCATCCATATCTTCTAGTATCCGCAGATATTCACTTTTCTCCCAATTATTTTCCACATAATAATATTCCGGAAAATCAATGATATTATCATTATACCCGCCCATATACATCATAGCGCGGATCTGATATAATCCCTGATCCTGTCCGGTTCCATAAAAACCGGCTTTATCATGTACTAAAAATGCGCTGACTGCCAATATTATTGCAAGCGGAAGATATTTCTTCCAGGAAAGCGAAAAACACAGTCTTTCCTCCCGATACAGCTTCAGCCGCCGTACTATTTTACTTTTACGGCAAATTGCGCTCTGAAAAAAACACAGCGCGCCGATCACTGCCGTTTCCATCAATAACGTGCCCAGCGTCCCCCGCAACAGGTTAAAATGATTGACCCATATCATCAACCCGCTGGCCACGATATAGAGGCAGTAATACAACCCTTGAGAGACGATAAGAAGCCGCCCGATCTCCGCTCTCCGATATATCAATGATGTCATAAGGAATGATGCTGCCATCCCTAAGATCCATAAACAAATCAACATTATTTCACTGCTTCCTCATATATTCTGATAATGCCGTTTAACATTTCTTCATACGTAAAAGTTTTTTCCGGGATGTTTAAAAACGCATCCTCTTTTTCCTCTATCACTGCAGCCAGCTTATCGGCAAGATCCATCACATCCCTGTTTTTAAAGGAACAGCAGGTTCCGTAAGCAACCTCCGGCAGCGATCCCCCGTCACTGTAGATCAGTCTTGTCCCGATCTGGCATGCCTCCAATGCGCTGAATCCAAATCCTTCCGTCAGAGACGGCACCACTACTGTATCCGCCTGACGGATACATGCCTCCAGATCCTTTCTCTCCACCGAATTGCGTACCCTGACAAGATCCTCCAAACCATCTTTTTTGATCTTTTTCAAAAATGCTTCACGAAGATCCTCCGGCTCCTTCCCTAATAAGAAGCAAAAATATATTCCCTGTGCCGGAAGCGTCTCTATGCGCTTTTTTACTTCTGCAATTGCCTGTTCATAGATATGGATTCCCTTTGTTTTTCCCGGCCTTCCATAGTATAAAAATACCTTGGCATCCTCCGGAAGACCAAAATATCCACGCAGCGAAAAATCAGAAGTGTTCTCTGTCTTCCCAAGCTCATTGGCAAGATAGACTCTTGTCACATTTTTCTTCCCCATATAACGCTCAATATCCCTCTTAGTAGCGTCGGAGATCGCATGGTATCGGTCAAATCGTCTCCGGCAGGTATATTGTTCTACCAGAAAAAACGCCGTCGCCCTGATAAAATTATCTGCCCAGTACCATTTCCATCCTCTTGCCTCATAGATCGTCAGTACCGACGGCTTGTGATATTTTCGCGCAAGCCTGCTGACCACCGGGGACGTGGTAAAGATGGAGGTATGCACGATGTCGCACCACGAAATATGCGGTTCAATGTCGCTTTCTTTGGGAAACGGATGACCAAACATGGACCGCCACGGGCAATACCACACCTTGATCCCGCCCATCTCACGAAAACCAAGATACTCCTCTCCGACATTCCTTGCCACTACATGAATTTCATGTCCCATTTCAGCCAGTCCCATCGCCAGATCATAAAACATTTTTTCAGCTCCGCCCACATAAGGATAAAAATGAGGCAGAATGATCGCAATCTTCATTAGCAGCTTTACTCCGTTACCTTTTCTATCTTTCCATGTTCCACTTTATATAAAATATCGCAGTTCTCTATGGTCTTTAACCGGTGCGCGATAATCACCATCGTCTTTCTCCCCTTCAGGGAGTTGATTGCTTCCATGATCGCCGCCTCCGTTTCATTATCAAGCGCACTTGTTGCTTCGTCAAAAACAAGAAGCTCCGGATCATGATAGAGCGCCCTGGCAATCCCGATCCTCTGCCTCTGTCCTCCCGAAAGACGCACGCCTCTGTCGCCGATGATCGTGTCCAGCCCTTCCGGCAGGGAACGGATATAATCCGCCATCTGCGCCTCCTGTAAGACTTCCCAGATACGGTCTTCCTTTATCTCATCCTCATCTACGCCAAACGCTACATTGGCGCGAATCGTATTATCCAGCATATAGATATTCTGGGCAATATAACCGATATTATGAAGCCAGGCGGCATATCTCTCCCGAATATCAACCCCATCGCATAATATCTTACCTTCTTCCGGCACCAAAAGTCCCAGAAGAACATCTATGATCGTCGTCTTGCCTGCGCCGGAACTGCCGATCACGCCCACAGAAGAGCCGGCGGGAATCTCCATATCCGCATGATCAAAAATCTTTCGTTCCGTATTCGGATACGCATACGTTATATCGTTTAAACAGATCTTATCCTGAAAAGACATCGTTTCCTTAGATTCATGCAGTTCTGCAGCATTTAATGACGCAATATTCAGATGATCGCAGACAAAATTCAAAGACGGCTCATAATAAGCAATCGTAGAAAGGTGCGTAGAGATCCTGTTGATGCTGGGCATCAGCCTGACTGCCGCAACCGCAAATGCCCCAAGGAGCGGCAGCATCTTGGCCATATCCGCTCCATTGATAAAGCTGACCAGCATATATCCCAACAGTCCAACAATACAGACTGTCTCAATGATCAGACGCGGAGCATTGTTCAGTACCGTATATCTTCTGGTCACGCCGGCCAGCTTACGGTACGCACCGGCAAAATTCTTCAGAAAATAGTTTTCCTTTGCAGCAACTTTCACATCCTTGATGCCGAAGATCCCCTGCTGCATCCATTTCATCGTAAGCACCTGCTGTTTGAGTCTTCCCTGTCCCAGATTGCCCAGCAGCGGTTTTAAGAATAAGATGATCACGATTACCATTACCCCAAGCAGTGCGGCAATACTGAGCATCATTCCAAGATCTACGAACAATAACAAAAATAAGCACAAGCAGACGGATACCGCAATCTCCGTCAGCAGCTTCATCACTTCCTGCAGCAGTTCAAATACATGGGGGATGTCTTTATTGATCGTCTGAAACAATGCATTGACGTCTGCATTCAGATAATATTCATAGGGTCGGTTTAAATACTCATTCAGCAGACGGATCGACGATTCCGCCTCTGTTTTCGTTACAAAACGCGCCTGAATGTAATAAAGGAATAAAAGATATATATTTTTGATCAGAAAGATCCCCATGGTTACTGCCAGCAGCAGTTTCACAAATGCAGCAGGATCGTTGATCGTCAGATGCAGCCAGTCGCAGACCATGACCACATATCGATTACCCATAATAGCCTCCGGGTCCACAACAGCCGAAACCAACGGCACGATAGACGATACCCCCAGTGTTTCCAGTAAAGCACTGATAAAGATCAGAACGATAAGAACCGCCACGCTGCGCTTCTGTTTTTGATTCAGTAATTGTTTCAGTCTCTTATAAACATTCATTCTGCTGTAAAATCATTCCTCCGTTAATGTCTGTTTCCACATTCCTTAATTCAATGCAGGATATTCTGCAATGCCATATCATTTTTCCTGATATATTCCTTCATAAATGCGTTGGCGTTCACCGAAAGCTCCATCGCTTTATCATCCTCCTGAAGTAGTGTCAGGATTGCTTTGGCATACGCCTCGTCATCATCCGCAACATAGGCAAAGGGCTGATCGGTAGATAGTCCCCGCACTCCTACAGAGTGGGATACCAGCGGTTTTGCTTTGCTGACCGCCTCTATCGTCTTGATATTCAGGCCTGTACCAACATGCACCGGATTAATGACCAGTCTCGCATCTTTGTACGCCAGATCGATATCGTCAATGATTCCCAATTTCTCGTATTCGGTACTATCCGGGATATGTCTGCAGATCGTACCTGCCAGCTTTACGTGGTATGGTACACCGCTTTGTTTCAGGATCGGCAGGATCTTATCAATAAAATGCCTTATCCCCTCCCGATTGACCACATAATAGCTTCCAAGAAACAGGATGGTATCCGTATTCGCCACATAAGGCTCGGTGACCGGCATATTTTCTCCGATGGTACAGACCTTTACATGTTCCGGCAGGATACTCCGGAAGAATTTTTCTTCTTCCTCCTGGATCGCAACTACCCAATCCGCACGGGCAAGTCCCCTTGCTTCTTCCTTTTTCGTGACTGCAAATTCGTAATTACGATATCCTACGGCTTCATACATCTGACGCTTAAAGGTAAATGCATTCACCGTATCGATAACCTTCGTCACGTCTTCCGGCACATAACAGAGCGCTTTGGATGTATAAACATATTCTGCCCAGACTACGTCATAATGACGCTCTTTCAGCAGATTTTTCATAAAATCCCCTATTTCCGGACTGATCTTTTCATCCACGCTGAAATATTTAAACAAACCCGGAATATGGAGCAGTTCTAACACCTTACGTACCTTACGTTTCAGAAAAACAGGAAACGTCCGCTTCTTATTATCAAAAGTAATAAAATGATCTTTTCCGATAAATTCTTCTGTCAAAGCGGGATCTTCCTCCGGGTAGGTGGCCAGAAAAAGGAAATCCACTTCGCATCCATGGGCCCGCATCATATTCACCAGATTATATACTCTNTTCCGATTGCCACGCTCCAAAGGCAGGATAATCGTATCGGAGATCATTAAAATCTTCTTCAAAATATGCTTCCTCACTTATAATTTTATCATCAAAATTTATCTGTCAGATGACAGCGGTACCACTGCTCTAACATCAGAACAGTCCAGACCAGCCGGGGGGTTGCCCCCTTCGTCTCAAACTGTTTCCATAAGCGGTTTACCTCGCCCGGATCTAAGATCCCGTCTTCCGCCGCTTTACTGTGAAGCAGAAGGTCCCTCGCCCATTCCGCAGTATCGCCTTCCTTTAACCAGCGTTCCAAAGGCACGGAAAATCCTTTCTTAGGGCGGTCCAGCAGCTGCTTCGGCACATAACGGTATAAAACCTCCCTCAACACACGCTTTGTGGTAACTCCGTCATATTTATATTCCATAGGAAGACTCCACGCAAATTCTATGACGTCACGATCCAGCATCGGAATCCTGTTTTCCAGCGATACCGCCATACCTGCGCGGTCAACCTTCACCAGAATATCATCCGGATGATAATGGAGCATATCATCCAACATTAAAGAAGCGCATTCATTCTTTAATAATGGGCTCCCGCTTTCCCTCAGCGGGATACCGCGCCACGCCAGCCTGTCCATCGTCCGGCTCATATGACCCAGCGCTTCCTTCATGACTACAGCATTTTCCGCCTGCAGGCACATGGTGCCGCGATAAATCTTTTGATTGCCGCCAGCCAGGGCATTTCCCAGCTTCCCGGCAATGTTTCTAAGTCCCCAGGGTACTTTTCCGGCTTTCTGCCATACTCTCAACAGCTTCACATACGTCTGATAACCACAGAACAGTTCATCTCCGGCGTCCCCGCTTAAAACCACCGTAACTTTTTCTTTCGCCAGCCTGCTGACCAGATAAGTCGGGATCTGCGAAGAATCCGCAAAGGGCTCTCCATACATAAAAGGGATCTTCGGGATCACTTCCTTTAGTTCTTTTTCCCCGACATAAACCTCCGTGTGATCCGTTTCAAGATGCTTTGCAATCTCCTTTGCCGCGTCTGCCTCATTATATTTTTTCTCTTCAAATCCAATGGTAAACGTTTTAACTTTTTGGGTACTGATCCGGCTCATCAGGGCTACGNTCGTCGCACTGTCTATCCCTGCTGACAGATATGCCCCAAGCGGCACATCGGAAATCATCTGCCCTTTAATGGCATCCCTTAATTTCCGGTCCAGTTCCTCTACCGCTTCTTCAAAACTGCCGGAAAAGGGAGTTTCTTCCCCGCGTTTTGCCGCCTCCTCCATAGACCAGTAGGATCGGATCATCTCTGATCCCTCTCCCGCAAATGGACAGGACAGGGTCATCACGGTGCCCGGCATCAATTTACGGATGCCCTCATAGATCGTATGCGGCGCCGGTACATAGCCATAACGGATATATCCGGATACTGCATTCTGGTCGATCTTCTTTGCAAATCCGGGAAACTGTCTGATGGCCGTTAATTCTGATGCAAATACAAAGCAGCCATCGATACTGCCATAAAACAACGGTTTTTCACCAACACGGTCCCGCATCAGAGATAATGTTCTCTTCTGCCGGTCATATAACGCGATGGCAAACATTCCCTTTGCTGTTTTTAACGCTTTCTCCGTCCCCAGATGTTCCATTGCCTCCAACAGAATCTCCGTATCGGATGTCCCTCTCCAGGTCACGTCATGTCCCGCCTGTTCCAGTCCGGATTTCAGCTCTTCGGCATTATAAATTTCTCCATTATATACCATGACAAAACGTCCGGAATGGGACATCATCGGCTGGGCGCCGCAGGGAGACAGATCCTGAATGGACAGCCTCCGGTGTCCCAATGTCACGCCGCTCTGTTCATCCAGCCAGATACCCTCCGCATCCGGTCCGCGATGGATCAGGCAGTTGTTCATTTTATTGATCAGCCCCGTCCTCTGATCCCACCCCCATGAATCGGCTATAAAACCCGCTATTCCACACATGCGATCAATTGTACCTCAATCATAAATTTTAACTTCATTCTACTTCCTAAAATCAAATATTCTGCAACAACGCAAACTTAGGCATACTATAATAGTATACCATACTTTTATACATTTTGTACATGATTTCCAAAAAAGGGGGAATTTATTATTTTTAAGATATCTAATACGAAAAGAATGATAAAATGTTTCTCCAAACGAATTTCCAGTACAGCCCCAACTGCTGAAGGGCGCTTCTTTCCCTCTCCATTCCATTAAACTCATCCTTCAGGTCGATCCGTTCCTCCCAGCCTTCCCCGAAGATCTGGTTCGTCCACTGTCCGTATGCCCATGTGGATTTTACGATATCAATGGCATTGTGGGCATGTTCATTGTATAGATACATGATCATCTCTTCAACATCCCCCCTGCTGATCCACCTCAAGTCTTCTGTTCCGTTTAATTCCATCCTGCCTCTGTACCCATGACTTCCATAAACATCACTATTTTCCTGATCATATATTGGCTCTCCATGTGTTCCCGAGTCAGGTACCGGCATATCATCCTCCTTACGATTATAACATTTAAAGTCATCCACTTGAGCAAATTCATTGATGACGCTTTCCAGATCACGGGGCGACAACCTTCCCCAATAGCACTGTTCATGTAGATAATCCCAATATCTGTCATCCATGTTGGCGTAATACCCACTCCTCTCCCTGTCTTCTTTGTTATTATAATCATGTACATAATAGTAATCGATCCAGTATCCTGAATAGATGTCCCCGTTTTCAAAAATATAGAGATGATTATATCTGCGCTCCCCTTCCGTGATAATCGAGTATCTTATCTCTACAAGGATATTATCCATGCTGACGCCTTCCCGCTGTCCCATATGTTCCAACGACTCTATAACACATATCTCCTTGGTATAGTTATGGTACAGCACAGCTAACAGCGCAGACATCGTCACCAGTACCACCGCCGTTAATATTATAAAAACCCTTTTCTTTTTTCCGGCTTTCTTTGTCATACAGACACTCCTTATTTAGATATTTTCAAAATATTCTGCTTACAT
>WFLX010014993.1_pt1 | contig 17704 bp, 12 predicted proteins | sample 4967041 | NCBI WGS metagenome assembly WFLX01 (sample SAMN12857096, study PRJNA449069) | gut metagenome | isolation source: stool from male and female vole | host: Microtus ochrogaster | place: USA:Florida | collected 2017 | reverse complement strand
ATGGTAGCGGCCATCTGAGAATGTCATGCCGTGGCATTCGTTGGTCCATCCGGCTGCCGGCATACCGTGGAATCGGGGACGCAGTTGCTGGTCGGCAAAGCGAGAAGCAGGAATGTCAAGATTTGCTTTATTCTCTGCTTTCCATGATTGAATCTCAGTGAGGGGTTTTGCCTCATTCCAGATGGAGATATCGTCGATCAATCCATTGAACGACATAAGCTCGAATGGACCCATCATTCGGGATTCTATGCCTTGACCCATATAGAAGTCGCCACCGGCGTAGGTTATAGAGCCGTTTGCTTTTCCTGAACCAACCTCTACCCCATTATTATAGATTTTTGCAGTCTTGTTTACACCGTCTACTACCGCAACGAGATTATTCCATTGATAAGTGGGGAGAGGAGTTTCGGCCTCAACGCTTAGGGCCCAACCACCGATATATGTCTCAAAAGAGTATTTTCCATTGAATCCAAGGTAGAAGCCAAATCCGGTCTTTTTGTCTTTGTCGAGACAACTTACGATTGGGGTCTTTTCCTTGGTGTCNGTATCGAGTTGAATGATTGGGTAGGATGGAGTGGCTACCCAGACGGAGAAAGTGAGTGTCTTGTTGTCGGCAGCGAGGATATTGCCCAGCGTTGCCTTGACGTGGGAAGTGTAACCGTCGAAACGCAGAGCGTTGCCAACGGCGCCGGGGAGATTTTCGGGCGCGAAATGCCCTTCAACGGCGTATTTGCCGCCGCTAACTGTCTCTTCAATCATGCCATTTTTCACATCCATCGAGAAGTGGGCCACGAGATTTGCCTGAGCTGCGGATGCGAGAGTAATGGCTGATAGTAATGCTATGTGTTTGGTTGAGTTCATTGTTTTAAGTGTGATGTGAGCCCCCTGNCCCCNTAAAGGGGGAAAGAGGGATGTAATGAGATGAANAAGGCGGGTGATGTGCTTAAAAATCCTAAAAATGCACATCACCCGCAAAGTTACGGAATTTATTTCAGATAATCAAGGATATTCTTGGTCAGTTGCTCAACATTGTGCTGGTAGGGGTTTGCTCCAGAGTTCTGGTTCCATTCGTAGGCAGCGAAACCATTGGCTACACAGCGTCCGTGATTAGCATTTGGGAAGAAGTCTACAAGACCTGCCACACAATGGTCGCGAACGTGNNCCCAAGTAGCGAGNACCAATGANCCTGTAGTGGCCTCGAAGTTTGCAATTACATCTTTATACTCACCACTGCCATATTGGTTCAATTCCCACATACAGTTGTGGTCTTCGCGCTGGCCCGGTCCAATCAAAGGAAGACCCGGTAAATCCCAGCCGTTGGGGTCAGAGAAGGTCAAATCCTTGAAGATTGCATGATCGGTGCGGTCATAGTAGCCTTGTTCTCCTGCACGAGGTCCGCCGGGTCTGAAATCATAACCCAAGTATGGAACGATGGTCCAAACATCGTCGCCGGAGCCTCCGTCGCCATCACCAAATATGCTGGGACCCATATTTTCAGGCACGATATCAAGAGGCACAGTCAACTGCGTTGCCATGTTGGAAAGATATAGATTTCCACCATTGGCAGTGTAATTCTTGAGAATTGCAATTGATGCTTCAGAAGANANTTCAGCANGAAGATTTTNCCATNNCATACNNANGCCTANGCGATCGATTTNTATCCAAANCACAGGATAGATATCNCTGTCGAGATTGGGGATCTGGTCGATAGTCACAAACTCTGCGTTTTCTTGTTGAGAGAACCATTCAGCAGCGGCCCTTTCATCATCGTCAGGAAGTTCCTGCCAAGTAGGAGCGGTAAGCAGGTAAGCCATCTTAGTGTCAAAGTGTGGCACAGTGGCAGTGGCAATCTGAGGAGCCGAAGTGTAGTATGTGTCATAGACTGCCTCTACACAGTATTTCAGTTCCTGATCCATGGGCTGAGACTTGAAAGTATAGGAGTCAGTGCCAAGAGGGAGAGTTACAGCGCCATTCGGCTCATCCTCGCGATATACCTTAGAGCCGGTCACGCCATCAGCATTCGGAAGAGTCCATGAGACGGTGACTTTACGTCCTGAAATTTGGGTTTCGACATTGGTGACTCCTGCAAATGTTTCTTCAGGGAGAGTTGCAGACACTGAGACTCCTTCAGACACATACTTATCGCCATAACAAACCTTGACTGTGAAGAATCTTTCTTCCCCTAAAGGTTGACCTACGACTGTGTAGGAAGTGGCTGCGGCTCCTAACTTGATAGGATTGCCTGTATTGCCATTGAGGATCACCTCCACATCGGAGATATTGTCGCTTGAAGGGAGTTGCCAGCTCAGGTTGATGTCATGGCGGGCAATCTCAGCCTTGAGATTGCTTACTGTAGGAAGATCGGGCACTGGATCATAGCCGGTGGGTTCGAAGTCTCCGCAAGAGGAGAGTGATGCTCCCATAAGGAGAGCCATCGCACAAAGGCTATATTGATATATTGTTTTCATGCTTTTGAAAAATTTAGATTAGTTGTAAAGATCACCTGCGTTGTCTTTCTGGTTGAGCGGAATCGGGAAATAAAGCTCATCGGCAGAGAGATTGGCAGTAGAATAATAGGGCTGGAACTGCTTCTCAAATTCGTAGTATTTGTTGACAACCTCTACAGCGATGCCCCAACGGAGAAGGTCAAACCAACGGTGTCCTTCCATAGCGAGTTCGACGCGGCGTTCATGGCGCACAGCCTTGCGGGCATATTCCTGATTCCAAGCAGTGGCGGAATAAGAACCGACAGAATAGTTGGCTACATTAGGATTGACATCAACCGGAGTGTAGTTAGGATCAACGGAATTTGCTGCTCTCAGACGGATCTGATTGATGATTTCACGAGCCTGGTCGAGGTCTTTATTCTGCTCGATAAGAGCCTCAGCTTTCATGAGCAACACGTCGGCATAGCGGATGATGATATAGTTGAGTGAAGAAGCGCCCCAAGGCACGATACCTGGCTTAACATCCGGGTTTTCAGGTGCAGGATAAGGCTTCTTGCCTGAATACTGGCCGTAAAGTTCAAGGTTGCGACACCATTTATCATTGTAAGTGTGGCTTCTCCATGGCATACCGATACGTCCGAGAGTGAAGTCGAGGCGTGGGTCAACATTTCCAGCGTAGTCGGCTGAGGTCACACTTTCTGCATTCTGATCGCCATTCAGGAATGGGAGACCGAGGTCGTCAGTGCGGAAAGCATTCACGAGGTCTTGTGAGCCAAGATAGAAGTCATCGCCGTTACCATAAAGTTCGCCTTCCGACCATGTGCAGTTAAGACAGTTGCAGAAGTTAAACTGGTCAGGGGAGTTGGCTGAAGAGAACTGCACAGCCATCACCGACTCATACTGATTGTTCATCTCAGGCTTCGACATGTCGAGGAAGTTGGGATAGAGGCTATACTGTCCTGAAGAGATTACGTATCCTGCATATGTCTCTACCACAGCCCAATCAGAATCGAAGAGTGCCACCTTTGCGAGCAGAGCTGCAGCTACATATTTGTTGAAGCGACCCGGTTCTGTCTGAGTCTCAGGGAGTGCCTTGTAGCAGTCGCGGAGATCCTGTTCAATGAAACCGAGGATCTGATCGCGTGTGTATTCGTCGGCGCGGCATTCGGAAGGATTGACTACAGTCTCATCGAAATATGGGAATTTCTGATAGAGGCGATACATATCGAAATAGTAGTACGCCCTTAGGGTCTTCATCTCTGCGATATAAGATGCCTTAGTGGTTTCGTCGAGCGAGTTATTGTTGAGAAGAGCCTTTATGGCAGTGTTGCAACGGGATATGGAGAAATAGTTGTTGCGCCATTTGAAGTTGATGACATCGTTGTTGCTTTCTACGTTGCCGATCTCAAGCTGGTGCATATAGCCTTCCATTGTCACACCGTCGCCACCCTTAAGCGCATCATCTGAACGGAGGTCGATAACCCAGTTGTTGAGCGGGCCGGCAAACGACTCGTTGTTACCGAAATAGTGGCATATGAGGGTTGCATATGCGGAAGTCATCATGTCGACAGCCTCATCTTCACCGAGCTGTTCGGAAGTGAAGACACCCTGAGGTTTTGTGTCAAGCATATCGTCGCAAGAAGTGGCAGCCAATCCCAGAGAAATGATAGAAGCGGCGAAAGCTGAATTCCTGATTAATGATTTAATATTTTTCATTGTTGTAGTTTCTTTTTTGATTAGAATTGGAGGTTAACGCCAAGAGAGAAGGAGCGAGGACGAGGATAGACGCCACCGTCGTAGATAGAACCTTATGGACCGGGAAGGATTTCCGGCTCAATACCGGTATACTTAGTGATGGTGAATACATTTTCTACCTGACCGAACAAATTGATGTTCTGAGCACCAATTGCATTGCAGATCTTTTCTGGGAAAGCATAAGAAAGCTTGATATATTTCATCTTCATGTAAGAGCCATTTTCCACGTAGTAGGAAGAGAAACGGCTTTCATTGTTATCGTCGGTGAGTGTGAGAGCCGGGATGTCGGTATTTGTATTCTGAGGAGTCCAAGCTTTGAGGATATCCTTGGCGCGGTTAGTGGTAAGGTTGCCATAGTTCATTGAATAGAGCTGACGCTTCATGTGGTTGATTACATCCTGACCGAAGTCACCGGCGAAGAACATATCGAGAGTCAGAGCCTTGTAGCGGAAAGCGAGGTTGAGACCGAGAGAAAGTTCAGGGTTAGGATTGCCTATAATGCAGCGGTCGTTGTCGTCGATGACACCATTGCCGTCAAGGTCGCGGTAGATGAGGCGGCCCGGGGCAGCACCGTTCTGAACTGCGTGGTTGGCAACCTGCTCCTTATTCTGGAAGATACCATCGCAAACGTAGCCATAGTATACGCCCATAGCCTCACCGGGGATAAGACGCCAGTCACCGCCTACAAATTTCTGAAGGCTGTTGAGTTCAAGAAGTTTGTTCTTGTATTGGGATACATTTAATGAGCCATTCCAGGAGAAGTCACCATAACTTGGGCTATTGTAAGCTATTGACACTTCCCAACCATTGTTGCGCATAGNTCCGGNGTTTAGCCAGATAGCGGCATTTTCNCCTGCTACGTCAAGAGCTGGTGGGATAGTAAGCATATCGGTGGTCTTCTTGATGTAGTAATCAGCAGTGATGTTGATTGCACCGTGAAGGAATTGAAGGTCGACGCCAATGTTGTTCTGAGTAGTGGTTTCCCATTTCAGGTTTGGATTGCCGGAAGCAGCGAGAGTTATACCCGGAGTAGTCTGAGAATTTGTGCCGTTGATATCGTAAGCCCCGTTGCCTGTATTATAGATGTAAGTGGAATATGCAGGATATAGTGGATCGATGTTTGCATTACCGTTCTGACCCCAAGAGTAGCGTACCTTTAAGTCGGTCAGAACATTATTTTCAGGCCAGAATTTCTCGGCAGAAGGACGCTATGCAAGGGAGAATGCGGGGAACACTCCAGAGCGGTGCTTCTTCGCAAAACGAGAGTTTTCATCGCGTCGGATAGTAAAAGAAGCGAGGTAGCGGTCGTCGAAGTTGTAGTCGACTTTTCCGAAGAGAGAGAATACGCTCCATTGAGTCTTGCCACCACCATTGTTGCGTTCGCCGGAGCCTGAGCCAATCTGCATGAAGTCGGTGTCTTCAAACATGTAGTCTTGTCGAGAAGCGCTAAGGTCCTTGAAAGTATATCCGATCGCTTCAGTGCCGATGAGGGCAGTGAGATGGTGCTTTTCGTTGAAAGTCTTGTTGTAGTTGGCAGTGTTTGTCCAAGTCCAAGTGTCACCTTGCCCGTAGTTTGAGTTCATGCTGTTGACATCGCCGGGATTAACTCTGCGTCCGAGTTCCTGAACGAAATATTGGCTGTGCTCTATACCGATATTAGTCTTAAGNGTGAGTCCNTCNATGGGTCGAACTTCCAAGAAAGCGTTTCCAAGGATTCTCNAGNTTGTGTTGCTATTGTCTTGAGCATTGCGNATTATCNGCATGGGGTTTGCAAGGTCGGAAGCGATAAGTTCCATTGGGCGAGCCCAATCACCATTGATTCCCTTTACCGGAATGGCTGGGTGCTGGCTCATAGCTGTGAAAGGTATGCTTCTGTCATTGTTCAAGTCNCCTGCGCCGCGGCTGGTCCAGTTAGCTATCGCGAGGTTTTCACCCACTGAGATGTATCGGTTGAAGTCATAGCGTGAGTTGATGCGTGCAGAATAGCGGCGATAGAATGTAGATACAATGTTGCCGACCTGATTGATAAAGTTGCCGGAGAAGAGAACCGATCCTTTTTCAGTATTGTTTGAGATTGAAGCAGTCAAATTGTTGGTCCAAGCAGTCTGATATACTTCGTCTTGCCAATTGGTATTTGTAGTAGGGAAGTTGGGATTTCCGTTCACATACTGATTGAGTGCGGGGACACCGTTGTTGAAGGTATAGAGTTGAGGGATTGATGGAGTGAGGCCAGATGCTTGTGCTGCGCGTGCATATGCAGTTCCCCATTCGAGTGCATCCATCATTTTGTATTTTTTTGCGATGGTCTGCGCTGTGAGAGCATAATTGACATTGATCGACATGCGGTCGCCCTTGCCATGCTTTGTAGTGATGATCACTACGCCATTTGCAGCACGCGACCCATAAATAGAAGCTGAGGCTGCGTCCTTAAGCACTTGCATTGTCTCGATGTCACTCGGGTTAATCATGTTGATGTTGTCGGTCGGGACTCCATCAATAATATAAAGAGGGTCGTTGCTTGAGTTGGCGGTTGACATACCACGCACGCGGATAGAGCCTGTCTCACCTGGCTGAGGGTTTGAAACCACATTTACACCAGGGAGTTTGCCTGCCATTGAACTCATGATGTTGCCTGAGTTTTCGCTAAGAGGCTCCTTCATGTTCATAACAGCCACGGCACCTGTAAGGTCGGCCTTGCGGACAGTCTGGTAACCTACGACTACCACTTCGTCGAGAAGACCTGCGTCTTCATCAAGGTAGATCGTCATTTTAGGAGTTGCGATGACCTCTACCGGCTGGTAGCCTACATAAGACACCTTAATGGCTGAGCCTTCCGGAACGGTAAGAGTGAAATTACCGTCGATGTCGGTGGCTGTGCCGGCTTTGTTTACTTCACACAGAACGGTTGCCCCAATCAGGGGTTCGTCGTCCAGACGGGAAAGCACCGTTCCTTTCACAGTGATGTCCTGTGAATACGCCATGACTGCTGTAAACAGTAGCATGAGAGCGCTTAGGATTCCTTTTTTCATGTTATAGGGTTTTAGTAAAAAGTTTCTGGCGCAAAGTTAGCGTAAATCTTTACTATCCACCTATAAGGAATCTTGCATCAACTATAACAAATCATGCCATGCACGTTTTTTTATACTCTTTGCAACAAAAGTATTATACTGCGCTTAATTTTTACAAATCAAATCTGATTTTTTATAGCCCATCTCATAAATTTTAGATATACTCTTATTTAGCGTCTCCCCCTTTATTCATTTTTTGGCGAGTCTCTGATGGGGTCTCTCCATAGGCTTCCCTATAGCATTTGGTGAAGTAGGCAGGGGTAGAGAACCCGATTTCATATCCGATTTCTGAGATGGTCTTGTCAGAACCGGTCACTAAAGCCCTACCCTTCTTAAGGCGTAGATTACGCATTAATTCCACCGGGGAATAGTTGGTGATGGCCTTTATCTTTCTATAGAATTGCGTGCGCTCGAGTCCCATCTTTGCCGCAATGTTGTCGACACTCACCTCAGGATTTCCAAAATCCTCATAGAATATTTTCAGAAAACGGGCATAGAATTCATTTTCGGCATCCTGTGCCGGTTGAGTGCTTCCTCCAGATTTATTTTTATTTTGACTATTATTAGAGGAGTTTTCTGCAAAAGCAGTTGGATTCTGCCATAGATTCTTGATGATCTGGCGATTCTTTATCAGGCTTGCTATGCGCGATTTCAAAACGTCAAAAGAGAATGGCTTTGACATGTAGCCATCGGCTCCGCTGTCGTATCCTTGCACGCGCTGCTCATCCATAGTGCACGCGGTCAGCATTAGCACNGGGATATGGGAAGTCGCTTGCTCCTCTTTTATCAGGCGGCAACACTCAAGACCATCCATCACCGGCATCATTACATCGCACACGATGAGATCCGGCACAAGCTTGGCTGCTTTCTTCACTCCCTCACTGCCGTTGGAGGCTGTGACTATATTATAATTCTCATGCAGAAGTTCCGTGACCATCTCGCGGATATCAGGATTATCATCGATCACCAATACCAATGGCTTGTCGGACTCAAAAACAGCATCCCCCTCAATATTCTCAAGTTCTGCTTCCACTTCTGTGGCATTGATCTGCTTATCGACAATCTGCGACGTGTCAGCCACATGCTGTATCGGCAAAGTGACAATAAACACCGTACCCTTATTCAGTTCACTTTCTACTGTTATTGTGCCTTCATGCAATTCCACGAAAGCCTTTGCAAGCGAAAGGCCGATACCNGATCCTTTCGGATGAATACGGTCCACTTGATAGAATCGGTCGAAAATATTGCCAAGGTCACGTTCGCTGATACCTTCCCCGGTGTCTGCAACCTTTAGGATGAGCATCCCCTCCTTAACGCCGTAAGAGATAGATATTGATCCATTATCACGCGTATACTTGAATGCATTNGACACCAAATTGAAGAATACGCGTTCCATCTTCTCCACATCGATGGCAAGATTTATAGGGGAATCCCCTTCAGGCGACTCAAGCCGGAACTTAATGTCTCGCTTTTGAGCGAGTTGCACAAACGAGTCGGTCCAGTCTTTGACAATCTGCCGGAAATCCACTTCGGTCAGATGCAGATTAAGTTTCCCATTTTCGTGTTTTCGGAAGTCAAGTATCTGATTTATCAGTCGCTGCAGTATCCTTACGTTCTTGTCGGCTATCTTTATCAGAGTATGCTGCGAACCGGAAAGATTGGAAGCAGATGCAAGTTGTGCCACTGGCTCTGCGATAAGGGTAAGNGGGGTNCGCAAGTCGTGGGAGACATTGGTGAAGAACATCAATTTCGATTGCGTTGCCTCCTCCAGTTTCCGGTTCAGTTCTTGAAGTTGGTCACGTTGCGCCTCCAATTCGCTGTTTTGCTCCATAAGCACTTTGCGGTGGCGTTTGTTTTGCCAAAACACGCGGAGAATCAGGAAGACAACTCCAAATAGAAGCAGTATGATTGCTAAGCAAGCATAGAAAAGTGATTTCTGGGTGGCGTATTGTGCCCAATAGTCGTCAATTTGGTGCTTGAGGATGATGATTTTGTCGGTCTCTTCCTTCAAGGTCTCGTTCTNGCGCAATAATATATCAGCATTACTTATATCTACTGCCGAGNNTGCCGGCATTATCTGTATTCTTTCGAAAGGTTCTCCTTTCAGAATTGCAAGAGCGGTCTTGATTATCCTATGCCCTTCAGTAGGATATAGGAAGGTGGCATCGATGACACTGTCGGCTACAGCCTTGATTCCGATTTCAGGGGCCGCATCGATTCCGATGATGCAAATATTATCGCGGCCCAGTTTTCTGGCAGCTTCTGACGCGCCGATTGCCATGCGGTCGTTGTGAGCAAAAATCACATCAACGTTTTCATGGACTTTCAGCAGGGAGTCAGCAGCATGGATAGCCTCTTCTGCATTCCAGTTGGCTATGGCACTTCCGATGAGATGGCCTCCTTCTGATGTGAATTCCGCAGTGAAACCATTATGACGCCCTTCTGCCGGTGTGGATCTGGGAAGGCCATATATTTCTATTGCATTTGAATTGACGCCCGTCTTGCTAAAAGCATAATGGGCAGCAGCCTTGCCAAGCCCTTCGTCGTCGGCTCCGATGCGGGCAGTATAGCTGTCGCCATTGATGTTGCGGTCGAATATTATCACGGGAATACCGGAGTCATATACTTCTTTTATGACTGGGGTTAGGGTTTCCGCCTCGTTGGGAGAGACGATGATGATATCAAAACCATTGTCGACGAAATATCTAATGTCTTTGATTTGCTTTTGGCTGTCGTCATCAGCGGATCGGATTTCCACTTCAGCATCCTCATGATACATTATCTCACGATTTATTTCATCGTTGAGTTTCGTGCGCCAGTCGTCCTGGCTGCATTGCGACACTCCGATCTTGTATACCTTTTCTTCCTTGCATCCCGTAAATGACAACATTACAAAAAAGGCTGCAATAAATATGATAATTCTTTTAGGCATCAGTTTCTTGATAATGCGGTTAGTTCTTGATTTCANAAGAGTTTTTAGGCTCTCACNTTGCTAAAGCACAAAATTAATAAATATTTTGAAAAAAGTAGACATTTTCCCAATAAAATTTCTTTTGGATAGAGAATAAAAACAAAAGGACGCACGAGCCGTGCGTCCCTACAAGCATATAGGAGAGAATGTTGGACAATACTACTCTTCTAACCAATTTTTAAACATCAAAATTTAGGGATCAGGTATTTTTCCACAAGACACTGCATATCTTCAGACGTGAGGTTAGAAAGTCCCTTTTCACTGATTTGAGCATAATCAGGCAAATTCTTTCTCAAGATATACTTGAGATCTCTTCCATCAATTGAGGCCAAAAGATGAAAATTCCCTTTATAGGCGGCCTCAATATGAGCATCCTTTACTATTTTGTTTCCAATATTAAATGAAAAAGAATGTTGATGATCCGACAATCCCCAGTCGGAAAGATGCTTGCTAATGCAACTTTCAATACGACCCAACCATTCCTCTTTTACGCCATTTTTGCTTGCAATCTCACGGAAAGATCTTACACTATTCGCCACTTCCCTTATTATCTTCTCTGCATCACGAATGCCACATTCCTGCGCAAAATCCAGAATATCCTCATGAGTAATATTTTTTAGTTTGCCACCTACCATTAGACAGTGGTCATCGTTTGGAAGATATCCACCAGTGTCGAAGATAAAATTCACATCATACGCTGGAGATAGCCGCCACTGACCTTCCCGATTCATTATAAATGTGAAGTTCTTGTGATGATCATCGGTATTATTGGCAAGTATGTTGAATACAAGCCTTCTAAATACTTCTTGGCAGTCAGTCTCCGGAATATGAAGTTTTCGGCATACACTCAGCATCTGCTCATAACTGTCTGCCTCCGGATCCAAGGCAGCCAATGTTTGCGTATGCAATTTACCGGTAGTATCCCTATCGAAACGCTTTGTCAGAAAATGATTTACTCCATCCACTTCCATCAATCGAGATGGCATCATGGTAATATCAGCCTTCGTAGCCATTTCATAGTAGGTTTGCTCTATTTCTGCTAATGATCGGAATCGGTCACCAAATTTCAAAATATAATATTCAAAATCTGGATCGAGGTCAATTTGACCACTTCTTATTTCGCAAGTAGCAGGATTCATTGCTATGATTCCTTTCGGCAACCTCCCTCCTGCAGAGGTGCCGACAGCAATTAAGGAATGAAGCGTTAACTCTTCATCTTTCTCAATACGAATGTTTTCTCTGTCTCTTTGAATTTTTTCAGCCAGATCAGCCAGTTCCTTGATATCGATGTTATCTGTAGATAGCGGTCGGTCTATTTCCGGAACGAACTCCAATGCACCCATGCCCCTCTTTCCNATAAAAGCAAGTTTTTGAAGTGGTGACACACTTCGATCTGAAACATGGAGCCTCTTACGCCACTGCTCAAACAACTGATTGCCCCATGAATCGGGTAAGGAATCTGCTATAAACGAAGGCAATCTATGATATATTCTCTCATTATCTCCTAATATAGCTCTTGCACTTGCTGGATTATGAATAGACNCTACAAGNNGAGCNACATCCAATGACCCTNTAAGAAATTCGGGNNTNTAATNGAAATANNCANTGTGGCGCTNGTCATGCNANCCCNAACGTCCNNTTTCTTTTCCNCATANCATNANTTTTAGAAATTCNTTCATAATTCATTGGTTTTATGGCGCACTCGTTGCACTTTCTTTTGCTTGTCATTATAAAGATAGAGAGATTCCGGCTCATCTGTCAGCAATAAGTCGAGCATATATAGAGCTCCTACTGCTTTCATCAAAAGCAGAAAGGTAGAGAGATTTATGTTGCTGGAGATTCCATTCTCAAAACGCTGAATGGTCGGGATGGTCAATCCAGTCATTTCCGCCACTTCTTTCTGAGTCTTCTTGGTAAGAATTCTTAAACTTTTAAACCTCTTTCCAAGAAGTTGAACTAATTCGGGAGCAGAATAATCTAAATAGTCATGCATAACTTTAAATATATTTATGGTTACAGTTTATAATTACCTATAACACTAATTATATTTATATTTAAATACAAAGATACATTAAATCCTTCATATGTCCAAATAAAACCTCCAAAATCTTCCATTCCAGTCATTATTTTTTACACTCAATGCGTTAGCGCGTATTTATTTAAGAAAAAAAGGCGAACTCCATTTGGAATTCGCCTTTATGCTAATTACTCATTTATCATTGATAATTGATCATTGAGGTTAGTCGTTGGATTCGGGGGCTTGGTCGATTAGGTCCATGAAGTCGTCGAGTTTCGGGGTGATGATGATCTCGGTGCGGCGATTGCGCTGCTTGCCGACTTCTGAATCGTTGTCGCTGATTGGGTTGAACTCGCCACGACCGGCTGCCGACATGCGCTGGGGGTTGATGCCAAACTTGGTCTGAAGCACCTGCACGATTGATGAGGCGCGGAGTGCAGAGAGGTCCCAATTGTTGCGGATATTGGTCTTGGAGATTGGCACATTGTCGGTATTGCCTTCTACGAGAACATCGAAATCCTTATAATCGCCCAAAATCTTTGCAATTTTTGAAAGAGTCTCCATTGCGCGGTCGCTGACNTCGTAGCTGCCGCTCTTGAAAAGCATATTGTCNGCCAATGAGATATACACTACACCTTTAAGAACCTTCACATCGACGTCTTTCAGTTCTTCTTTGCTAAGAGAGCGAGTCAGGCGATTGGTGAGAGCAATGTTGAGGGAGTCAGATTTTGACTTAGCCTCCACGAGCTGCTTGATATATTTATTGGAAGCGTTGATTTCGTCAACGAGTTTTGCTATGTTGACACTACCCTGATTGTTGGCCTCAAGGCTCTTGTCGAGGGTATGCTTTAGCTGTCCCATCCCTTTCTTTAGGTCGTCGTTGCTCTGGTTGGCAATTTCGAGCTGAGAGGTGAGATTCTTTGCTTCAGCTGTGGTAGTGATCAGTTGCTCACGTGTAGAGTTGTACTCATTCTGGAGATTATTGTATTTGCCTTCAAGTTCGGCATACTTTTTATTTGAGACGCAACTTGTCGACATCAATCCTACGAGCACAGTGGCGATTGTCAGAAGTTTAACTTTCATATTCATTGGGTTGTTAGAGTTATTCTTTTCTTTAATAACGCAAATAAGGCCAAAATTGTTATCTTGGAACTTCTTTTCCCTATAATTCCTTAAGCAGTTTGCGGACATAGATACCAATATTGGTATCGTGCTTGTCGATGCCTAATTTCTTGCGGATTGTGCTGCTGATATTGACATGGCTCCGCTTCTTCATATAATTGCCCACTTCCTTGCCTCGCAGACCAATGGCATAGAGGCAAACATAGTTTATCTCGCTTTCAGTGAGTCCATGCTCCTCAAAATAGTGAATGAATGNTGGATGAGANGCNTGGAANGCCAGTCTGTTAGAATTCATGAATTCTTCAGTATTGTCAGTCAGTTGCTTAACCCAAATATCGTAAGGTTCGTCGTATTTCGAGTTGTTGGTGATATAGCCTGCCAAAAGGGAATTGAGCATCTCAATTCTCGTTTTAATTGCCTTCTGCACTTCCTCAGGTATCTCTTCCTGAGTCTCAAGCAAGCTTTTCAGGCTTTCACTCTCTCCTTCCAATACCTGGACACGATGAGCAAGGTTTTCAGCCTCCAAAGCCTTTTTATCTCTTTCAAGTTGGAGATTGGCATTTTCGAGTGTAAGCCTTTCTCTTTCCGACTTAAGATTATCATTCTCCAATTCCGCAGTCCTGGCTTTCTGCATTGCCAGCACTTTCTTGGTCTTGTGGCTTCTCGCCACCAAAGTCAATACTATGATAATCATAATAAGAGCAAGGATTCCTACGCTTAGCACGGCCGTCACTCTGAAACTCTTCTGAGCTGCCCGTTCTGCTTGCAGCTCCATCTGATGCCGTTCCTCAACTGATTGGCTTTTCTGCTCGAATTTCGCTGAATTGGCAGTTCCCAATCTCAGAACATAGTCTTCGTATACATTAAGAGCCTCTTCGTAATATTTCAATTTTTTTAGAATTTGGTATCTTATCGACATATATTTTAATGTGTCATACTCAGCTTTTACTTCGTCCAGATAATTAAGATTCTGCAAAGCTCTAAGGTTGTCTCCCAATTTGCCATACGCCTTTGCAAGATTCATGATCCCATTTGCATCAAAACTTTTATTCTCTTCAATGTTATCAGTCTGTTTTTTTAATTCTTCTTGAGAGCCAAATTGGTATATATACGTAATTTGAAGGTTATTAAGCATTTGATTTTGTTCTTCATCAAGATCCTTAAATTGATCAAGAAGATTTATTACGCTGTCGGCTCGTTCTTTATCTTCAAGTATATTTAGACCGTTTAAGGCACTTGTCAAACAATCAAATTCATGGTATTTATGTAACTTCAATTTGTATATATTTGCAGCTTCTAAGTTATTGTCAACGTATCCATCAATCTCATAATAATTTAGATATACAATTGCCTGCGCAACAAGCATTCGAGCAATTGTTAAAGAATCCTGGCAAACATCCTTAAGATCTAGTCCCCTAATGAATGATTTCAATGCGCTATCATTGTCATTTTTATTCTGGTATATTCTACCTTGATAATAATAAGTTCGGAGTTTCTCATCCGGAGTTCCTTCTTTCAGAAAGTAGTCAATGGCTGGCTGAAGCACGTCAAAGGTAGTAGTATCAACATAATTCTTGTCAAGAGCCATTGACTTAAGTAAAGCATAACGAGCTCTATAACTTTTATCATTCACTTCTGATACATCTATAGAATCTATTATTGCCAAAGCAGATTCAGGATGATTCTCCATTAATGATTCTACTATCTCAAGTCTACTCTTAATTGAATCAGACTTACTGTTGCAACCTACGATAGCAAAGAAAACAGATAAAAGAATTATGGGGATAATTCGAGATTTTGGGTATAGTTTTATTGAATCCATGCTGCAAAATTACACATAATTTATCATTTATGAAAGTCTGACATCGTTTGCGCAGAAAAAAATTTTTACCTCCAAAAAACATCTTTGATTATCAACAATATAACAAACATAAAATTTTCAAAATATGAAACTTTTTATTTGTATTATGAAAGTTTGAAGTAGTAATTTTGCAGCATCGAAATCAAATATTAACTTTCAAAAATTAGTAAAATGAAAAAGATTTTTCTAATCATCCTGACGATGATTGCAATCGCACTTCCTTCTACTGCGCATGGGGCTAATAATAAGTCCACACCAAGACCAGTCATCATCGTTATAAATCCAACAAGTGATAAACCGAATCAACGACCCCATCGCGCTCCTATGCACGTATGTGTGGATGCGTATTATGATGAATTGTCGAGTACCATCACTATAAATTATGATGGCGAAGCAGCCGGAGAAGCACTTCTTTACAAAGATGGAGAACTCATTGACTCCTCTTCTGAGATCAACACCACTTTCAGTATAATGGAATCGGGATACTATACAATTGAGATAAATACCGAATATTGGACAGCAGAAGGCTCTATAGAAATATAAGGAGAATTTGAACATCTAACATTGATATTGCGCAATATATCAAACAGACCAAACTGTATAACAGGCGCGAAATCCGAAAAGCGATATGAGTAGGAATTATATCAATAAAACTAATCATGAAAAAAATTGCCTTTAACTTATTAAAAGCACTACCAGCCATTCTGATAATGACTGCGTGCTCTCAGGTAGAAGAACCAGCCATTGATCTCAATCACACTGAACAAACCACAAGATCCATGGACGAAATACCATTTTTCTCCAGTTCTTTTCAGGAACGAAGGGCGATCGCAAAGTGGCTTGCTCAGAACTATACTCTTGAAGAAGCAGAGATAATCCACAACGCTGTTCAAATGTCACATTCATTGGGACTTGATGAAATATTCTACCTAATAGAATTAATGTCCGAAACTCCTACATCTAATAAAGTGGTTAGGGAAGTTCCTACTGAAGTATCCAAAAAATTCAAATCGGAGCTTTTAAACGGATGTCTTGCAGAAGGATCCGTTATGTCTACTCAGGCAAATAATGAGACACCGTCTCTCTTCAGCAATGAGCGTCTTACGATATATTGGCCCTATTCGGAAAACTGGGATGGCGTAACAACTCCCATATTTGTATACGCTCCCTCAAATGTTTCTGACTCAAAGGCGTTCGGTTACATATATAATAAGAATCTAAATACTATGGTTACAGTTTCTGTTGATGAGGAATATTGTGAGCATCATCCCGTTTGGGTGATTACAGAAAGCGAGACTCCCTATTCGCAACTTCCCAACTTTGCCAATGGAGAAACAGTGTCGCCCGATGGAATCCTTTATTCCACGAATTCATCGAATACTGTCGGCGACAGCCCTACATCTTCAATCCCTTACTCAAACAATCCAATTGTGGGTGACAGACCTATGGATCCTACAATGACTCTCCGTCTTGGCTACGTAAGATCAGAAAAAAACCATGATACCTGGATAGCAGGGGGCTCTGAATATGTGTTTAGATTTGCGTCGCTGAAAAATGCTAATCTTTCATGTGCAGCAGATACTAGTAAGTGTATTCCAGACCTTGCAAAAACAAAAATTTGTTTCACTCGCACGGAAATTAAAAACAAGACTCCAAAAGTTTTAAATGCCGTCGCTGTAAGNGATTGGCNAAAGAGCCTTGACAACATAGTTATGACTCTTGTAGAAGAAGANCCTGGGTCTCAANGNNGNAGNTATAATGCCACTGTAACTGTAACATGGTCAAACAAGAAATATGGCTTTGATATATCAATCCCTTACGGAAATTATGATGATGAACTTGCAGAAAGAACCTATTCTAGGAACTTTATAACCTCAACCAACAATAAAGGCAAAGATGAAAATGGGAAAGTTAAATGGATTGAAGATTGTTCCGATGGAGTTTATTAGACTCTTCCTTACGAAATTGGTTGGCCGACTATTTCTGGAACGATAAATCATTAAACTAAAAAATAAAAGATATACATATATGAAGATTCACAAGATCATTGCAGCATCTGTCGCCATGGCTATTGCTCCCTTGTCATTGCAGGCGCAACACTTCACCATCGGTCCTGAAGTCGGTTATGAACGGGCTGCTTTCCATGTCGTAAATTCTCAGAGCAAGGGAGCATCCACTCATACGGGAAATGGCTTCAGAATTGGAGCGGCTGTAGCCTACGAATTCAATAATGGTCTATTCTTAAGATCGGGGCTTTCTTACAGCTACCGTGGAGGTGCCCATATACACGGTATAGATGACAGCCAAAGACTCCCTTTTGTCAAGGATCTCAAACTTAAGCATACTGATTTTTTGACTATTCCACTGACAGTTGGATATGAACTATCTTTTTGCCAACGGTGGGGAGTCGGAATTGAGGCGGGTGGCTACCTCGCTCCCGGACTCGGCATGGGTGGCTCATAT
>WFLX010041277.1_pt1 | contig 17705 bp, 18 predicted proteins | sample 4967041 | NCBI WGS metagenome assembly WFLX01 (sample SAMN12857096, study PRJNA449069) | gut metagenome | isolation source: stool from male and female vole | host: Microtus ochrogaster | place: USA:Florida | collected 2017 | reverse complement strand
TTCCCGACGAATTCCCCTGGCGCTGACCTTGAATAATCTCCTAACCCTCTAACCCTTAACCTTCTAACCTTTGAGTTGAGCCTGCGAAACTCAAATTATTAACTCTAAACCCAAAAACTAATGGCAACAACCACCAACACTGCGGCTGCCCCGGCGCCGTCCAAATTCAACATCACCATCCGGAGCCTATTCCGAGGAGTGGGCCAAGTAATGTTCCAGAACAGCGCCTGGACCGGCCTGTTCTTTATGCTCGGCATCTTCTGGGGTGCCTATGAAGCCCATATGCCGACTGTGGCATGGGGTGCAGTGGTCGGTGTGGTTGCATCGACGCTGGCCGGTTATATCATCCCCGGCACCGTGGCCGACGGCGAGGACGGCCTCTGGGGTTTCAACGGTGTGCTTGTTGGTTGCGCCTTCCCGACATTCCTCGGAAGCACATGGCAGATGTGGCTCGCCCTGGTAATCTGCTCTATGGCAACCACTTGGGTGCGTCAGGGCTTCANCAANGTGATGNCCCCCTGGAANGTTAACTCGTTNACGTTCCCCTTCGTGTTCATGACCTGGATGTTCCTCTTCTCGGCCCGCATCCTTGGTGGTATGGACGCTGACGCTCTCTCCACTCCCGCTCTGGCAGCTACAGCTTCCGGTACGCTGGACACTTCATTCGGCGCCTTGGTTGTAGACTGGCTCAAAGGCGTTGCGCAGGTGTTCCTGATCGACTCTTGGGTTACCGGTATCTTCTTCCTCGTAGGCCTGGCGCTTTGCACACCAGCCGCAGCCATCTGGGCCGCAGTGGCATCGGCCATTTCGCTGGCTTTCGCAATCATGTTCAAGGCCGACCCCGCCAGCATCCAGTCCGGCCTCTACGGTTTCAGCCCCGTGCTGACCGGTATCGCCCTGGGTTGCACCTTCTACAAGGTTAACCTCCGCTCTGCTCTCTGGTGCATCTTCGGCATCATCATCACCTTCTTTATTCAGGTGGGCATGGATGCTATCATGACTCCTTACGGCTTGCCTACCCTGACCGGTCCCTTCTGCATCGCAACCTGGCTCATGCTCCTGCCTGCGTTCCAGCTTGACGACCGCACAGCGCCCGACCACTCCTTCTGGAAGAAACTGTTCTAAGTGGAAGATTTTAAGATTAAATGATTATAAGGTTAGAAGATTAAGAGGGTAAGAATTTCTGACTATTTGAGTTTTTGATCAATAACGATGTCATTGACAAAGGAATATAACATGGCGGAAATGCCCCTTCGGTGGGGGCATTTCCGCGTACTCATTGTGGGGTCCATGGAGCAGCTTATCGGCGCCGGACTCTCCACGGTGGCGGGCATCATCATTCCGATGCTCAAAATGATTGAGGTTCAGACCGGTGCCCACGAGCTCAGCGCATTTATGCAAGGTGTACTTGGAGCGTCGGGCCTGGTGGGCATATCCATCGGTTCTGCCGTAATCGGCAGCCTGAGCGACCGCTACGGCTACCTGTTCTTCTTCCGCCTGTGCCCGGTCCTGATTATGCTCGGTGCCCTGCTCATATGGCTCTGCCCCGCAGTGTGGCCGCTTATTGCCGGACTGTTCATCATCGGCATCGGCGTCGGTGGCGGTTACACGCTGGACACAGATTATATCTCCGAAATCATGCCCGATAAATGGAAACTCTTCATGGTGGGTGTTGCCAAAGCGACATCGTCCATCGGTTTCTTCGCCGTAGCCGGCCTCTGCTGGTGGATTCTCACCAAGGAGCAGAATGTTCACATCTGGAACAAACTCCCGCTGATTATCGGAGTTCTTGGACTGATAACCCTTATCATGCGCATACCCTTCCGCCAGAGTCCGCGCTGGCTGATGGCACGCGGTGAAACGGCCAAGGCGCAGGCTGCGGCGCAGTACTTCCTCGGCAAGGACGTCGAGGTCGAGCCCCTGCCGGCGCAAAAGACCAACGTGAAGCCTACCCCTTGGCTTGACATGTTCCGAGGCGAAAACCTCAAGAAAGTGATATTCAGCGGTATACCATGGGCCTGTGAGGGCGTGGGTGTGTACGGTGTAGGAGTTTTCCTGCCGGTGCTGGTCATGGCACTGGGCCTCAATTTTGCCCACGATAACGGCGGGTATGACCATATAATCAGCTCCGTAGAACTGACCACCATCATCAACTTCTTCATCGTGCCCGGCTTCGTTCTCGGCCTGCTGCTGGTGCGCAAACGCTCGCACCTGCGCATGCTCGTCAACGGCTTCTACGTCAGCGGCCTGGGTCTGATCATGCTCTTGTGTGCTTACTTCTTCCACTGGCCGCTCGTATTCTCGGTAATCGCCTTCTTCATATTCGAGGTGGCGCTTAACGCCGGTCCACACCTTATCACGTTCATTATTCCTGCACAGATATATAATGTGGGCGAACGCGGCGCCGGCTCGGGAATCGCGGCCATGCTCGGCAAGGTNGGTGCCATCGTGGGCGTGTTCATGATGCCCGCGTTGCTGAAGCTCGGCGGCATCGAACTGGTGCTCATTGCCTGTATAATCGTTTCATTCATTGGCGGCGTCATCTCCGATGTTTACGGGCGTCAACTAATGCCTGACAAGAAGTAGCCATGCACATGTCCGACGCCCTCCTTTCGACGCCCGTTGCCCTCACGGCCGCAGCGGCCGCTGGCGCGTTGCTGGTGGTAGCCGGACGCAAGGTCGCGCGCAGCGGACGTTCCGACATTGTACCCCTGATGGGNGTAACGGGGGCCTTCGTGTTTGCGGCCCAGATGATAAATTTCANCATCCCCGGCACGGGCTCNAGCGGCCACATAGTCGGAGGCATACTTCTGGCGGCGATGCTCGGCCCTTGGGCGGCATTCTTGGCCTTGAGCTCGGTGCTGGTGATACAGTGCCTGGTCTTTGCCGATGGCGGACTGCTCGCTTTGGGGTGCAACATCATAAACATGGCCGGTTTCACCTGCCTTGTGGGTTACCCTTTGATTTTCAAGCCCATTCTGGGACGTTCGCACAGCTACGCTCGTATCGTGGCAGCCTCGTTGGCCGCATGTATCGTGGCCTTGGAACTGGGTGCACTGGCTGTGGTGGGTGAAACCGAACTCTCGGGCATCACAGCACTTCCGGCCAAGGGATTCATGGCCTTCATGCTGCCCATTCACCTTGTGATAGGATTGGGCGAGGGATTGGCCACGGCTGCGGTGCTTACCTTTGTGGCCCGTCAGTCGCCGGACCTGCTGGTGGACAACGAAACAGCCGCAGGACGCACCCGTAAGCTCAACCTCAAGCCGCTGATTATCGGATTCGCTGTGGCAGCAATCATCGTGGGCGGTTTTCTGGCCTTTTTTGCATCCTCCAATCCCGACGGTCTCGAATGGGCAATCGGGAAGATGGGTGCCACCGAACAACTTGAATCCACAGTCCCGACGGGCGTCGCCGCTACGGCTTCCGCCATTCAGGAATCAACCGGACTTATGCCGGACTACGACAATTCGCTCTCCGGCATTGTCGGTGCGGCATTTGTGGTTCTCCTGTTGTGGATAATTACCACCCTGCTGATGCGCCGTCGCAAGAAATCGAAATAATGAGTAAGCTTGAGAGTGTATTGTTGCAGTTGACGGCTATGTATTCGGCCAAGCGCGAGGCTGTGGGCTTTGTGCCGGGTGGCCGTGCGCTGTTGCTCGTGACGGTGGCTTACCTTGTGGCCATGCTGTCCGTTCCGTTGCCGGCCCTCTCGATGCTCATCTGGTTCGCAATCTACCCCGTGGTTGGCGCTACGCTAATCTGCGGAGAGTTCGGCTCTGTTTTCCGCCGCTCGCTTATCGTCTTGCCGTTCGTTCTTGCCATCGGCATCTTCAACCCAATCTTCGACCGCGAGCCAGCGATAACAATCGGCCACATAGTCATCTCCCGGGGATGGGTAACGTTTATTTCGCTTACACTCAGAGGTTTGTTCGCCGTTCAGGCCTTGCTGATACTCATCACNGTGAAAGGTTTTAACGGCCTGTGCATGTCGCTGCGCGACTTCCGGGTTCCGGCAATCTTTGTGACACAGCTGCAGATGGTCTACCGTTATATGAACGTTCTGTTGCAGGAGGCCCTGAACATGCTGCGCGCCCGCATGGCCCGCGGCTACGGGCGCAAAGCACTCCCCATCAAGGACTGGGGTCCGTTCACAGGTCAACTGTTCCTGCGCACCATCCGGCGCAGCCGCCGAATCCACGCCGCCATGACCGCCCGCGGCTTCACAGGCACCATGCCGCGCTATGCAACGTCATCAGAACGATGGGGCCGGTTTGACACTTGTTTTTGCGTGGTGTGCATAGCCTTGTTTGCATTCCTGCGCGTATTCAATTTTTCTGCATTATTCTGATTATGAGCCACCACTATATCAAATTTTCCAACGTACGCTTCGCCTACCCAGGGGGCGAGGAGGTGCTTCGCGGCATATCCTTCAAGGCTACCCACGGCGAGAAAGTGGCGCTCATAGGTCTCAACGGCGCCGGGAAGTCCACCATCCTCAACCTGAGTTGTGGCCTGCTCATGGCTTCGGAGGGTGAGGTGAATGTTGGAGACGTGCCCATTCAGAAATCNACNTTAGCCCTTGTACACCAATCGGTTGGCATTGTGTTTCAGAACCCCGACGACCAGTTGTTCATGCCGACGGTTGAGGAGGATGTAGCCTTCGGCCCCCTGAATATGGGACTTCCAAAGGCGGAGGTCGACCGTCGTGTAGGGCAGGCGCTGGACCAGGTGGGAATGCTCGATCTTCGCACACGGCCGCCTTTCGCACTCTCCGGCGGCCAAAAGCGACGCGTCGCCATTGCCACAGTCCTCTCCATGGAGCCCAACATCCTTGTTATGGACGAACCCACGTCCGACCTCGACTCNCTGGCNCGCCGTCAACTNATCGACCTGCTNAAAACCTTCGGCCATACCTGCCTGATTGCCACTCACGACCTNGACATGGCCCGCGAACTCTGTCCCCGCGCCATATGGGTAGACAACGGCATCATCCGCGCCGACGGCCCCACCCCCGACGTCCTGGCCAAATTCCTCGAAACAATCGGTTGAACTTCCCTCGATTAATCGAGATGCATCAAGATAAACCTCGATAAATCGGGATTAATCCTGATTAACCATGATTAATCTCGATTAATCAAGAAAATTCAAAAGGTTTGCATCGTGTTCACTGAACGCCACTGAATCTTTTTACTTTACTTTTCACTCAAGGGTTTTGTGAAGTCCCGGAAAATTTGTTAACTTTGCCCGCAAAGAACCTCTAAAGCCTGCCGCCAAAAGCCTGCCGCCAAAAGCCTGCCGCCAAAAGCCTGCCGCCAAAAGCCTGCCGCCAAAAGCCTGCCGCCAAAAGCCTACCGCCAAAAACCTGCTGCCTAAAACCTACCGCCTAAAACCTAAAAACCCATGACTCGAATCGACCTCACACGTTTGCGCAAGCGCGCAGGGATGAGCCAGCGGCAGTTGGCCGACCTGCTTCAGGTGCGCCCCAGCTTTATTTCTGCAATAGAAAACGGCAAGAGCCCNCTCCCCGACGAAAAGTTGCGTCGGATCATGGAAGTGTTCNAACTNGACTCCCTCGATGAGTACCTGATTGCCGATGCNCCGGCAGCCGTGGCTCCCCACACTCACATGTTGGACCAGAGCGACTCGCTGACACACCTGCTGACTCATTTCCACGACCTCGCACACAAGAACAGCCACAGCGAGGCTGACGGTGATTCGGCCGAACGCATCGACTTNCTCACCCGACGCAACGACCGCCTCTCCGACCGAGTCGACGCTCTCCGCGACGAGGTGGACGCGCTCCGAGCTGAGAACCTACACCTCAAAGAGCTCCTGATAAAGAACGGGATAGATTACTGAGACACATGTTCGGACCTCAAGTAGCGCAGTCATATCCGAAAGCCGCAATCTGAAGCTCTTCCTGCCCGACTTTTTGCCTTCATAAGAATTTTAATAATATTATTTCAAAAAAATATTTAGTGTAATTTACTGAATATCTCGAATAATTGCTTAACTTTGCGTCGTGATAACATACCAACACATGCGACGCATCTTAAACCTAATCCTCTTTACCTATGCAGCCCTCACGGCGGCAGCGCACTCTGAACCCGATTCAACCGAAATCGTCGGCCTCCGCGACGTGGTTGTCACCGGGCGCCACACCACCCACCTGAGCCAAATTGCAAAAGTCGACCTCAAGGTCAACCCCGTGAAGTCGTCCCAGGAAATCCTGCGCACAGTTCCGGGCCTGTTCATTGCCCAGCATGCAGGCGGAGGTAAGGCGGAGCAGATGTTCCTGCGTGGTTTCGACCTCGACCATGGTACCGACATAAACCTGAGCGTCGACGGAATGCCCGTCAACATGGTAAGCCATGCACACGGCCAGGGTTACTCCGACCTCCACTTCCTCCAGCCCGAGGTCATCGAGCACATCGACTTCGACAAGGGCAACTATGACATGACCAAAGGCGACCTTGCCAATGCGGGCTATGTTGCGTTCACTACCAAGGACCGCATGCCCACCGAGGTCGGTATCGAGGTGGGTACGCATCAGTTCCAGCGCTATCGTGCCTCGGTGTCGATGCTCAACAATGAGCGCCAGTCGATGTACATAAGTTCCACATTCCTGATGGACGAGGGTTACTTCGACCATCCCCAGCACTTTAAACGCTTCAACTTCATGGGAAAGTACACCGGCTGGGGGGAACACTCAAAGTACAGCATCATCGCGTCGCATTTCAACTCCAGGTGGAACGCTTCGGGCCAGATTCCCGAACGCGCCGTCGATGCCGGTACCATCGGTTGGTTCGGAGCGCTGGATGCCTCCGAAGGCGGGAACACGTCGCGCACAAGTGCTCAGTTCCAGCACCGGCTCACGCTTGACGACGGTACGACCGTTCATTCCGACGCATATCTGAGCTACTATACATTCAACCTCTTTTCAAACTTTACCTTCTTCCTGAACGACCCCGTCAACGGNGACGAAATCAATCAGCATGAGAAACGCTTCGTAGGCGGTGCGCACACCGACGCCGGGAACCACTTCCACGTGGCAGGCAACGTGTGGCGATGGGCCGGTGGCGCAGGGTTCCGCTACGACCGCGTCAACGACCTCGCCCTCTATCATGTGGTGGAACGGGAGCAAATCGGCACTTATGCTCTGGGCGACGTTGGTCAGGCCAACCTCTTCGCATATGCAGGCCTGGAAATCAACCTCGGGCCCCGGTGGATGCTCAACCCAAGCGTGCGTGTGGACTGGTTCCACTTCAACTACAACGACCGCACCGAGCCTGCGTTCACCGACCGCGGAACGGCTCAGGCCGTCTTCTCGCCCAAACTGAACATCATCTTCAACGCCACCGACCGCCTGCAGCTCTACGCCAAGTTCGGCCGCGGCTTCCACTCCAACGACGCCCGCGTGGTGGTCGTGGAGCAGGGCAGGGAGGTGCTTCCGGCTACCACCGGGGCCGACCTCGGTTTCTCTTATAAACCCGCCGACAATGTTGTGCTGCACGCCGCCGGATGGTGGTTGCATGCAAACGAAGAGCTTGTGTATGTGGGCGATGAGGCCATTGTCGAGCCCTCAGGCGCATCGCGGCGTCTGGGCTTCGATGCCGGCGTACGCTACGAACCCGTCAAAGGACTCTATGTTCAGGCTGATTACACCTATTCTCATGCACGCATGGTCCACGAGCCGGCCGGACAAAACTATATCCCCTTGGCGCCGGCCCACACATTCCTCGGAGCCGTCACCTACGAGCGCAAAGGCTGGGCNGCGTCCCTCCGTGGGCGTTGGTTGGGAANCCGTCCGGCCAACGAGGATTATTCCCTCNCCGCCAAGGGCTATTTCNNCACCGNCCTCAANCTGCAGTACACCTGGAAACGCCTCANCGTNGGCGCCGCCATTGAGAACCTCTTCAACGTGCGCTGGCGTGAGGCACAGTTCGCCACCGAAACCCTAATTCCAGGCGACAGCGAACCGGTCACCGACATCTGCTTCACCCCCGGCACCCCCTTTGCCCTCCGCGGTTTCCTCGCCTTCAAATTCTGAAAGACCGTTAATCTGGTCGGTTGGGAAGTTGTTGATACGGTTGATGGCAGTAATTATGTAATCAGGGATTTTGCTCATAATCACAGCGCATGATTTTGTGCAAAGTTAGTGATTCTATAATAGAAAAAAAGTTAGTTAAAATATTTGACCTATACGCCAAATATTTCTATTCCGATNTTTTTTGATGACACTCTTGTATGGAACCTGGATGTTTACAGTAGCCAGTTAGAANACGCAAAAAGCGCCTGCTTCGCGAGAGCAGGCGCTTTTTGCTGATACAGATGGGTATCTTATTTCTTGCCGCGAACAGCGTAACGGCTCATGAACTTGTCCACACGACCGGCGGTGTCGACCAGTTTCTGCTTGCCGGTGAAGAAGGGGTGCGAGGAGCTGGTGATTTCAAGCTTTACCAGGGGGTAGGTAACACCGTCTACTTCAATGGTTTCGCGGGTGGCAACAGTCGAACGGGTGATGAAAATTTCCTCGTTGGACATGTCTTTGAATACCACTTCGCGGTAGTTCGAAGGATGAATGTCTTTTTTCATTTCTATAGAAAATTAATACGTATTATTCAACATTAGTGAGAGCGTTGGTAAGACGCGCGTTCGTAATGGCTTGCAAAATTACTCATTTCTTTTGAGATGGCAAAATTTTGGAGGGCCTAATTTTGCCACATGGGGAATTTATGTTAATTTTGCATCCGTTTTCTATGCAGACCCTATATCTACGAAGAGACAACTCCACGCGGCTAATTGCCGTGTTCTTAGGCTGGGCGATGGACCATCGTCCCTTTGCCGGCCTCTATCGCCCGGGCTACGACCTGGTGCTGGTGTGGGACTATTCCGACCCGGCCCTGGACTGCGCTCAATGGCTTGAGTACGAGGAGATTGTGGTTGTAGGATGGTCCTTGGGCGTTTATTTCAGCACCCTGTTGCCGGAGGAAGTGGAGCGCAAGGTTACACGGCGCATAGCTGTGAACGGCACCCTTACGCCCATGCACGACTCCACCGGCATCCCCGAGGCAATTTTCATGGGTACACTCCGGGGCCTCAACGAGCGAAATCTCGAAAAATTCTATTTCCGGGTGTGCGGCTCACGCGAGGTTTACAATGCTTTCATGGCCAATCGTCCCGGACGCGACCTTGAGCAACTCCGCGCAGAACTTGCGTCGATGGCCTCACTGCCTGAAGCACGCGCGAAATTCGACCTCGCATTGGTCAGCGACTCGGATGCAATCTTTCCTCCTGAGAATCAGCGCCGTGCCTGGCACACTGTCCATATTGAAACTCTTCCAGGAGCCCATCTGCCCGACCTCCAGCTTATCCTCGACAGCTACGTGGTGGACAAGGACATGGTCCGGCAACGCTTTGCCGACGGAGCCGCTACGTATGAGTCGGAAGCCATTGTGCAGGAGGAACTTGCGCGCAAACTCTTCGAGGTTTTGGATTTCTCAGCAGTACGCGATGTGCTCGAAGTGGGATGTGGCACCGGGCTACTCTCCCGCCGCCTTGCAACCAAGCCGATAAAGCTCACCCTGTGGGACATCTGCGACGTGACGCCTTTTCCCGGAGCCATTGTGCGGCTCACAGACGCCGAAGTGGCCATCAAGGAGGTCGAGGCGGAGTCGCTGCACCTGATCGTTTCTGCATCAGCAATTCAGTGGTTCAATTCCCCGGCCGGCTTCCTTGTCCATGCCGCACGCGCATTGCGTCCCGGAGGAATTCTGGCAATCGGCACATATGCCCGGGGCAATCTTAGCGAAATCACTTCGCTGATGCCATCGGCCTTGCCTCTGATGACTCTCAACGAATGGGAAGCAATAGTGCCCGACGACCTCGAAGTGAGATATAAAGAGCAGTGGAGCAGGGCATTACGCTACGACTCTCCGATTGAAGCATTCCGCCACCTGAAACTCACCGGAGTGAACTCGCTGGGCCGCACAGCCAACGGAGCGCCCTCCCTGCGGTCCATCATGAGCGCCTACGAGCCCGCGGCCGACGGCAAATGGACCCTCACATACACCCCGCTAATATTAATCCTCCGAAAGAAATAATCTCAACCGTTATAATTTTAGTTGAGCTTGCGAAACATAAATATAAGCCATGAAACTTCCCGCCAACCATAAAGTATTTTTCGTGACCGGCATCGACACCGACGCCGGCAAAACATATGCCACCGCCTTCCTTGCCACAATGTTTGCCGAGGAAGGCAAAAGCGTTATCACACAGAAGTTTATCCAGACCGGATGCACCGAAACCTCCGAGGATATCGAGGCCCATCGACGCCTTACCGGTACCGGTCCGCTACCCGAANACGCCGAAGGCCNCACCGCGCCCGTGATTTTCAGCTANCNCGCCTCGNCCCAGCTGGCNGCTCGGATGGACGGTCGCGAAATATCCCTGGAGGCCATCGACTCCGCCACCATGACCCTGACCCAGCGCTACGACGTGGTGCTCATTGAGGGTGCGGGAGGCTTATATGTGCCGCTGACCGATGATTTCTTTACCATCGACTATGTGGCCCACCGCCGGCTTCCCGCCATTCTGGTGACCAACGGGCGCCTGGGCTCGATCAACCACACCATTCTCTCCCTCGAAGCCATCCGCAACAAGGGAATCACATTGGCCGGAGTGGTATATAACCAATACTTCGACACCGACAAGGTAATCGCCGCCGACACACGCGGTTTCATCGAGCGTTATGTCCGCAAGCACTTCCCCGACACGTGGATTGTGGACCTTCCTGTTATAAAGATTGTTAAAAGGGCACATTAATCACTCTTTTTACCTATCTTTGTAAAGCGCAGCGAAATCTGCGCCGATTCTGCATGAAAGAACCTAAGGAAGTAATAACAATCGATAAAGAAACGGTCGCCGAACTGCCCGTAACTGCCTTTGAGGGAGTGATTTCCGTCATCGACACGGAGTCGGCAGCCATAGAAGCCGTTGAGCACCTGAGCCGGCAGCCCATCGTGGGCTTCGACACCGAGACGCGTCCCTCGTTCCGCAAGGGCCAGACGCACAATGCCGCCCTGATGCAACTCTCCACGCCCGACCGCTGTTTTCTGTTCCGCCTCAATAAAATCGGCCTCTGCAGCCACCTGCGGGAATTTCTGGAAAACCCTGATATACTGAAAGTTGGACTGAGTGTACACGATGATTTTACCGTGCTCCGCCGCAGCAACCCCATAACGCCCCAAGGCTTCATCGAACTCCAGGACCTGGTGAAGAAATTCGACATCGCCGACAATTCCCTGCAAAAAATCTACGCCATCCTCTTTGGCCAACGCATATCCAAGGCCCAGCGCCTCTCCAACTGGGAGGCCGACCGCCTCACACCCGCCCAGCAGGCCTACGCCGCCCTCGATGCCTGGGCTTGCCTCAGAATTTATAACTGCCTCGTTTCCGGACAGTTCGACTATAAGAATTCACCTTTACGACACTCTCCAACAACCTGAACTTACCATGCGACTGAATCGTTCAATAATTATCCCCGTAGCGTTGCTCATATACCTGGCAGTTATGTCGTACATCGGCTACCCATCGTACGTCTCGGGCCAGATGAGCGCTCCCTATTATTTCGGAGTTATCGGTGCTACGGTACTGGTGATTTTTCTCCTGCACCTGAACCTCAAGAAGCGCGAACGCCTACGCCGTGAGCGCGAAGCAGATATGAATAGACGGTAGCATGTAGGTATTATGGTTTAGGTGTTGGTGTAACGCCGGGACTTAAAAACGAAAACTTACTTGAACCTGCGAGAAAAAAGATTAAAAAAGAAAATATAATGGCAAAGAAAGCATTACTGATCATCCTCGACGGATGGGGCATCGGCGCCCACACTCACGCCAATGCCATCTACAATACCCCCACCCCCTACTGGGACCACCTCCTGGCAACCTATCCTCACTCCAAACTCCAGGCTTCCGGCGAAAACGTCGGGCTGCCCGACGGCCAGATGGGCAACTCCGAGGTCGGTCACCTCAACATCGGTGCCGGTCGTATAGTCGACCAGGACCTCGTGAAAATCAACAAGGCCATCCGCACCGGTTCCATCTACGATAACCCCGAAATCAAGCGAGCCTTCGAGTACTGCGCNAGNACCGGNCAAGCCATGCACTTCATGGGCNTNACCTCCACCGGCGGCGTGCACTCCTCCCTCGACCATCTCTTCGCCCTATGCGACATCGCCAAGAAGTATGGTCTGAGCAAAGTATACCTCCACTGCTTCATGGACGGCCGCGACACCGACCCCCGCAGCGGCAAGGGATTCATCGAAAAGGTGACTGAACACTGCAAGGAGTCGGCCGGCGTAATTGCTTCCATCATCGGCCGTTTCTACGCCATGGACCGTGACCACCGCTGGGACCGCATCAAGGTAGCCTACGACCTGCTGGTCAACGGCCAGGGCGAACAGGCCACCGACATGGTCGAGGCCATGCAGAAGAGCTACGACGCCGACGTCACCGACGAATTCATCAAACCCATCAATAACGCCACCGTCGACGGCACCATCAAACCCGACGACTGCGTTATCTTCTTCAACTACCGCAACGACCGCGCAAAGGAAATCACCGAGGTTCTCACCCAAAAGGACATGCCCGAAGAGGGGATGCACGTTGTGCCCGGTCTCCAGTACTTCTGCATGACTCCTTATGACGCATCGTTCAAGGGCGTGCACATCCTCTTCGACAAGGAGGACGTCCAGAATACCCTGGCCGAGTACCTCTCTTCGCGCCAGATGAAGCAGCTGCACATCGCCGAGACCGAGAAATANGCCCACGTGACGTTCTTCTTCAACGGCGGCCGCGAANCACCCTTCGACGGTGAGGACCGCATCCTGGTGCCCTCTCCCAAAGTTGCAACCTACGACCTCAAGCCCGAAATGAGCGCTTACGAGGTGAAGGACAAGCTCGTTGAGGCCATCGGCTCAGAGAAGTACGACTTCNTCGTTGTCAATTACGCCAACGGCGACATGGTCGGCCACACCGGTATNTATCCCGCAATNCAGAANGCCGTCGAGACCCTNGACAACTGCGTNCACGACACCGTAGAGGCCGCCCGCAAGCACGGCTACGAAGTGATTATAATCGCTGACCACGGCAACGCCGATAACGCAGAGAACCCCGACGGCACACCCAACACCGCACATTCGCTCAACCCCGTGCCCTTTGTATATGTAACCGAACGCAAGGACGCCAAGGTAGACGACGGAGTGCTGGCCGACGTTGCGCCGTCGATTCTCCACATCCTCGACGTTCCCCAGCCCAAGGAAATGACGGGCCACGACCTCATCAAGTAAGGTCAGGAACCTTTACCCAGGCTTGTTTCATAAAGTCTAAAGTCAGTAACCTTGCGATTTACAAGTACCTCCGATTCGCGCGCAACGGCTTCATTGTCTGAGGCCGTTGCCCGGCCGGTGGCTCCCGACGGCGGCATATACATGCCCGAGGCCATCCCGGCTATTCCCCGCGCGCTGTTCAACAACATCGAGGGTATGAATCTGAGAGAAATCGCTTATGTAGNAGCCACTTCCTTCCTTGGGTCGGATGTGGCTGCTGCNGATTTNAAGGCCGCCGTGNACTATGCNTTCAACGTCGATGCCCCTCTTGTAAGGCTCGACGACGACCTCTTTGCCCTGGANCTCTTCCACGGGNCGACGCTTACCTGCAAGGACTTCGGTGCACGCTTCATGAGCCGCATCATGCAGGTGCTGGAACCGGACAGACCCCGCACCGTCATGGTGGCTACAACCGGCAACACAGGCTCCGCCATTGCCAACGGTTTCTTTGGCCGGCGCGATACCAACGTGGTGGTGCTCTATCCCAAGGGGCGCCTCTCACGCTCGCAGATTGCCGAAATTACGTCGCTTGGCGGAAACGTCTATCCCGTGGAGGTAGCCGGGTCGGTGGAGCATTGCAAACTCCTTCTGCAGCAGGCCATTGCCGACCCCGAGCTCGAACGCTTCAACATCACCGGGGCGAACTCCATAAACGTGGCGCGCCTCATCCCTCAGATTGCTTTCGCCATGCAGGCCTATGCGCGGTTGCGCGAAAAGGAAGTCCCCGGCGCCGATTCGGCCATATACAGCGTGCCGGCCGGCAATCTGAGCCATGTTGTCGCAACGGTAATGGCCCGCGAGGCAGGCATGCCCCTGGGCAAAATCATCGGTGCGACCAACGCCAACAACGGCCTGGGTAAGAAGCTCGCCGGAGATGAGTGCGCCCGGATGCCCCTCCATACCCTGGCGCCATCCATCGACATGGCATACCCGTCGGGCTGGCCGAGGCTGGAGTGGATGTTGCGGACTAACAGCCGCTTGCGCGATATTGTCAGCGCAGTGCCTGTGGCCGATGAGGATATCGCACAGGCTGTCCTCGACGCCCGTCGCGAATTCGGTTATACCTTCGACCCTCACGGCGCCGCTGCCCTGCATGCTGCTCGTCGTGCCGGTGACGGACCAAAGGTCGTTTTCGCCACAGGTCATCCCGCCAAGCAGCTGAACATCATGACAAAAATAACCGGTGCGGCCCTGGAATTGCCCGTGCAGCTGACGCGGTTCATGAGCAGCAAGCGCCAGCCGGCCAGGATTGCTCCTACCCTCCCGGCCTTGCGAAAATTGATGAACAACCTTACCCATTAAACCTTAAACCATAAACATTAAACAATAAACATAACATGGCAAACAAACGCGAACTCAAGAAATATATCACCGAAACTTGCGGTGCTATGGCCGCCGACATGATCATGACCGGCTATATCTTCCCCGAAGTGAACCCCGACGCAGTTGAGAACATAATTACCCGCATAGCTGCCCTGCAGTCCGACGCCCTGTCCAAATGCTCCACTTCCTTCGACAAGGCTCCTCGCGACTTCGGGTCGCTCGCTGACTACCACAAGGCCCGTCGTCAGTACTTCGCCGCTGCATATTCCAAGCTGCTGAAGGACTTCAACGCAGGCGTCAACGAAATCGTCAAGGCTATGAACGCCGCCCTGCCCGAAAAGGTCAAGGACGCCTTTAAGAAAGCCGTCGCTGAATGAATCTGGCAGGTCGAATCCTGAAGCTCTTCGGGTGGTCGGTGGACATAACTGTGCCCGACTATCCGAAGTGTATCATCTGCGTTGCGCCGCACACGAGCAATTGGGACTTCATCCTGGGCAAACTTGCCTACGCCGCCGTCGGGCGCAAAGCGGGTTTCCTGATGAAGGACTCATGGTTTGTGTGGCCTCTGGGCATCTTTTTCCGAGCCATCGGAGGTATACCCGTGCCCCGCAAACGCAAACGCGGAGGCTCGCTGACGGAGGCGGTGGTTCAGAAATTCAACACCTCCGAGCGCCTCACACTCGCCATTACGCCCGAAGGCACGCGTAGCCGCACTGCCGACTGGCGTACAGGCTTCCTCTACATCGCCCTTGAGGCCAACGTGCCCATCGACCTCGGCGTGCTGGACTTCGAGCACAAACGCATCATAATCACCGAAACTTTCCATGCTTCGGGCGACATTGATGCCGACATGAAGGCCATCAAAGCCTACTACAAGCCCTTCAGGGGCAAATATCCCGACAAATTCACTACCGAATGAACAGCCTTACCAGCCACCTGCGCGTTGCCGCACTCCCGGTACCTATCGACTCCTCTTCCGTGGCCGCCAACCTCGAATATGTTGCGGATGCGTTCAGTACTATGCCTAAAAACACCGATGTGCTCGTTCTTCCGGAACTGTTTACGACCGGCTTCCACCCCAAGATGAACCTTGAGGCCCTGGCAGAGAGCGTTTCGGGCGACACTATCGGCACCCTCGAGAACCTCTCACGCCGCTATGGCGTGGCCGTTGCTGGGTCGTTTCTTTGCGCGGAGGACGGGAAATATTACAACAAGGCTTTCTTTATAGAGCCCTCCGGCGACCGCGTGTTTTACAACAAGCATCATCTCTTCACGGCCGGAGCCGAAGGAACGCTCCTCGCTGCCGGCACGGCTCTTCCTCCGGTGGTACGCTTCCGCGGCTGGAACATCAGCATGGTCACATGCTACGACCTTCGTTTCCCCGCATGGTGCCGTAACCGGGGCGGTGAATATGACCTCCTTATTGTCCCTGCAAATTGGCCGGCGGAACGGGGATACGCCTGGAAGCACCTTCTCATTGCCCGCGCCATCGAAAATCAAGCGGCCGTTGTCGGCGCCAATCGTGCCGGAGAGGACAAATTCGGTCATTACGACGACCAAACCTACGTTTTCGACTGCATGGGTCAATCCGTCGGCACTCCCGAAGGGCAATTCATAGTCGCCGACCTCGACAAATCCGCCCAAACCCGCTATCGCCAAGAATTCCCCGCCCTCTCCGAACAAGACAAATTCACCCTCTGACCCGTCAGACCCGTCAGACAAGTCCGACTTGTCCTTCTCGTCCGAGTGGTTGCCGCCTTAGCGTGCGGGAGCGTGTTTGCGCAGGTGGTGCATAAGCAGGAGGGCAGCGGCGGTCAGCAGCACACTCAGGGCAATAATCCACCAAGGGGAGAGGACGGGCGATGTGCTCAGCGGCTGGTCCGGATGGAGCCTAAGCTGACCCCAGGTAGTGATTACAACCATTATGTTGTTGAGGGAGTGGGCGATAGCCGGAATCCATACGCTGCGGCTCCAGTACATCAGGTAACCGAAATAGGCTCCAAGCAGCATTCGGGGTACGAATCCGTAGAATTGGAAATGGATGAAACTGAACACGAAAGCAACCGTCCAGATTGCAACATGGTGGTTGATTCCGCCAGTGACGAGCAAGCGTTGGAAACAACCCCGAAAAATCAGTTCTTCACTCACGCCCGCGCCAACTCCGATGATTAAAATGTTGACAAACAGAGCCAAGTACGACGTGTTGGCCATCATCAGCTGCGAGGCTGCCGTGGCCTTCGCTTCCATCTGCCGTGCCGCGCTTTCAAAACTGCTGAGAGCATCGGGCAGGCTTATGTGCTCATTCCAGTAGATCACGGCTTCCTGAAGGGGCACTGACAGGAAGAGTACCGCTCCCACAAGCGCTATCCACGTGAGGTTCATGCCGCCGGTAAGGCACAGCAACTCTGCGGGACGCCGCGAGCAAAGAACGGCTGTGAGTACGGCAGGCACTATGAACGCAATCACATCCTGAACCACTGAGGAGATTCGCATAGCCGCAGGGACATTACTCTTCAAGAGCATCCCGATGACATAACTTGCGCCCATGGTGATGACGTATCCGAGGATGAAGAGGCAGGCGAACAAAAACAAACGCTGAGGGAGCGAAAGAACGAGGTCTTTTTTATTCATTTTTAACTTTAGGCTGTGAGTTAACCCAAATATAGGTATATATCTTCGACGAGCGAGAGGTATTCTGCCGAATAACTCCCGGAGGCATCGCGAAGGCTTAGATTTTCAGTTTGGACAGGTGATGTGCCCCGGCAGAAGTCCCACAGGATGCGGGTGCAAGCTTTTCGGGGCGATGTCTGCACCCTGGTGAGGCGGCAAAGCGACAACCCGGCAAGCTCACCTTCGTAGACGATTTCCGATTCGCGGTCGGCAGGGCTTACAAGACCTAAATGTCCGCCCACTTGCAAAGTTTTGTGCAATTTTAAACACAGACTATCAAAATTACACAAAAAGAAGGGAATGGCTCTGTAAGCCGGGTTC
>WFLX010005731.1_pt1 | contig 17712 bp, 13 predicted proteins | sample 4967041 | NCBI WGS metagenome assembly WFLX01 (sample SAMN12857096, study PRJNA449069) | gut metagenome | isolation source: stool from male and female vole | host: Microtus ochrogaster | place: USA:Florida | collected 2017 | reverse complement strand
TATCCGGATATGATGGTACATCGCTTGTTGGAGCGTTATCTGGATCAAAACGGACGCAGTGTGCCTGCGCCGCAGTGGGAAGATTATTGCCGGCATTGCTCGGATGTGGCGGTGTTGGCCGCTACTGCCGAACGGGCGTCCAGTAAGTATAAGCAGGCAGAGTATTTGTCCGAGCGGTTAGGGCAGACTTATGACGGTGTGGTGAGCGGCGTTTCGGAGTGGGGCATTTATGTCGAGATTAAGGAGAATCTTTGCGAAGGGCTGGTGCCGATACGTGATTTGCGCGACGATCATTATGTTTTCGATGAGAAAAATTTCTGTCTTATCGGGCGCCGTACGCACAGACGCTTCACTTTGGGTGACGGATTGCGTATCCGTGTCGCTTCGGTCAATATGGAGCGTAAGACGATCGACTTCACGCTGGCCGATGAGAAGTAACAGAGTTTGAGAGGCTGTTTCAGGAAAAAGATTTCCCGGAGAATGATACTGTTCTCCGGGAATTTTTTTCGGTTATGGGATTGCGATTTGTCAGATGACGTGCAACAGCTTGCCGGTCGTTTATTTTATCAGATGAATGCTGATTTCGAACAGCAGGTAAAGGGGGAGGGTGACAAGAATCATGGTAAAAATATCGGGCGGTGTGACGAAGGCCGCCAATATCATGATAACTACGAGGGCGTGACGGCGGTAACGTCGCAGCATGGCGGAGGTCATCAACCCGGTTTTACCTAATAGCCAGATGGCGATGGGCAGTTCGAAAATGAGTCCCATCGTAAAGGTCATCGAGGTGAAGGAATTGATATAGGAGGAGAGGGTGATACTGTTGATAATCGTTTCACTGACCTGATAGGTGCCCAGAAAGTGAAGGGCTATGGGAAAGAGCAGGAAGTAGTTGGCGATAATGCCGATGGAAAACAGCAGATAGGTGGCGGGGAGGATGATGGCGGCGAAGTGGCGTTCTTTCTCATAGAGGGCAGGCGCGATGAAGCCGAAGAGTTGCCATAGAACGACCGGGGAGGCAAGCAGCAATCCCGCTTCCAGTGCTATCTGCAGGTGTGCCTGAAATTGGGCTGCCAGTTCTGTACTGATCAGTTGCAGGCGGAAGTCCGAAAACGAGCCGGTCGCCGCATTCAGCCACCGGTAGGTGATGAAATCGGAACGGCAAGGTGCCAGAATCCATTCGAAAACCCATTCTTTGCAAATGAAAATGGCTACGGAAGCTATGGCGATGGCCAGCAGGCAACGCCACAGAACCTGCCGTAGGATATCGAGATGNCCCCAGAAGGTAAGGGGNGAATCTTGTCCGGACGAACTCATTTCGATGTGTCGGAGTCGGTTTGGGTTGTTTCGTCGTGCTTGTTTTTATCGGATGAGGATTGCTTGTTATTGTCATCAAGCCCGTTCATACCGTCTTTGAAACTCTTGACACCTTTGCCGAGCCCGCGCATAAGTTCCGGAATCTTTTTCCCGCCGAAAAGGAGGAGTACCACCAGNGCNATAAGCAGGATTTCGCCGGTACCGAAGCTGAAAAGAAGGAAGTTCATAGTGTGGATTATTATTTGTTAGGGATTTATGTGTTCTATTTCGAAGTGTGCTGGAGAATATAGCNGCGTGCCGCTTCGATGATGTCGTCTTNGTGACGGCTGTAGGCATGTACCGAATCCATGTCGACATGGAAATCGGGCTCTATGCCCTCTTCAATCTGCNGGCCGGTATGATCCAGGATCGGGCAGGCGGAAAAGCGGAGCGTCCAGCCGTTCGGTAGGACCGTGGAAAAGGGCATTCCTCCACCGCCGCCGGTTTTATCGCCGATGGTCTTGATNAGATTATCCTCNNGTCCGTCTAAGGCGCGCATGGCGGNGACNAAAGCATTGGCGGCACTATATGTCTGTCTGTTGGTGAGCACCACGACGGGAGCCTTTGCGGCATCCCACTGGACGCGTTTGTCATCCGGTTCAAGATAGAGGGGTTCCGGCTCGGAAAAATCCCGGTGTCCGCTACCTGTTTTGTGTTGCATATAGGCATAGCGGGTTTTCTGACGGGCAAACCGGCCGGCGATGCGCGGCACATTCGTTAGTGCACCTCCTCCGTTGTCCCTGATATCGAAAATGAGGCCTTTCGCACGGTTTAGGGCCGTCAGGATATAATCGAGGTTGGTCTCACCAGGGGTATTGGTGAACGATGAATAGTAGACGTAGGCCACAGAATCGGCAAACATACCGTAATACATTCCGCCGGAAATCCAATAGTGCTTGCCCAGATAGTAATTCATGAGCAGGTTTCTATCGAAATTGTCGGGATAATCTTCATACCAGCTCNAGTAACGGGCGACATTGAACCCNGATGAGAGATTTACGTGGCCGTCTCTTACTTCCGCCAGCATTTCGCCGNGTTTGNTGAATNTCTGAAGCATATTCGGGCAGGAATCGGCGAAATAAGGCCGGTAGCGGTCATANACTTCNTCCCAGTNNACCTTCTTTTCTTTGAAGAAACAATAATGTTCGTCCATGGCGGTCCAGCACGCCTTGAAGTTTCCGAGCGGAGTATTGTCGNTTTCTAACGAATCGTCGTCCAGGCAACCGGTCAGCAGGGAGGTGCCGGTCACGAACATGAGGAGGAGGCAATATAGGAACGAATGACGGGTCATGCGGAAGATTTTTGAGTTTACCAGGGTGTGAGAGGCGTTTCCCGGAGCATATTACGGCGGGNANGGTGNNAGGGAATATGCTGATAGCTCCAGCCGACGANTGCTCCGANAGTGGAATAGCGCGTTGTAATATCGTTGATCTTCATCGCTTCGATATGATACTGGAATCNTATACGGATTGTGGTTTTCAGCTTNCGGAACCANGGTATGACGGCAAGGGGNACATCGGTGATTAGCCGGATGTCAAGATCCTGTTGGTTGTGAAGGCTGGTATTGTGTACGGTAGCATCTGTGGTTTCCAGATAAAAGGTTTCATAATAGGAGGCGCCGTATTCGGGCATGACGGCGGCACCTATCAGAGGTGTCTGGGCCTGTAAAAGGGCCGTGCAGGGATGCCCGAGAAGCCGGTAATGGCAACCAATAGCCGCCGAGGCTCCGAAATTGGAAACCCAGCGCACCGTGGCGGGATTGTTGCTGCCGGTCAGCTTGAGATTGTAGTTGAACCCGATTTCGCTGTTGGCGTAAGGTCCGAGGAGGAGCGTCCACCGGTTGCCGCGAAGCAGTCCGAAATGGAGGGCGTAGCGATAAAGAAAACGGCCGGTCCAGGTCTCGCTGTTGTGGCTCTTGTCTTCACCGCCGGAAAAGCCGGCCATAAAGATCTGCTGGTTTGTCAGCCGAGTGTTACGCATTCTGCGCCAGCGGTCGAACTGGACGGTTACGCCCGTTCCCTCATATAGTAAAGGGGTGAGATAAGTGTCGCGGACCTTGGAACCTCCGAAAGTAAAGGTAACGGCATTGGTGACCGGGCGGATCGTTACGGAATCCGTCGGTTCTGAGGCCATGAGTGTCTGAAGCATCAGTAATGGGGCAATCAGCGCCAACGGCCAGCGGCAGGAGATCTTATGTAGTGTTGTCATTGGCTTCAAAACAATGTCCCTTCGTTTTCGTCGGCAGAGTTATTCCCGTCTGTCTCCGAGGTGTCATCTCCTTCCTTTTCCGGAGCGGGTTCCGGTTGCCGGAGCGGCGGAAGCTCTTCGACGTTTTTGATGAAATAATTGCTGATCCGTTTTCCTTTGGTATTGACGGAGCGGAGCGGAATGAATTCTTCTGCCTCGATCTCCAGCGGAGCCCGGAACTCGTCTCCTTTGCCGAACTGCACCCCTATGCGGGCATACGGAGTATCGGAGAGAAGGGCCATAGAGAAGCGTTTCGGGTCGCCCAGGATGTTCTGTTTCCGTCCCGTTGCATCCAGACAGCATCGCTTCAGGTTGTAGCAGTCGGTTTCCCAGNCTTTCNTCACTACGGTCCAGACTTTCGAGNCGTCATATTTCTCTATGCGCAGGATATTGTGTTCATAGTGATTGTTTTNGTCAAAGGTGGTANGGTAATAATCGTAGTTGTCGAGGATGACCAGAATACGGTCCTCACTCAAAAAGTCGCCGAGATATTGCCCCTGTTTGTCATAATTGATCCGGNAGACATCGGAATCATACNACACCGGANGTCCGCCGAGCGTTGAACCGCCCCGTTCCTTGNNCACGATGCGTGNTATGTCCACTTTGGTGAGGATGGAACCTCTTGTGCCGCGTCCTTTGNNCGGAATTTCGGCGAAGTTCTTTTCAAACGTGAAGTTCTTGATATGTATGCGCGGCTTGAGGGTGATACGCAACACTTCGGCCTCTCCGTTGAGATTGGCGCTCAGATAAGCGATCTTGCTGCCCTCTTTTCCCTGCGTCATGTCATAAACCTTATCGCGCTGGATGCTTGTAATGTTGAAGCGCTTGATATAATACGGGCCGGTCTTGCCATCGCGGTAGACGATGTTATATATTGTCCTCGCATCGCTCTTCCGGAATACGTTTAAGTAGAGCACATCTTTGCCGACAAACAGTTTGTCGCTGACGCGAACGATCTTGTAGTTGCCGTTTTTGTAGATCAGTATGATATCGTCGATCTCCGAGCAGTTGCANACGTATTCGCAGGATTTCAGCGATGTGCCGATGAACCCTTCCTCCCTGTTGATATACAGTTTGAGGTTGGATTCGATGACTTTGGTGGAGTCGATATTGTTGAAATTGCGTATTTCAGTAAGCCGGGGGTGGGCGGCTCCGTATTTTTCTTTCAACCGTTCGAACCAGGAGACGGTATAATCGGTCAGATGTTTGAGATTACGCTCTATCTGGCGGATTTTCTTCTGGGTGTTGGCGATTTCCTCTTCGGCCTTGGCGCTGTTGAATTTCAGGATGCGTCCCATCTTGATCTCCATGAGCTTTAGAATGTCGTCAGTGGTGATTTCGCGGATGAAAGAGGGCTTCCAGGGATCGAGGCGGCCATCGATATGTGCCACGGCGGCTGCCATGTTTTTCGCTTCTTCAATTTCCTTGTCCTTGTAGATGCGTTCTTCGATGAAGATGTTTTCGAGCGAACAGGTNAGAAGATGTTCCTGNAGTTCGTNGCGGTTGATTTCCANCTCCTGACGCAGTAATTCGCGGGTATTGTCGGCACTGCGTCTCAATACCTCGCTTACGCACAGGAAGTGGGGCTTTTTGTCATATATGACACAGCAGTTGGGCGAAATGCTGACTTCACAATCGGTGAAGGCATAGAGGGCATCGATGGATTTGTCGCTGGAGACACCGGGGGCGAGATGTACGATGATTTCGACATTAGCGGCTGTATTGTCATCGACCTTACGGATTTTTATTTTTCCNNTTTCNGCTGCCTTCNTNATGNTTTCTATCANNGTGNCGNNGGTTTTGNCGAAGGGAATATCNTTGATGACGAGNGTCTTGTTGTCGATTTTTTCGATATGGGAACGAACCTTGACGGCTCCGCCGCGTTCACCGTCATGATATTTGCTGACATCGATCAGGCCGCCGGTGGGAAAGTCGGGATAAAGTAAAAAATCTTCGCCGCGCAGGTATGCTATCGAGGCGTCGAGCAGCTCGTTGAAATTGTGAGGCAATATTTTAGACGAAAGGCCGACCGCGATACCCTCTACACCCTGAGCCAGCAGCAAGGGGAACTTTACGGGAAGGTTGATCGGCTCTTTTTTCCTGCCGTCGTAGCTTAATTGCCACGGGGTGATCTTGTTGTTGTAGACGACATCCAGCGCAAACGGCGAGAGGCGGGCCTCTATATAACGCGGAGCCGCCGCGTCATCGCCGGTGAGTATATTGCCCCAGTTTCCTTGCGTGTCAATGAGCAGTTCTTTCTGTCCCAGCTGCACCAGGGCGTCGCCGATGGAGGCGTCGCCGTGGGGATGGTACTGCATGGTCTGACCGACAATATTGGCAACCTTATTATAACGGCCATCGTCGATAACTTTCATTGCGTGGAGAATGCGGCGCTGCACGGGTTTCAGTCCGTCGAGCACGTGGGGGACGGCGCGTTCGAGAATAACGTACGAAGCATAGTCGAGGAACCAGTTCTGGAACATGCCGCTGAGATGGTGAATCGTGTCGCCGGTTTCATCATCGTTGCGGGGGTGATAGCCGTTGCCTTCGGCTACGGTTTCATCATCGGAGGGTGTGGCCTCTTCGTCGGCGGTATCCGATATATCGTCGGAGTCTGAGGTTGAATTATGTTCCGCTGTTTCGCTCTCTTCGATCCGGGATTCGCCTGAGGTTTCTGTAGTTTCTTCGTCAGAAGGTTGTCGTTTCTCTTTGTCGTCCTCTTTCATAGTATCGATATTCTCTGTATTAAGTTTGCAGGAAAGTATTCCCGCTACGGCAAATAGCCATGCAAATATAAATAAAAACTATAAGTAAAACAAATAATTGCGTGAAATCCGCAGGAAATATGCCAAACGGAATGTTCGTGACGGTTGTTTATATGATTGTAATTCAATATAGATGCCGTATGGAGAATTTAGCAGTATCGTTTGCCGGTTTGACGTTGAAAAACCCTCTGATAGTGAGCAGTAGCGGATTGACCGATAGTGTGGAGAAGGTAAAACGCTGGGAGGAGGCCGGGGCCGCCGCCGTGGTGCTGAAATCTCTTTTCGAGGAGGAGATTCTGGCTGCGGTCGGGGCGATGGAAACGGGCAGCCATGCCGAAGAGGCCGACTATCTGCAGTTCTATTTCCGGGCGCATAGGCTGGAAGACTATCTGGCACTGGTGCGCGGATGCAAGGCGGCTTGCTCGATACCTGTCATTGCCAGTATCAATTGCTACCGGATNGCCGAATGGTGCGACTTCGCCCGCCAAATCGAAGAGGCCGGGGCCGATGCGCTGGAATTGAATATCATGGCTGTCAATAGCGAGATCGACTACACGTATGGAAGTTTTGAACGGTTGCATCTGGACATTTTCCGGAGTGTCAGAAAGAGTTTGGGCATTCCCGTCATCGTAAAACTGGGCAGCCGTTTCACCAACTGCATTCCCCTTGTNGATCANCTATATGCCAATGGGGCCGCCGCTGTGATTCTGTTCAACCGTATGGCTTCGCCGGATCTGGATATCGATTCTTTTCAATACGCTCATGGTGAGGTTCTGGGGCATCCTGCCGATCTGGCGGAGGTGTTGCGTTGGGTGGCCCTTGTTTCCGGCCGCCTTCCGAAAGTGAACCTGGGNGCCTCGGGCGGTGTGGCCGACGGGCGTTCGCTGATCAAGGTCATTCTGGCCGGTGCNTCGGTCGCCGAGGTCTGCACAACGCTCTACCGTGGCGGTTACGGGCAGGTGGCGACCATGCTCGATGAGCTGCGNGGCTGGATGGCGCGCGAGGGATACGGCAGCATTGCNGAGTTTCGNGGTTTGCTCAACGCCGGATGCGGCAATGAGGATCGGAATCCTTTCGAGCGCACCCAGTTTTTCAAGAACTACTCCCTGCGCGATCATTNATTCAGCGCTGGAACCGCCGTTTATGCACTTATACCCCCTCGGNCCGTCATGNCAGGGAGTGGTAACNGTGTGGGCGGNTCCTGCCGCTGTGCCGGAAACATTGCCCATACCATTCCTGCACGGCNGCGCGGAAATCCTGTAACAAGGATCAAGCAAAGTACCGATAAATTTGTTTTTACTTTCGGGTTGCACTATCTTTGCAGCTGTATTTGTTTGGAGCGTTATGGAGAAGTTTGACGAAATCAGAAGTTGCATCGGTCCGGAACTGGATGAATTGCACAAGCTAATGGAACACACTTTNCGGACACGCGTTCCGTTGGCCGATAGTGTGATCGATTATTTTCGTGACCGNAAGGGCAAGGGGGTGCGGCCCATTATCACGCTGCTTTCGGCCAAGTTGCTGGCCGGTGGCGTGACCNGCTGCACCTATGATGGCGCTGTGGCCCTGGAATTGCTTCACAATGCTTCGCTGATGCACGATGACGTCATCGATGAAAGCGACCGNCGCCGGGGTGCGGCGACCGTCAATCGGATATGGGACAATAAAGTAGCTGTCCTGATGGGNGACTTTTTCCTTTCCAAATGCCTGCTTCGTCTTCATTCCACACAATCTCTTGAGATATTGGCCATTTTGGCCGANATTGTGACCCGTCTTTCGGAAGGGGAGCTGGAACANCTCTCCAATATGCGGGCGCGCTCTGTCAGCGAGGNGGCNTATTTCCGGGTGATCGGGGATAAAACGGCCTCNCTGTTNTCCGCTTGNATGAAAATCGGGGCGATTTCAGTCGGGGNATCGGCGGAAGAGGCTGGGCGGCTGGCGCTTATNGGAGAAAAGATAGGATTNGTGTTTCAGGTGCGTGATGATCTTTTCGATTATCTGCCGTCGGCNGNAATGGGTAAACCTTCCGGCCACGATATTCGCGAGGGCAAGATTACGCTGCCCCTTCTTTATGCGTTGCAGCACGCACCGGCCGATGAGGCCGCGCGGATGCGGCGGTTGCTGGAGGAGAATGAAACGCTTTCCGCGCCTCATATCGCGCAGTTGGTGGAATTTGCCGTGGCCAGCGGCGGTATTGAATACGCTGTGGCCAAAATGAAAAGTCTGGCATTTGAGGCCAAGTCGATGTTGGGGGGCTTTCCGGATAATCCGGCACGGCGTGCGCTGACCGATCTGGTTGATTATTTTATGGAGCGGAACCGCTGACAGCGGCCTGCCGATCATTTTTCACATCTCAGGGTGATCAGGGTGATTTCGGGTTTTAGACCGATGCGGGCGGGAAATCCGACTGTGCCAAGGCCGGTGTTCACGTAGAGGTGGCGGTCGTTTTCACTGTAGAGGCCTCCCCATTCTTTGTATTTCCAGACAGCAGGAGAGAATCCTGCTATTTTTATTTGCATTCCGTGGGTATGACCGGCCAGCATAAGGTCTATTTCGGAATCCGGCAGGACCTCCTGCCTCCAGTGGGTAGGATTATGGCTGAGCAGAATGGTGAACGGTCGGGTTGAGGTCGTATCTGTGTTTGTTGAAGCGTCCGGAAGCGAGGCCAGGGCCGTGCGCAGATCTCCGTAGGTCGTGAACGGAGGCTCTCCGATATTGCCTACCCCGACGATACGGATATATTCGGTCGGATCGTAGTAGTCGTTGGCGGAGCGTTCGGCCCGGTGACGGATGATTTCGCCCCGGTTGTCAAGCAAGGTCCATCCTGCTGTAGTGATGAGGTGCCGCAAAGTGTCGGCATCGGCCTGATGAAGCGAGTCGGGCATCGTCCTTGCATAGTCTGCATAATCATGGTTGCCAAGGATGGCAAATACCTGGTGGCGGCGGGTTCGCATCCGGCGCAACTCATTGATAAATGGTCTCGCCTCTTCGGATTCGCAGTTGACAAGGTCTCCGGTGAAGCAGACAATGTCAGGTTGCAGGGCGAGAATGCTGTCGGTAACTCGGCGGACGAATGTCGTATCCTTCAGGGTCAGACTACCAAGATGGAAGTCGGAAATCTGGGCGATGCGGTAGCCGTCGAACGAGCAGGGAAGGTGCGGACTGGAGATTTCCACCCGGTTCACCTGTACGAGAAAACGTTCCTTGAGACCGCCGTGCAGGATAATGCCGCCGAGGATGGCCGATAATATGCAGGCCGATAGAAAATTGTAGGAGGCGATTTTCGTTCTGAAAAGGGGCCATACGAAAATTGTCCACAGGAGCACAAACAATATTTTGGGAAAGAGTATGGTCATGGCCGCCAAGGTCCATCCCGGGGCCGGTAATACCATGGAGCGGCTGGTGAGCAGAAGAATGATGTATCCGAGCAGATAAAATTCCAAAAGAAAACAGGTCCGGCGGAAATATCGGAGGTAGCGTGGGGCAAGGAATCTTTTCAGACTACGCAGGAATGCGAAATCGGCCGCTATGGAGAGGCTCAGGCACAGAAGGAAAAGCAAAATGATCATAGAAAATGTGTTCTTTTGATGGCAAAGATAGCGCAAGCGGGGTGGAAAAGCAATTTTTATTGTCGGATTCGGGGATTTTTTATATATTCGTGCCCTCATGGATAAGGATTTCGGGAGGAAGTTTCGCCGGAAATACTGATATTTAAATATGTATATGAAAACATCGGGAATGACAGCTGCGGAAGTNGCNGCGGTGATGAAAGAGTTGGGAGATGAACGGCAGGCTGNCCANCTGGCAGGTTTTTTTAAGACCGGGAAAGGGCAATATGGCGAAGGCGATCGTTTTCTCGGNGTGCGGGTGCCGCAGACAAGAGCCGTGGCACGGCAGGCTGTCGGCNTGTCGTGGTCAGAGGTGGAACAGCTACTGTTCAATCCTTGGCATGAAATCCGGTTATGCGGATTTCTGATTCTTGTGCTTCAGATGAAAGCTCTTTTGCCTACAAGGAAGGGGGATGCGGAGGGAAATCCGGCCCGGCGCGACGCCTTGGCGGCCTTTTATCTGGAACATGCCCGATGTGCAAACAATTGGGATCTGGTCGATCTTTCGGCCCAATATGTGATTGGGGAATGGCTGCTTCATCCGTCGGCCGATGGAGCATTGCCGGACCGTTCGGTGTTGGATCGTCTGGCCGGGAGCGATAATCTTTGGGAGCAACGCATCGCCATCGTTTNCACTTGGATGCTGATTCGTCATGGGGAATTTGNCGATACGTTGCGGATTGCCGCATTGCTGCTGTCGCATCCGCACGATTTGATTCATAAGGCGGTGGGCTGGATGTTGCGCGAGGCGGGCAAACGCGACATGGCAGTTTTGNGCGGATTCCTTGAAGAANATGCAGGGCGGATGCCACGCACGATGTTGCGTTATGCCATCGAAAAAATGTCTNCGNNCGAGAGGATGAGCTGGTTGCATCGCCGGGATGATTCTCGGTGACCATTTATGAAATCTGATTTTGCTATTCTGATGATTCAAAAGTCTCGCTTTTGCNGACCATAGAGATAATTTCCGGGGCGGAAAATTGACCGCTAAAAGGAACAACCTTTTACCTTTGCGCCGCATTTGTCGTTTATATTAATTGGGACTATAGAATAAATGCTGCGACAGGTATGAAAAAAGGTTTGTATGCTTTGGCGTTGGGTACATTCGGTTTAGGTATTTCCGAATATATCATGATGAGTATTTTGCCCGATGTAGCCTCTGGTTTCGGGGTTTCTTTNGCCGAGGCNGGACATNTGATTTCGGTGTATGCGCTGGGGGTATGTGNCGGAGCGCCGTTGATAGTCATCGTGGCGCGTAACTGGCCTTTGCGTCGTATTCTTCTNGCTTTGGTCGGAGTGTTTGTCNCCGGTAATCTGCTTNTGACATTCTCTTTCCATTATTCCATAGCGATGGCGGCACGTTTTATTTCCGGGTTGCCTCATGGCGCTTATTTCGGAGTCGGCTCTATTGTAGCGAGCCGTCTGGCGCGTCATGGGAAAAGCGCTTCTGCGGTGGCGCTGATGGTTATGGGCATGACGGTGGCCAATCTGCTGGGGGTACCTTTGGGTAACTGGGTCGGCTATGCGGTCTCTTGGCGGGCAGTTTTTGCTTTCGCGACAGTTTGGGGGATAATTACCATGATCGGTATCCGCCGCTGGATACCGGAAATGCCGTCGTTGCCGAATAATGGGATGAAAGGGCAGTTCAGGTTTCTTCGTCGCCCTGAACCTTGGTTGCTGATTGTAGCCACNGTTCTCAGCAATGGCGGTATTTTCTGTTGGTATAGTTATGTGAATCCGTTGTTGACACAGGTTTCGGGCATTCCGGTATCCTCGATGCCGCTCATGATGCTGTTGGCGGGCGGCAGTATGTGCGTGGGAAACTATCTGGGAGGCTTTATGTCTGATAAATTTACGCCTCAGCGGGTATCTATGTACACNCAGTTCNTTATGTTTGCCGCTTTGCTGTCGACCTTTTTCTTGGCGGGTTATGCAGNAGCGGCTGTGGTGCTGATGTGTATCTGTACAGGAGCGCTTTTCGCAGTTTCTTCACCACAGCAACTATTGTTGCTGCGTCATTCTCCGGGTGGGGAAATGATGGGGGGCGCCATGGTGCAACTGGCGTTTAATTTGGGTAATGCATTGGGCGCTTTTTGTGGCGGTTTTCCGGTCGATCATCATGTCGGCATACAATACACNGCTCTTATCGGTTCTGNTTTCGCTTTTATGNGAGGNCTGGTGCTATTGGTCNTCAANTTGCGTTATGCCAAAAGCTCGTAACCGCTTCTGGACATATAGGGGNNACCNTTTANNGGATNAAAACACAANCGNTAGAANCATCAGCGATTCTACCGTTCGTCCCTCTCGGTAACATTATTCTTTAGAAATGTCGTGCGCATAAAGGGACTCGAACCCTTATGCCTCTCGGCACCAGATCCTAAGTCTGGCGTGTCTACCAATTTCACCATACGCGCGAATAGGTCTTGCCTTCTTAAGAACGACTGCAAAGATAATGAGAAGTTGCGAGAAATGCAAATTTTGTCTGTCCTTTCTTTTGTGTACATGCCATTCGTGCCGGTATCGGAAAGATCGTAACCTGATTTTATGAATTGTTTTCAGAACGCCATGATCCGGATGATTCGACATTGGTTTTAGGTCTGACAAAGTTTCCTGCGTACGGAAGGACGACGTATTGTCTTTCATATTATGGCGATAAAAAATTGCGTATAAATATACTGAGGCACGGAAATCCGAAGCAAGGACGGCATTCATATATTATCGGGAGCAATTCTGTTTGAGAATGAAATGATGCGCATTCCACTACCGGGCATAAAGAGCTCTTTTCTGTCGAAAAACACCCTATTTTATGAACATATGTTCATCGGCCATTTAAGTCAACTTAAATGGCCAACGAAGTTAACTTACTTTGCCAACGAACATATGTTCGTGAAATAGGTCTATTTCTTGCTTTGGTATGGAATGACTATGCCAGAATCTGCTTCACACAATTTGTTGTTATTTACTGTTTCACTTCACATCCTCAGAAACTTTTTCCTGAAAGACTTTACAGATGGTGCCGGTGTTTCCTGAATCGGTTTACAGTTGCAATGGTAATGTTTTTTTTCACATTGCAAGTAAAACCATAAACCGACCCNGTTCAGGAATCCGGANTCCCTTCCCTTNGGCGGTACATCTCCAAGGGGAAGCCTCCGAGCGCTGGCCATGCCTCTTTCATCCTTCTTGGCGGCAGTATCCCCCTGTTGTTTCTGTGCNGTCTTTTCGTATTGTAGAACTCTGTGATGCCGGTCATGTTTTTTGTTGCGGAAGTTACGGTTCGGAGAGATTGAGCGGATACTTCATAGTCGGTATAAGGCAGTTATTTTTAAGAGGGCAGAGGAGTATATGCCGAGGAAAAAGATTCTATCCTTACCGCTTCGATCGAAGCGGTAAGGATAGAATGAAAGGGTATGAATTTTTCTTTTAGTCAGCCAGTTTGGCCTTGATAAATTCACGATTCAAGCGGGCGATATTGCTGATCTTTACGCTCTTCGGACATTCCATCTCGCATGCACGGGTGTTGGTGCAGTTGCCGAATCCGAGTTCGTCCATCTTAGCTACCATAGCCTTTGCGCGGCGGGCAGCTTCCACGCGGCCTTGCGGCAGCAGGGCGAACTGGCTGACTTTTGCCGATACAAAGAGCATGGCCGATCCGTTTTTGCAGGCTGCAACGCATGCGCCGCATCCGATACAGCTTGCGGAGTCCATAGCCTCGTCTGCATCGACCTTGGAGATAAGGATAGCGTTGGCATCCTGGGCAGCCCCGGTGTTAACGGAGGTATAGCCGCCAGCCTGCTGGATTTTATCGAAAGCGGAACGGTCTACCATCAGGTCGCGGATGATGGGGAACCCTGCCGAACGCCATGGCTCAACAGTGATGGTGTCTTCATTGTTGAACTTGCGCATGTGCAGCTGGCAGGTGGTGATGGCTGTATCGATACCGTGGGGACGGCCGTTGATATAAAGGGAACATGTTCCGCAAATACCTTCGCGGCAATCGTGGTCGAAGACAATTGGCTCCTCATGTTTTGAAATGAGTTGCTCGTTGAGTGTATCCATCATCTCAAAGAAAGACATTTCGGTCGAGATATTCTCTACACGATAGGTTTTGAATTCTCCTTTTTCTTTGGGGCCGCGTTGACGCCAGACTTTTACGTTTACATTTATGAATTTTTCCATAGGAAATTATAATTAAGCATTACAAATAATGAATGAAAGGATTCTAACCGGATTTCTGGCTGGAGAAAGTGAATGGCAGGCATTCTTTTCTCCCTTTTCAGTTTTCGGAAGAACGAAGCTCCGGCTTTCCGTTCTCATTCAATATTCATAATTCGGCATTAACAATTAATTTTTATAGTTTCTCGTCTGTACTTTGATGTACTTATAGTTGAGCTCTTCCTTAAGAAGATCCGGAGTCTGGTTTTCGCCGGTATATTTCCAGCAGCTGACGTAAGAATAATCATCGTCATGACGAAGTGCTTCACCTTCTTGGGTCTGGTGTTCCTCGCGGAAGTGTCCGCCACAGGATTCTTCGCGGTTAAGCGCGTCGAGAGCCATCAGTTCGCCGATTTCGATGAAATCAAGAAGGCGCAAAGCCTTGTCGAGTTCGACATTGAGCGTATCGGCTGTTCCCGGAACGTAAACCTCTTTCCAGAATGTCTCGCGAATGCCTTTGAGAAGGGTTAATGCTTCCGTAAGGCCCTCTTTGGTACGGCCCATGCCGACATGTTCCCACATGATGTGGCCCAATTCCTTGTGGATGCTGTCCACAGTGCGGGAGCCCTGTACCTTCATGATCCGGTCGATCTTGCTCTTAAGGGCTTTTTCTGCTTCTTCAAATTCCGGGAGATCGGTAGAGAAGCGCGGAACCTGGATCTGGTCGGCCAGATAATTCTGAATCGTGTAGGGGAGTACGAAATAACCGTCGGCAAGACCTTGCATAAGGGCTGAGGCACCGAGGCGGTTGGCTCCGTGGTCGGAGAAGTTGGCTTCACCGATAGCGAAGAGGCCTTTGACGGAGGTCTGCAACTCGTAATCTACCCAGATACCGCCCATGGTGTAGTGGATGGCCGGGTAGATCATCATCGGAGTTTCGTAAGGATTCTGATCCGTGATTTTCTGGTACATCTGGAAAAGGTTACCGTATTTGTCGGCAACAACGTCTTTTCCAAGACGCTTGATGGCATCGCTGAAGTCAAGGAATACGGCCAAACCGGTGGCATTGACGCCGAAACCTTTGTCGCAACGTTCTTTGGCGGCACGGGAAGCGACGTCGCGGGGCACGAGGTTACCGAATGCGGGATAGCGGCGTTCGAGATAGTAGTCGCGGTCTTCTTCTGCGATGTCGGTAGGCTTGATTTCGCCTTTCTGGAGCTTTTTGGCATCTTCCAGCTTTTTCGGCACCCAGATGCGGCCGTCGTTACGCAGAGATTCCGACATAAGAGTCAGCTTGGACTGGATTTCTCCGTGAACGGGAATACAGGTCGGGTGAATCTGAGCATAGCAGGGATTGGCGAACCATGCGCCTTTGTGGTAACATTGGATTGCGGCCGATCCATTGCAGGACATGGCATTGGTGGAAAGGAAATAGGCATTGCCGTAGCCACCGGTACCGATTACCACGGCGTGTGCGGCATAACGTTCGATCTTGCCGGTCACGAAGTCGCGGACGATAATACCGCGGGCACGTTCAACACCTTGCTCGTCCTTGACCAATACGACGTCGAGCATCTCGTGACGGGTGTACATCTTCACGGTTCCTTTGTTGACCTGACGCATGAGGGCGGAATAGCAGCCTAACAGCAACTGCTGACCGGTCTGTCCCTTAGCGTAGAAAGTACGGCTTACCTGGGCACCGCCGAATGAGCGGTTGGCGAGGGTTCCGCCATATTCGCGGGCGAAAGGAACACCGGCTGCGACACACTGGTCGATAATGTTGTTGGATACCTCTGCCAGACGATATACGTTGGCTTCGCGGGCACGATAGTCGCCACCCTTGATGGTATCATAGAAAAGACGGTAGATAGAGTCGCCGTCGTTCTGATAGTTTTTGGCAGCATTGATACCGCCCTGAGCTGCGATAGAATGGGCGCGGCGGGCAGAGTCCTGGATGCAGAAACATTTTACGTTGAAGCCCATTTCGCCCAAAGTGGCGGCGGCAGAAGCCCCTGCCAGGCCCGAACCTACGATGATGATGTCAAGACGGCGTTTGTTGGAAGGGTTCACCAGTTTCTGGTGTGCTTTATAGTTGGTCCACTTGTCGGCGAGATCTCCTTCGGGGATGCGGGACAATGCGGGATCGAGAATCGTTGATTTGATATCCATTGTATTCCAATATAAGATTAAAAACTAAATTTTGTATCAGCATGCTCCGCAGCAGCCGCAGGATGCACGCAGGATGCCTGCGATGATAACGGCCAGGAAGCCCAGACAAAGTAAAGTGGTGTAGATACGGCTGATGCAGATCCAGCGGTTCAGCCAGATTTTACCGCTCCAGCCCAAGGTGTGCATAGCGCTCCAGAAGCCGTGATTGAGGTNNAACCACAATGCGCCGATCNAGANGACGTAAAGCACGACATAGACAGGGCAGCTGAATGNCTCGCCGNTGTAATGGGAACCGTTGGCAGCGTTGGCCACATCGCCGATGCCGGTCAGTTCGGCAAACATCATGTTGTACCAGAAGTTGAAGAAGTGGAGCAACAGACCGAGAATGACGATAATGCCCAGCACGAGCATGTTCTTGGACTCCCACTCGATAGGCTGTTTGCCCGAAACGGCATAACGTTCTTTGCCGCGTGCGCGACGATTCTGGAGATTGAGCCAGAATGCGTAAATGATGTGGATGACGAACAGAAGCGCCAAGGCGCCGGTGGCGGCAACGGCATACCAGTTCGCACCCAAAAATTCACATACCACGTTGTAACCTTCGGGTGAGAAGATGTACACGAGGTTCATCGCCATGTGGAAAGTGAGAAAGAGGATCAGGGCGGTGCCGGTCACGCTCATTACCACTTTACGGCCGATTGATGAAGATGTTAACCACATAAAGTTGTTGAATGATTAAGTTGATTAATTATTAATAGATTGAAATTTGAATGTACTTATGAAAAATATTCCATATTCAAAGCCGACGCGAAAATAATCATTTTTAGGGATATGCCCTAATTTGTCATATACTTAATTATTATTGTTGGCGTAATTTGCATATCTTTGCATTATGAAAATAGCAAATCTTACGTTCTCGGATCGTGCAGTCTTCCTTGCCCCCATGGAAGATGTGACCGACGTCGGCTTCCGTCTTCTTTGTAAAGAACAGGGCGCCGATATGGTTTATTCGGAATTTGTATCGGCCGACGCGCTGATCCGCAGCGTCGACAAGACGATGCAGAAACTTCGAGTTCTGGAAGAGGAAAGGCCGGTGGCCATTCAGATCTACGGCCGTGATACGGCTTCTATGGTCGAGGCCGCCCGGATTGTTGAAACGGCCCGCCCGGACATTATCGATCTGAATTTCGGCTGTCCGGTCAAGCGGGTCGCCGGCAAAGGCGCCGGTGCAGGACTTTTGCAGAATATTCCGCTGATGCTTGAGATCACTCGCGAGGTCGTCAAGGCTGTGAATCTGCTTGTCACGGTCAAGACCCTTGATGGGCATAATATTGCCAAATATCTCAACCTCGTCTCCTATTTTGCAATCTATATTTGTGACGTCAATCATGCAGGCATCCATGCAGATATTTCCG
>WFLX010188018.1_pt1 | contig 17714 bp, 20 predicted proteins | sample 4967041 | NCBI WGS metagenome assembly WFLX01 (sample SAMN12857096, study PRJNA449069) | gut metagenome | isolation source: stool from male and female vole | host: Microtus ochrogaster | place: USA:Florida | collected 2017 | reverse complement strand
TGTAAAAGAGTGTCCTTTTGGACATAGAGAAGAGGAACCAAAATGAGTAATTCTAATGTTGTTCCATTTGTGAAATGGGCTGGTGGAAAGCGTCAGTTGCTTCCACAGATAAAGGAGAGAATGCCTGAAAAATATAATAATTATTATGAGCCATTTGTGGGCGGCGGTGCTGTAACATTTGAATTATTACCTGCAAATGCATTGATTAATGATATTAACAAGGAATTGATAAATGCATATAAACAGATTTGCAATGCGCCGGAAGCATTTTTAAAAGTGGTAAATAAGTTTGATGCAGAAATGGGGAAGCAAAGAACAGAGATTTTTGGAAAAGNATACTATTATTCTCTTAGAGAGCTTTACAATGATAAACTGCNAAAAGAAGAGNTTGATGTGGNGTTAGCTGCGTTATTTGNATTTATTAATAAGCACTGTTTTAATNGTNTGTATCGGGTAAACGGTAAGGGTCTTTTCAATGTTCCATATAACAATAGCCGCAGAGCATCTGTTGACGAAAAGGTTATTATGGATGTTTCCCAATATTTACAAAGTGTAACTATTGTAGACGGAGATTTTGAAGCAGCGTGTACAAATGCCAAAAAGGGAGATTTTGTATTTATGGATAGTCCATATGCACCGTTAAACCCTACATCATTTGAATCGTACACAAAAGAAGGATTCGACATAGAAAGTCATAAGCGTTTGGCAAGACTTTATAATGAATTGACAGCTAGAGGTTGTTACTGTATGCTTACAAATCATAATACAGAGTTGATCAATGAGTTATATGGCAATAAAGGCTACAAAATAGATGTAGTAAGTGTAAAGCGTATGATTAATTCCGATGCATCCAACAGAGTTGGCGAAGAAGTAATCATATGTAATTATTAATTGGGAGGAATATTTATGGGTTATATTGACGAAAAGCAAAGAATTATTGATTATGTAGCCAAGGATGGAATAATAATTGAGTTGACTCCAAATAAAAGTAACGAAAAACAATATTACCGGGAGTTGGAGAAATTCAGTAGTAGCAAAAAATTGGCAATAAGATATCCGGGATATAAGACGACAAAGACTAAATGTGATTATTGTGTATATTTAGTTGACGAAGAGGGTGAAAAGCCAATTTCACATGTAGAGATTATGCAGGATTTATATGATAAGACAACACCACAGAATTATGAACTTATGAAGAGCTATGTTGAAGNTGTTGCGAGGNATGGTAAGGGTANAGAAGNTCCTGATTCTTTGCAAAATTCTTATAATTATGGATTTACATTTGAAGAATTAACGTCTCTGATGTTTTATATTGCTATTCAAGAGGATATTAATTATCCGGAGGCACATTATCAAGGAAGAAAAATGTGTTTTTATAGATATTTGGAAGCTGTTTATTGTAAGGTAAATANTNATCATGANANTGGTGANNCATNTNACAAAGCGGTTGNNAGAGGGTATATTNCCAGAAACTGGAATGATGTTGNGAATTTATATAATGCGGTTTCGGAAATACGTCGATAATAATAGTGAGCTTGATAGAGATGAATAGTTTTTTTAGAGTGAAAGTGCCATTATATTTCGAGACAGACGAGTCACAGTTGATATTAGGTGATTCCTTTAAAATTCTAACAAAAATGGAACCGGAATCTGTGGATATGATATTTGCAGACCCACCATATTTTTTAAGTAATGATGGAATTACCTGTCAGGGTGGAAAGATGGTTTCTGTAAATAAAGGCTCATGGGATAANCTNTCAGAAAGNGGAACCAGNGTNGNNGANAAACACAAGTTTAACAGAAAGTGGATTAAGNTATGTAANAANGTACTAAAGCCNAACGGNACGATTTGGATATCGGGAACGTTNCACAATATATATTCNATTGGTATGGCNTTGGAGCAGGAAGNNTTNAANATAATCAACAATATAACATGGCAGAAAACAAATCCACCACCAAACTTAGCATGTCGATGCTTCACACATTCTACAGAAACCATTTTATGGGCTAAGAAGAATGGAAAGAAGTCTCGGCATTTTTTTAATTATCAAAAGATGAAAGAAATGAATGATGGAAAGCAAATGAAGGATGTGTGGACGGGAACACTTACCAAACCTTCAGAGAAAACAGAAGGAAAGCATCCGACACAAAAACCGGAATATTTGCTTGAGAAAATTGTATTGGCATCAACAGAGGAAGGACAAGTAATATTGGATCCCTTTTGCGGTTCAGGAACCACTGGAGTCACGGCGATGCGATTTGGACGGAAGTTTATTGGGATAGATGTAAGTGAAGAATATTTGGAGAGTTCTAAGAGAAGATTGGAGAAGATAGCAAATGACTAATAGAGATTTTGATGTATGGCTTAGTAAGTTCAGACCAAGCATATCAAGTTATGATTACTATATTGATTTTGAGAAGGTTGTAAGAAATGTAGACGAAGTCAAAGTAGAATTGAATATTTTAAACTCCTTAATTGGCTCAAAGAATATTGAGGAAGATTTTGAAAATATTGTGACAAAGTATCCAGAGACATTAGCTTGCGTACCGTTACTTCNTGCTGTACGCGGTTATNAAATCTATGCACAGGATNAAGAAGGCGCATTTCTATACAATTTTGAGAAGATGAATTATAGCATAGAGCAGTATAAGGTTTTTATGCGTAAGACAGGTTTGTTTAATATGGTTACAAATCATCTTGTCAATAATTTGGTTGATTATGCTCTTGGTATTGAGACCGGACTTGATTTTAATGGTCGTAAGAATAGAGGTGGTCATCAAATGGAAGATTTGGTAGAGAAGTACATAATGGCAGCAGGNTTTGCAAAANATGTGAATTATTTTAAGGAAATGTACTTAAAAGAAATTGAAGAAAGATGGGCGATTGATTTGTCAGTACTTTCAAATCAAGGTAAAGCTGCAAAGAGATTTGATTTTGTAATCAAAACAGATAAGATGATATATGGTATTGAGACAAATTTTTATGGTGGTGGAGGTTCGAAATTGAATGAAACTGCGAGAAGTTACAAGATGCTTTCACAGGAGGCGGACAGCATAGATGGATTTACATTTGTTTGGTTTACAGATGGAATCGGATGGAAAAGTGCAAGAGGGAATTTGAGAGAGACATTCGAGGTCATGGAGCATGTATACAGCATTGATGATATGGAAAAGGGTATTATAAAAAGCATATTAATTTAGAGGGAATAAAAAATGACAGATATCAATGATTGTAGGCTGTAAAACAGTAATGAGGATTGAAATGATTTTAAGTGTAAACCGCAGAACGGATATTCCCAATTATTATTCGGAACGGTTTTACAATAGAATGAAAGAGGGATATGTATATGTGCATAACCCGATGAATATTTACCGGATTAGCAGGATAGATTTATCGCCCGATATAGTGGACTGTATTGGTTTTTGGATGAAAAACCCCGAGCCGGTGATTGAGAAGCTGGACATGATGGACTTATGAGTTTCGGGAAGCGGTTCTGATAAAAACATTATCGGTTGTAAAATAAATGCGGGAAAGGATAAGAACCAAAGGCATGAATGCGGGTGTGTAGAGAGCGTGGACATAGGCGCCTACAGCACTTGCAAAAACGATTGCAAATACTGCTGTGCGAATGACGGCAACGAAAACATAATGAAAAGCTGCAGCCGGTATGATTTTGCGTCGCCGCTATTATGCGGAATGATTACGGAAAAAGATAAAATAAATGAGAGAAAGGTAAAGTCTTTAAAGCGGGAGTAAAGGAGGAAGACGATGATCAGAGAAATCACCCCAAACGATCTACAAGGCTTATTAAGCTTATATACGCAGCTGCATGACAATCCCATGCCGGAGGAGACGGAGAGTTTACATAAATTATGGCAGGGGATTTTGATTGACAGGACACACCATATTATTGTGGCTGAGGAGGACGGTAGGATAGTCTCCTCCTGTGTATGTGTTATCATTCCAAATCTCACCCATAACCAGCGGCCATATGCATTTGTGGAAAATGTGATTACTGATGAGGCATATCGCGGAAAAGGATTGGCTACGGCTTGTCTTCACTATGCGAAGGAGCTTGCGGTGAAGGAAAATTGTTACAAGCTTATGCTGCTTACAGGCTCGAAAAAAGACAGCACATGGAGATTTTATGAAAATGCGGGGTATAACAGCAAGGACAAAACAGCATTTATTCAGTGGATATAAAAAATGTGAGGTACGCGCCGCCGAAACGGCGCTTCCGCTATTGATAAGGAGAAATATGAATTACAGAACGGCAGTATTAAAAGAGGCAAATGAAATTTACGAGATGGTGCAGCAAACAATTAAATCAGTGTACCCAAGTTATTATCCGGCGGAAGTGGTTGATTTCTTTTGTGAGCATCATAAGCTTACCGCAATAACACAGGATATTGAAGCCGGTAATGTGAGTATCGTTATGGTTGATGGCAGGATAGTAGGAACGGGAAGCTTTTCGGGGAATCACATTACGCGCGTATATGTCCTGCCGGAGTATCAGGGCAGGGGCTATGGTACATTTATGGTGAAGACAATGGAAGAAGAGATTGTAAAGCATCATAATAGCGTATATTTAGATGCATCGCTGCCGGCGGCGCAATTGTATGAAAAGCTTGGCTATCAGTCAATAAAACATGAAAAGTATCCGGTTGAAAACGGTGTGGTTTTAGCATATGAGGTTATGGAAAAGAAGCTTGGTTTCGGGGAAGATCCAATATATACAAGGCGGAGCATTAGAAAATTTCAAGACAAAGCGGTGGATATGGAACAAATCATTAAAATTATCCATGCGGGCCGGTCTGCGCCCTCGGCAAAAAACAGACAGCCCTGGAAGTATATTTTGTTTACCGGTGATAAAAAGGCGGAATTATTGGAGCAGATGCGCAGGGGAATTGTTCGGGAAAAACTTGAAAAGGCAAAGCTGCCAAAATCGAAATATGGAATTCTCGATGCAAAAATCACATTGAATATTATGGAGTCTGCACCGGTGATATTACTTGTTTTAAATATTAATGGTAAAACGCCGTTTCTACAGATAGATACGGATGACAGATTTATGGAGATGAATGACTTGCTTTCTATAGGCGCGTCCGTGCAAAATATGCTGTTAATGGCTCAGCAGCTTGGTCTGGGTACGTTGTGGATAGGAAATACCTGCTTTGCGTATGATGAATTGACGGGTTATCTGAAAACGGACGCCCAACTGGTGGGCGCCGTCGCGGTGGGATATCAAGCGGAACAGCCAAGTGCAAGACCGAGAAAATCGATAACGGATATAATGGAAATCGTGTTATAACAGGAACAACAAGAGAGCGATTTTCTCGACAGGCTTTGACTGTCATTGTTCGTTGAGTAAATGATTCAGCGCTTCCTTGATTTTGGAGGAACGAACCTGAAGCGCCTGCAGCTCTGAAACGGTGTATTGCGAGATATCTACTTTACATGCCTCTTCAACAGCGTGCAGCGCCTGCTGGATGATTTCCGTAAAAACGTCATTGTTTGAGGCGGGGTGTTGATTCTTAGCCGCATAGATGCCTCGTCTGGGTATATGATAATTGGGGTCGCGGTNGATTAAATCGCGCANAGCTCCGGCATAGGTGCNGTTGGAAAAGTCCTTTCCGGATTTCTCACGTACATATGTCTTGATTTGGTCTACCGTGTGTTCGCCGCCTGAATTCAGCAGCTGTTTCATGTAATAGCGGATTTCCTCCGCGTTTGAATTAAATGTCATATGCAGCACTCCTTTCTTTTATAATTACATTATATGGAACTATTAAACAAACGTCAACTTTAAATTTCCATATTTCGATATTTTAATATTTTCAATATTTAAATACTTCAGTAAATAAATTAAAAAACCGAAAAGAAGCTGTCGGGGTAGAAAATTATCTCAACATTGACATGTCATACAAGCATATTATATAATTAATAGCTGGTATAATGTGATGTTGTATCGGAATAACAGTTTTAGAAGAGAGAATCCGTTATGGTGCCGAAGGAAATTAACAGAGAAGAATTTTTTCAATCTAAATATGATTATTATAAGGCATTCNCTTTCNGGGTNGTTATTNTTGCATGTCTTTCCAGTACGACTTTTTTTGTGTCGGACTGTCAGCTGTTCGGAAGATTTGCTATAGAAACGTTATTACCCAGAACTATTATTTTGTTGCCGATGGTCATATATCTGTTTGTTCAGCGAAGAGTAAATTCATATAAGTTTATGGTTCCGTTTACTTATCTGATTTTTCATTTGATTATGTGGAACACTATCTGGGCGATTTACTATTTGCCGGACAGGACACATGCCAGTGAAGGCTTTATTATCATGCACCTGATGTTTTTTGCAATGGGCTTTTGCGCACCGTTCCACTATTCTACTATGGCGCATGTTTTGGTAATCGCCAATATTTTGGTATCAAATTCATTTAACCATTATGCAAATCTGGATATTATGCTATCGTTAGGAATTCCCTGTGTTCTGGCAATCTGTGCGGCGCATTATTTTATGCAGAGCCTTTATGTATCTCATTATCAGACAGCGCAAAAGCTGGAGTACATATCATATTACGATATGCTGACGGGAGTATATAATCGAAATATTTTAAACAGTTTGGTAGATTCGGATACAGGAGGTTTTATGCCTTCTCTGGGGAAAAGTATATGTGTCATCATATTTGACATTGATTATTTTAAGAAAGTAAATGATACCTATGGGCATGTGAAAGGAGATACGGTGTTAAAGAAGCTTGCCGAGGTTATATGCTCCAGACTTGGCGAGAAGGATTACATGGTTCGCTGGGGTGGGGAAGAATTTATTGTGATTTTTCCGGATAAGGTTTTGAGTCAAGTGCGCGGACTTGCGGAGGAGTTTAGAAGGAGTGTGGAGGAATCGGACAATGGAGTATGCCCGATTACTATTTCCATCGGTATTGCCGCCTACGATGGTGAAAACTTCAAAGCTACAATAGATGCCGCGGATCATGCGTTGTACCGGGCAAAGGAAGGTGGAAGGAATCGGGTGGAGTGTCAGATTTAAATCACGGATCAGAAGCCGGAATTTNGCTTGCGTTTCCGTATTCTCTTCTCTATGACGTTATTCTCGGTTGATGCTGTTACCGCACCGGCAGTAATTATCCGTGAGAAGGGATATAACAGGTCAAGTGCCTGAATGGTTTGAAAATGTGCAAAATAGATAGAACTACAGAATGAGAAAAAAGTTAAATAAACAATGGCTGATAAAATAACATAGAGGTATAGCGCTATTGGATTGAAGTCTACGAGTGAGAAAAGGAGAAACAAATTGAAATCGGCAGTGAAATTATTATACGGAACAAGTAATCCGGCTAAGCTTGATTCCATGAGGAAACGGCTGGAGTCGTTGAACCTTCAAATTATAGGATTGAATGACTTGGGAAAGGCAATACCCGTTATTGAGGAGGACGGCTCTACGCCCCTTGAAAATGCCGAAAAGAAAGCGCTTGGCTATTACAAGGCGTTTGGAATGCCGGTATTTTCCTGTGACTCAGGCTTGTACATAGACGGTATCCCCGAGGAGAAGCAGCCGGGAGTCCATGTGAGAAACATTGACGGAAAATGTCTTACGGATGATGAAATGATAGAATATTATTCTACTTTGGCGGCGGAATACGGGGATTTGACGGCAAGGTATTGGAATGCAATTTGTCTGGTGGCGGACGGGCAGCATATTTATAGAGCTATGGAGGAAAGTATGGCAAGCGTTCCCTTTCTTATTACGAAGAAGCCCCACAGGGTGAGAAAAAAGGGATTCCCGCTGGACAGTCTTTCCATCGATATCAAAACGGGCAAATATTTTTATGATTTGGATGAAGAAGAAAAAACACAGGGAGCGGTAAGAGACGGGTTTTTGGACTTTTTTCAGAAAATAATGCCATTATAGGCAGATTCTCCACCATGATGGCATCGTGCAAATGGGTGCCAATCTGCAAATGGAGAGGCTTTGCGGCAGCTGTGCCGTGGAAGACAGTAATGTTTTTGGAGAAAATAAATGAACGTTACAAAGCAGTTTATAAGGTATGTATCACAAAATATATTCGGAATGCTGGGGATTTCCTGCTATATCATAGCGGATACCTTTTTTATAGCAAAGGCGGCGGGGGCAAACGGCATTACGGTGTTGAATCTGGCGCTGCCCGTTTACAACCTGATTTTTGCCATTGGTTCCATGGTGGGAGTGGGTGCGGCAACCAGATTTGCCATTCTGAGGGCGCAGAAGGAGGAGCGGGCGGAGCAATATTTTTCCAATGCCGTTTATAGCGTATGTCTGATTAGCATTATATTTATTATGGCGGGTATTTTTATGCCAGATAAGATTCTCGCCGTTATGGGCGCCGATGAGGAAATAATAGGGCTGGGAGAGGGATACACCCGGATTTTTCTGCTGTTTACTCCGTTTTTTATGTTGAATTATATTGTCAGCGCCTTTGTGCGCAACGATAATGCACCCTCCCTTGCCATGGTGGGAACGGTGGCAGGAAGCCTGTCCAATATTGTTTTGGATTATCTTTTTATGTTTCCCATGGGCATGGGGTTAGCGGGAGCGGCGCTTGCAACGGCGGCGTCACCTGTCATTAGTATGTTGATTTGCGGAGTTCATTTTTTTACGAAGAAAAATACAGTGCGCTTTGTACTCCGGAAGCCGTCTTTTGTGCTGTTAAAACAGTCCTGCCAGCTGGGGGTGTCGGCGTTTATCGGAGAGATGTCCTCGGGAGTGACAACCACGGTTTTTAATTATCTGATTTTAGAACTGGCGGGCAATATCGGTGTTGCCGCCTATGGTGTGGTGGCAAATTTTTCATTGATAGCAACGGCTATTTTCAATGGTGTATCACAAGGCTCACAGCCCCTTATAAGCAGGTATTACGGAAAGGGAGACAAGCCTTCGGTAAAGAAGCTGCTGCGGCTTGGCTTGGGAACGGCTTTTGTGATAGCGGCTTTTGTTTATGTGGCGGTATATTTGTTTACGGGTCAGCTTGTCTCGTTGTTTAACAGCGAGAATTCGCAGGTGCTTGCCGGTTATGCATGGGAGGGAATGAGGCTGTATTTTGCAGGCTTTTTGTTTGCGGGCTTTAATATTGTGGGAGCGGGCTTTTTGAGTGCGACGGAGCATTCTAAAAGTGCGTTTGTAACCTCGGTTATGAGGGGCGTGGCGGCGATTGTGGGCTGTTCCTTTTTGCTTTCTTATCTATGGGGTTTTCGGGGGGTATGGCTCTCCTTTGTGACGGCGGAAGCAATCACGGCGGTTATCACCGGATGGGCGCTGATACGTGCGGTGCGGGAGTGATTTTAGGATGTCCGCCGGAGCGGACAGAGGTATAAGTTTGAAAGAAAGGCACTTTCAAATATTGAATTAATGTCCGCCGGAGCGGATAGGGGTATAAGTTTGAAAGAAAGGCACTTTCAAATATTGAATTAATGTCCGCTGAAGCGGACAGAGGTATATTATGAAAAAGGACTTGACACAGGGTGATGTGACGAAGAGCATGCTGCTATTTGCAGGTCCTATGATTATGGGAAATCTGTTACAGCAGTTTTACAATATCGCCGATACTCTGATCGTAGGGCGTTTTTTGGGCGCCGATGCCTTGGCGGCAGTGGGAAGCGCTTATACACTGATGACATTTTTAAATTCTATACTGATTGGCTTGTGTATGGGCAGCGGAGCGTTGTTTTCCTATTATTATGGCAGAGACGACAGGGAAAAGATGAAATTTGATTTGCGGGTTTCCTTTCTTTTTATTGGGAGTCTGGCAATTTTGATTAGTGTGGGAGCGATTCTTTTAATGCGGCAGATACTTGGGCTGCTGCAAGTACCGGATAAAATATTTGCCCAGATGAGGGAGTATGTGCTGATTATTTTCTTCGGTATGTTCTTTGTTTTTCTCTACAATTTTTTTGCTTTTGCGCTAAGGGCGGTGGGAAATTCCGTTACGCCCCTGTACTTTCTTGGCGGCACGGCAATCTTAAATATTGTGCTGGATTTGGTGTTTGTGCCCGTTTTGGGGTGGAGGATTGGCGGCGCGGCTATAGCTACCGTGATAGCGCAGGCGGTCTCGGGAGTGGGAATAGCGTTTTACACTTGGATAAAGGAGCCGCATTTACGTTTCTTCAAGGGAAGGCTTGTCAGAAGACGGGGAGCGCTGGCGGAGGTGTTTCGCTTTTCTTTTGCCGCTTCGGTACAGCAGTCGATGATGAATTTCGGTATACTGATGATTCAGGGGCTGGTAAACAGCTTCGGCGCGGAGGTTATGGCGGCGTTTGCGGCGGCGGTAAAAATAGATTCCTTTGCCTACATGCCGGCGCAGGAGTTCGGAAATGCTTTTTCTCTGTTTATTTCTCAAAATTTCGGCGCGGAAAAAAAGGACAGGGTGCATAAGGGGATACGGAGCGCGGTGAAGGTTTCCATGCTGTTTTGCATTTTGGTGTCAGTGGTGGTATTTGTATTTGCAAGGTATTTTATGATGATTTTTGTGGAGCCGGGGGAGACTAAGATTATCCGTACCGGAGTTGAGTATCTTAGAGTAGAGGGGGCCTTCTATTGTGGAATTGGGCTGCTGTTTTTGTTATACGGATATTATAGGGGGATTAACAGACCGGAGATGTCACTGATACTTACGGTAATATCATTAGGAACAAGAGTTCTTCTGGCTTATTTGCTGGCACCCTTGCCGATGATTGGCGAGTGGGGGATTTGGTGGGCAATTCCCATAGGCTGGCTTTTTGCCAATGTGACGGGAATTTTATATTTGAAGAAAAAATCTGCAGAGGAGAGAGGGCTGTGAAGGTTATGGATATGAATGCAATTTTGGAGCAGGTGGACGCTTTGTATGAGGCAAATAAGGGGCCCGAGGCAGAGAAGGTGATGCAGGCGGGGATCAGGCAGGCAATTGGGGAGCAGAATGATGCCTGTCTTTTGCAGCTTCTCAACGAGCTGATGGGTTACTATCGGGAGACGAGCCAAGTGGAAAATTCCTATCAGATTGCGGAACAGGCGATTTCTTTGGCGGAGAGGATGGGGCTTATGGATTCCATTCCCTACGCCACCACGCTGTTGAATGCGGCAAACGCTTACAGGGCGGGCGGCAGGCTGAAGGATTCTCTGGAATTATACCTGCAGGTACGAGAGGTGTACGACAGAACCCTGTCGGGAGACAATATGCTGATAGCAAGCTTTGAAAACAATTTGAGCCTGTTGTATCAGGAGATGGGAGAGTTCGGAAAGGCAAAGGAAGCGCTCTTAAAAGCACTGCCCATCGTGGAGGCAAAGGATGCGGATTTTGAGGTGGCAGTCACCTACACCAATCTTGCGGGCACTTGTATGCAGCTTGGAGAAGAGGAGGAAGCCCGTGATTATGCGCTAAAGGCAATCGAGGGCTTTGAGACAATGCAGGTGGCGGATACCCATTACTGCGCGGCATTATCCGCACTGGGAACCTATTACCACAGCAAAAGCAAGTATGTGCAGGCGGCTGAGGTGTTTGAAAAGGCGCTTGCTATCATGGAGCAAAATCCCGCGAGGACGGATTATTATTATCGCCTGAAGGAGAGGCTTGCGGCGTGCAGGAGGGCGCAGGAAGCGGAAAAACAGACTGTGCCGGAAATAGCGGAGGAGACAACTGGGAGTGCAGACGGTGAGACGGCACAGAGAATGCCGGAAAAGGAAAGGACGGTAGGACAGGAAGTGTCGGAAGAAGCGGAGTCTGGCATGGAGGCGGCAGGAAATAAGGAAGCGCAAATGGAAAAAAAAGGCGTGGGTCTAGGCTTGAGCAGGCGATATTTTGAAGCCTTCGGAAGACCAATGCTTGAAAGGCAGTTTGGGGATTATACGGGCAAAATCGCGGTGGGGCTTGCGGGCGAGGGTTCGGACTGCTTTGGTTATGACGATAAGATTTCGGCAGACCACGACTATGGACCGGATTTCTGTCTGTGGGTGACTGAGGAAACCTATGAAGAAATAGGGGAGGCGTTAGAGCAGGCATATGCCGGGCTTCCGGAGGAGTTTGAGGGCTATCAGCGCACGGTATCGGAGCACGGTAAGGGAAGACGGGGCGTTGTACGGATTTCCGATTTTTACAAAAAATTCCTTCAGACGGATAAATGGGAGGAAATCAACTGGCAGCAGGTAGAGGACAGCGCCTTGGCGGCAGCCGTAAACGGAGAGGTGTTCCGTGACGAAGAGGGTATTTTCACGGCAATGCGGGAAAAGCTAAAGGAAGGATATCCCCTGCAGGTGCGTTACCTGAAAATAGCGGATGCCGCGGCGAGATTTTCCCAGAGCGGACAGTATAATTTTGCGAGAATGTATCAGAGAGGCGACAGGCTTACCGCCGGACTTATGTTAACTGACTGCATCAGAGAGGCTATGAAGCTGCAGCATTATATAGAAGGAACCTATCCACCCCACGATAAATGGCTGTATCGCAGTATGCTTGAATCGGAGGGCGGAAGAGCGCTGAGCGCCTTGTTAAAGAAGCTGTTCAAGGCTGCGGGCGAGGAAATGCAGGCTTGCGGGGAAGAACTGTCCGCCGGAGGAGTACAGGACGTGGGTAAAGAGCAATCGGACGAGAGTAAAGCTGCAGCCTGTATGCGGGAAACACTGTATGGGCAGGCGGCTTCATGCCGGCGGACGCTCTCTGTTATGGAAGAGATTGCAGCCTTTTTGATAAAGGAGCTTTATGAAAAAAGCTTTATCAGCGACACGGAAAATTATTTGGATGCCCATACCAAGGAGCTGGTTTATAAGGCTTCCATAGCGGGAAAAAGCTGTGAGGAGCTGGCGAAGGAGATTGCCGGACTGGAGTTTGAAGCCTTTGACAAGGTTCGCAACGTGGGCGGGCGCGCCGAGTGCCAGAATGACTGGGCTACATTTTCCATTATGCGGAAAAGTCAGTATCTCACATGGAATCACACCATGCTTTTGCAATATTTGTATGATTTTTCCGGAGAATATTACCGGGGCCATAATTTAATCGAAGAAAAATACGGACGTATGATGGAGAGCACGGCGCCACAGGAGTATGAGCAGATGAAGAAGTATTTTCCGGCGCTCTCCGAGGAAAAGAAGGCTATTATTGAACAGATTGTGCATATGCAGGTGGCATGGATGGAGGAGTTTTCCGCGGAATATCCCAGTTTGGCAGACAATGCAAGAAGCGTGCACAGCTACGATGATAACCTGTACAATACCTCCTATGAAACTTATTTGAGGGGAGAAATCAGTACCTACTCCGACAAGATGCTGGAGCTTTACGGCAGATATGTGGTGGATTACGCAAGGGCAAATAAAAATCTTACCTATGACATTATGACAAACAGCGTGCATATGTACGGTTATGAGAGTCTGGAGGCGGCTGAAAAATTTCTGGGCAGATAGGAGCGCACAGGTAAGGCACAGTATCATTTGCCGCAGCAGGGTTTTATGGCGGATTGTGTCTTGACGGAGACGTATAAGATGGCGCACCGGAAAGACGGCGCAGAAAAAAGATGGCTAGGCAGGGTTTCACGGGTATATGATTGTGAAACGGATAATGTCAGGGAAAATGCATATTCTAATCCTGTACTGTAAATGTATCAGTAAGAAGGAGAGTGTGCTATGAATGTGAACGGAACACCTGACGACGGACTTGCCTTTACGCAGCTGCCTCTTGGCCTCGGAATGGCATTGGCGATGAATGAGCCTGCCATGAGCAGGTATGCAGGTCTTACCGAGACGGAAAAGGAGCATTTGATTCTCCGGTGCAAGGACGCCCGCTCCAAATCGGAAATGCAGAGAATTGTAAACTCTCTGGCAACGTATGGAGATGTGGAACAGTTGCTTTCGGGGGATGATACAGGAAGGAACAGTATGTTTTAAGCAAGCATGTAGTATGGCTGCTATAAAGGATATTTATAGACGGAGGCTGATTAACACCAGCCTCCGTCTATCGTTATAATCTGACCGGTCATGTAATCGGGGGCTTTTGCCGTCTGCAGTACAAGCGCGGCAACCTCCTCGGGGCTGCCTATACGGTCTGCAGGAATCTCGGATATTAAGGTTTCCATATCTTCTGCGGAAAAGCAGGAATTCATGGAGGTGTCAATCATGCCGCAGGCAATGGCATTGACCTGTATATTGCTGGGAGCAAGTTCCTTGGCAAGCGCTTTGGTAAAGGCGTTTAAGCCGCCCTTGGAGGCAGAGTAAGCCACCTCCATGGAAGCGCCTGCAGTTCCCCAGACAGAGGAGATGTTGATGATTTTCCCGGAATGCTTCTTTAACATAAGGGGTATGCTNTATTTACAGGTNTAAAAGNAGGAGTCCAAATTCACGTTCATTATGCGGTGCNATTCTTCAACNGACANATCGGCGAGAANCCNTANATGGGAGATACCGGCATTNTTTNCCAAAANANCNAANTNGGTNATTTGTGAAAAAAGCTGTTCCACCTGAGCCGGGTCTCCCATATCCGTCCGGATGGCGTTGCATTCGATATGATAAGCTTCGGAGAGGTAACAGGATAATTTTTCCAGTTCCGCAATAGAGCGTCTGCAGGTTAAGAACAGGCGGCAGCCCTCTTTGGCGAAAGCTTCCGCCACGGCGCTGCCGATGCCCCGGGAAGCGCCTGTGATAAGAACGGTTTTGGAAGAGAGGTTATCAAACATAGTAAAAACTCCTTCAAAATGGTAATATAATGGTTGACTTATCTTTTAAGTATATCATTGGATGCCTTGCTTTTCCACCCTAAAACTGCTACACTGAAATATACTGGCAGTAGTTTTGGGGTGAATCTTAATTTGTTCACTTCCGGGTTTGGGTATGCGCTGTATCCGCAAACCGGTAATATGTGTAGTCTCAGCAGGACTGAGTTATGAAAAGCAGCGCAGAAATGAGGGTATATATGTACGATTTGATTATTATCGGTTCGGGACCGGCGGGGCTTTCGGCGGCTGTCTACGGAAAGAGGGCAGGGCTTGATTTGCTGGTGCTTGAGAGAAATCCCATGAGCGGAGGACAGGTGCTTAACACCTATGAGGTGGACAACTATTTGGGAATGCCCGGCATTAACGGTTTTGATATGGGTATGGAATTCAGAAAGCACGCGGATAAGCTGGGAGTTTCCTTTCAAGAGGCGCAGGTGCTTTCTGTCAGTGATAACGGTGACAGTAAGACTGTGCACACGAAAGAAGAAGATTTTCAGGCGAAGACGGTAATTTTGGCAGCGGGGGCAGAACATGCTCATTTGGGAGTGCCCGGAGAAGAGGAGTTGTCCGGCATGGGTGTATCCTATTGCGCGACCTGTGACGGGGCATTTTTCCGCAATAAAACCGTTGCCGTGGTGGGTGGCGGCGATGTGGCGCTAGAAGACGCTATTTATTTGGCGCGTACCTGCGAGAAGGTTTATCTGATCCACAGAAGAGACGAGCTGAGAGGAGCCGTTGTTTTGCAGGAGGAGTTAAAAGCGCTGCCCAATGTGGAGATACGATACAGTCATGTAGTGACCCGGATTCAGGGAGAGGATATGGTGGAGTCGGTGGGGATAAAGAATCTGAAGAGCGGCGAGGAGAGCACGCTGCCATTGGCGGGAGTGTTCATTGCGGTGGGAATTCATCCCAATACCGAGCTTTTACAAGGGCTTACGGCATGTGACGAGAGCGGATACATTTTGGCGGGAGAGGACGGAGCCACAGAGGTTCCGGGTATTTTTGTGGCAGGAGATATTCGCAAGAAGCCTTTACGACAGATTGTGACAGCGGTGGCGGACGGCGCCAATGCGGCAGTCAGTGCGGAAAATTATTGCCGGCTATAACACAATTCTTAAGAAATCCGAAATATATATGAAAAAAATATTTACAAAAAATAAAGAGAAAAAAATGATTTTTTTTGGAGGTATTGCTGTAAACCGCCATAAATACTAGGATTTTGGGCATTGCTCCAAATTATTCCTATAGTTGACAAATGGCTTAGAGAGTGTTATCTTTATATTAACATTTAACAAATTTGTAACAAATATTTCTTATAGATAAGACTTTAGGAGGCTATTATGTTCCGGAAAACAGCAAAAATGACAGCCTGTGCTTTGGCGGCAGTCCTTGCTTTTCAAACGGCGGGAATAACGGCAGATGCGGCATCGGTATTACCAAGCGGCGGCGTTGATTTAACCATTGCAAAAGGCGTTAAGCTGGAAAGTATTACAAACGACAGTACGATTAAGTTGGAGTCGATTATAGAAAATATAGATTTGCCCGTGACAGCGCAGGAGCCTGAAAAGCCAAGCGAGGAGGATATTTTCCGCAATCTGGTGATAGCACAGGTAAATGATTATGTGAATGTACGAAGCATGCCCAGTGAAGAGGGAGATATAATCGGTAAGCTTTATGATGATTCCGTAGGAACCTTTCTCGCCGAAGAGAACGGCTGGTATCAGATTCAGTCCGGTTCCGTGACAGGATATGTAAAGGCCGAGTATTGCGTTACCGGTGAGGCGGCAATAGAGCTTGCAAAACAGGTGGGTACCAGAATTGCAAAGGTGACTACCACGACCTTGAAGGTTCGCACGGAGCCCGGCTTGGAGGCGTCCGTCCTCGGTCTGGTTCCCATCGACGACGAGCTGGTGGTTTCGGATGAGACGGAAGGCTGGGTCAAGGTTGACGTAGAGGAGGGTATCGGCTGGGTATCCACTGACTATGTAGAGCTGCACACCGAGTTTGTCCAAGCCGAATCAAAGGAAGAAGAAGAGAAGCGTCTAGCCAAGGAAGCCGAGGAGAGACGCAAGGCGAGAGAAGCGGCTGCTGCCAAGGCTGCAAAACAGCAAAGCACAACTGCAAACAATTCGGTTCAGCAGACGGCTCCTGTTACTGTTGAAGGCGGCAGTGAAATGGGCGCTGCGGTGGCTGAGTATGCATTACAGTTTGTAGGGAACCCTTATGTATATGGAGGAACCAGCCTTACGGAGGGAGCCGATTGTTCGGGCTTTGTAATGAGCGTGTATGCTAATTTCGGAGTAAGCCTGCCTCACTCTTCTTCGGCAGACCGTAAGCAGGGTTCTGCCGTAGACGGTTTAAGTAATGCCCAGCCCGGTGATTTGATTTGCTATTCGGGTCACGTGGCATTATATATCGGCAACGGTCAGATAGTGCATGCGTCCACCAGTAAGACAGGTATTATCGTATCAAAGGCGGACTACAAGAAAATTTTGGCAATCAGAAGAATTTTCTAGTTAAATTAGATAAGACAAAAAAATATAAAAATCGTCATACTTTTTAGCGAAGGTATGGCGATTTTTTTGCGGTGATGCCGATGCTGCTTCCGGGTATTGGAGCATTTTTTCTCACTCATTTCTCTCAACAATAATATTACGAGACAAGCACATATCGGTATGGAGGCAACGGCAATTACGCTTAGGGAAGCATTTGATAAAAGCGTAGCAGGCGATTATAGTATAGACGAAGCCGGCAATCTTTGGAAGGGCAGTCAATTTAATGTTTCTGCGGCAACAGAGTTGGTTGATTCGGTTAAGCATAATACAGGCTATGAGGTTACCCAGATTGTATCCGCAATGACAGACAATATGGTGACATTGAATGAAGTTGCAGCAATTTTGAAGGACNAATCCAAGGCTTTTGAGATTTAAAAANAATAAATGCCCCAATTTGTCGAAATATTGGAGTCGGGAGAAATGCACGG
>WFLX010321587.1_pt1 | contig 17729 bp, 15 predicted proteins | sample 4967041 | NCBI WGS metagenome assembly WFLX01 (sample SAMN12857096, study PRJNA449069) | gut metagenome | isolation source: stool from male and female vole | host: Microtus ochrogaster | place: USA:Florida | collected 2017 | reverse complement strand
AAATTTAATTAATATTTTTGAATCTTGCACTATCCTTTTTGGAAAAATCGGCTTTTTTGGTTAAATTTGTAGTCGAAAAAGCAATTTTATGAATTTTGATAATTAATGGCCTGAAGAAAGATTATGAAAATTTTCAGTTCCAAAGATATAAAAGACCTTGATGCAGCCACTTGTGAGGCTCAAGGCATCGACTCGCTTACTCTGATGGAAAGAGCAGCCAATGCTGTGGCAAAAGAGATACGCAATCGTTTCCTCCCAAGCCGCAGGATTGTAGTAGTGGCAGGTCCCGGCAACAATGGCGGCGACGCTCTCGCTGTCTCACGAATTCTTGCAGAGCAAGGATATGAGCACATTGAAGTCTACCTTTTTAATGTAAGAGGGCAACTCTCGGAAGAATGCGAGGCACAGAAGCAAAGACTCATCGAGTCGGAAGCCAAAGTGCAATTCAATGAAATCACTCGATCTTTTATCCCTCCTCAGCTGAGTGAAACCGACATTATAGTAGATGGTCTGTTTGGAGTAGGTCTGCGCGACCCGCTCACTGAAGGTTTCGCACAAGTTGCGCGCCTAATAAACGAGTCGGGAGCCTACGTGATAAGCATCGACATCCCTTCAGGTTTGGCCGCAGAATGGAATGCCAATTTCTTATTCCGCAATATGGTGCATGCTAATCTCACGTTGACTTTCCAGTTTCCGAAGCTTTCATTCTTTTTTGGAGAGCATGCCGACATAATTGGCGACCTCGTAGTGCTGGATATTGGTCTTGACAGAAAGGCTTTGAAAAGCATGCGGTCGGAATGGCTTCTGATCGAAGGGCGCACCATCCACAAGCTGCTGCGTCCCAGAAATCCATTCAGCGCTAAACGCGACTATGGCTCGGTGATGATATTTGCAGGCAGCATGGGGATGATGGGAGCGGCTGTGCTCTGCGCAAGGGCCACCCTCAAGTGCGGTGCCGGACTTGCAACCGTGCATGCACCTCGCACAGGAATCACTATTTTGCAGACGGCTGCCCCGGAAGCTATGTTTGAGCCTGACCGCCACGAGAGAGTGATCAGCGACATGAGCCTCCACCATACTCATCAGGCTGTGGCTGTGGGCCCAGGTATAGGCACGAATGACCTGACTGTAAATGCCTTAGAATCCCTCTTGAAGACATGTAAGTCTCCGTTGGTGCTCGATGCGGATGCACTTAATTGCATAGTGAAGCGTCCTGCCTTGCTCTCGATGCTTCCTCCACGCACCATCATTACTCCTCATATCGGTGAGTTTGACCGTCTTTTCGGCGACCAACCCACTTCGGAGGCAAGACTGAAAAAAGCTATAGAAGTGGCAAAGCATTATGAAATTGTCATTGTCTTGAAAGGGCACCACACTATGATAGTGCGTCCAAGTGGCAACCAGATTGTATATTTCAACTCTACCGGCAATGCCGGGATGGCCACTGCTGGAGCTGGCGATGTGCTGACGGGCGTGATAGCCGGCTTCTTGGCGCAAGGCATACAGCCTGAAAATGCAGCTGCCCTCGGCGTCTTTGTGCATGGCAGGGCTGGCGATATTGCCTCAGAAGAATTAGGGGAGTATGGCGTGATAGCTTCTGATATTTCCGACCGTCTTGGTCGGGCCATCAAGGATGTCATAGATCGGAAGATATGATATTAAATATTTGTCAATTTGACATCTTGACAATTTGACAAGTTGAGATAATAAGATTATAATGATATGAGAAAGATAATATTCATATTGGGATGCTTGGTGGCTTCATCGGCTATGGCACAGTCTACGAAGGTGCTTACGGCTGAGAAGAGCAACGATTACGGACTCGTGTATTCGCTGCCCACAACTGCTTTGGAAGTGGAGGTGACCGCCACGCATCAGGTGGGAAAGAAAGGTCCCTATTATTTGTATGCTAAAAAATCAATTGGTACAGATAAGGCCATAGCTGAAGATTTTGAGAAGTGGCAGATTACTGACGTGAAGGTGCGTCCATACGGAGTGTCGGATGCAAGTACGCAATATCTGATGCAGCTTCGTCCCGGAGCTTTGACTTCAATTACAGTAGATCAAAATGGAATGCTTTTGGCTATCAATAAGGAGGTAGAGGCAACTCCCGCTTCAAAGGGAGAGAAAAATAAAAACACCGAAAAAGTGAAATGGCCCACAGGAAATGAATATCTTGATTTCGTGGATGAAGATTTCGTGGCTTCCAAAAGTTCTGCCAAGCAGGCACAGCTCCTTGCAGAGTCTCTTATGGAAGTCAGAGAGGCTAAGCTTGCTCTGACACGTGGCACGGCTGATGCAATGCCAGCCGATGGCAAGCAAATGGAGTTGATGCTCGCATCGCTCGGAGAGCAGGAAGCAGCTCTGAACGCTGCATTTACTGGAAGCTTGGCAAGCGAAACCGTAACACGTAAATTTACTTTCGTTCCTGAGGGGGATACAAAGCAGATCCTTTTCAGAATGTCGGATTTCGCAGGATTTGTGGATGCCGATGATCTTTCAGGCGATCCTGTATATATCCAAATTGAAACCCTCAATCAGGCATCCCTGCCTGTAGATGCAAAAGGAGAGACCAAGAAGCTTCCTAAAAATGCTGTGATCTACAACATACCGGGAAGTGCCCAAGTATCTATTTCTTCTCTCGGAAAGACTCTTTTTGAGAAGGAGATACAGATGTCGCAACTCGGCATGACTTTCGGTCTGGATCCCGGTCTTTTCACCGATAAGAAAGAGCCATCTTTCGCAGTTTTTGATCCAGTGACAGGAGCACTTCTTGAAGTTGGGTCTATGCAACGATTAACGATTAACGATTAACGATCAACTATTTTTACGATAAATATATATAACTCTAATAATAAGACAATGGCAACAAAACCCTTCCATTATCAAGAACCGTTTGAGCTTGGTCCGGACACTACGGAATATAAGCTCATCACTAAAGACTACGTCAAAACTGAGGATTGGAATGGCCACGAGATGCTCGTGGTGGATCCCGAAGCGCTGACAATCATCGCCAACGTGGCATCTCACGACTGCTCATTCATGCTCCGCAGGGAGCACAATGAGATGGTAGCCAAGATCCTTCATGATCCTGAAGCTTCTGAAAACGACAAGTTTGTGGCTCTCACTATGCTACGCAACGCTGAAATTGCTGCCAAAGGTGTGCTTCCTTTCTGCCAGGATACAGGCACTTCTATCTGCGCTGCCTATAAGGGCCAGCAGGTATGGACTGGTTGCAACGATGAAGAGAAGATTTCTCTCGGTGTCTATAAAACTTATACCGAAAACAATCTCCGCTACTCGCAGAATGCTCCTCTCACAATGTATGATGAGGTCAATACCGGCTGCAACCTTCCTGCTCAGATTGATATCCACGCAACAGAAGGCGCTGAATACAAATTCCTCTTCGTGGCTAAGGGTGGTGGCTCTGCCAACAAAACTTATCTCTATCAGGAGACAAAGGCTATCCTCAACAAGAAGACACTTGTGCCTTTCTTGATTGAAAAGATGAAGACTCTCGGCACAGCAGCTTGTCCTCCTTATCATATCGCATTCGTAATAGGCGGCACAAGCGCTGAGAAGAATCTCGAAGTTGTGAAGAAAGCTTCAGTGAAATATTTCGACAATCTTCCTACTACCGGAAACGAGTATGGCCGTGCATTCCGCGACGTTGAGCTTGAGAAGGAACTTCTCGAAGCAGCCCAGAACATCGGTCTTGGTGCTCAGTTCGGTGGCAAATACTTTGCTCACGATGTGCGCGTGATACGTCTGCCACGCCATGGCGCTTCTTGCCCTGTAGGTATGGGCGTAAGCTGCTCTGCCGACCGCAATGTGAAGGCTAAAATCAACAAGGATGGTCTTTGGATTGAGAAACTCGACGAGAACCCAGGTGAACTTATCCCGGTTGAACTCCGTCAGGCGGGTGAGGGCGAAGTGATTGAAATCGATCTCAACCGCCCGATGGAAGAGGTACTTGCTGACCTCAACAAGTATCCTGTTTCCACTCGTCTTTCTCTCAAAGGCACCATCATCGTAGGCCGCGACATCGCACACGCAAAGATCAAAGAGCGTCTTGATGCAGGCGAACCGATGCCCGACTATCTGAAAGAGCACCCAATCTACTATGCAGGTCCGGCTAAGAAACCGGAAGGACTTCCTTCAGGATCATTCGGCCCAACTACTGCAGGACGTATGGACTCATACGTAGATCAATTCCAGGCTGCTGGCGGCTCCATGATAATGATTGCAAAGGGCAACCGCTCTCAGCAGGTGACAGATGCTTGCAAGAAGCATGGTGGCTTCTATCTTGGCTCTATTGGTGGCCCAGCTGCTATCCTTGCCAAGAATTCTATCAAGAATGTAGAACTTCTTGAGTATCCTGAACTTGGAATGGAGGCTATCTGGAAGATTGAAGTTGAAAACTTCCCGGCATTCATCCTCGTAGACAATAAGGGCAACGACTTCTTCAAGCAGATCAAGCCCCGCTGCCCGATGGCCTAAACCAATGATCAATTATCAATGATAAATGCTAAATTATCAGAGATAACTGAATGAATAAATTGCACAATACACCTTGGAAATGGATTCCCTCGCTTTATATAGCAGAGGGAATCCCTTATTGTGCTGTCAATACTCTTCCGGTCTTGTTCTACTGCGAAATGGGAATCTCAATTCCTGAAATCACAGCCTGGACCGGACTTCTGTCGCTCCCATGGATGATCCGGCCATTCTGGAGTCCATTTGTCGACATCTTTTCGACTAAAAGACGCTGGACTCTGGCGATGCAATTGCTGATGACCATCTGCATGCTCGCAGTGGCGCTTTGCCTGCCAACATCCTTCTTTTTTGCTTCTACGCTCAGTGTTTTTGCTTGCATGGCTTTCTTCTCTGCCACTCATGATGTAGCAGCCGACGGCTTCTATATGCTTGCATTGACCGAGAAGCAGCAAGCCGACTTTGTCGGTATCAGATCTACTTTCTATAAAGTGGCTACGGTGCTCGGGCAGGGAGGACTGACGCTTTTGGCTGGGTGGCTTGAAAGCAGAGGAATGGCTCCTTCCGGATCGTGGGCAGTGGTGTTCTACTGTCTTACGGCAGTTTTCTTCGGGATTTGGCTTTGGCATACGCAAGCACTCCCGAAGCTTGCCGATGATCATCCGGCGGGAGGCACTACGCCATCAGACATCGTCAGGAATTTCTGCATGACTTTTGTCACCTTCTTCAAGAAGAGATACATTGCGGCCGCTATAGCCTTCATGCTGCTTTTCCGCTTGCCGGAGGCAATGTGTGCTAAGATGGTGGCTATCTTTATGAAGACCTCACTTGCAGATGGAGGGCTTGGATTGTCGCTGACAGAAATTGGTTTTGCTAACGGCACAGTTGGAGTGATTGCTCTGCTGGCAGGAGGCGTGTTGGGTGGCATTGCAATCGGCCACGGAGGCTTACGGCGTTGGATATGGCCGATGGCTGCTTCGCTTGCTCTCCCGTGTGTGGTGTATTGTCTGCTTGCGATATGGCCTCAGTCTGATTTTTCTCTTATATGTGTGGCGGTTGGATTCGAACAATTCGGATATGGGTTTGGCCTGACGGCACTCATGATGTATATGATCTACTTTGCCAGAGGAGAATCCGAAACCTCGCATTATGCTTTTTGCATAGCCTTTTCAATGGCTGGAATCATGCTCCCTGGCATGGCTGCAGGGTGGATATTCGAGAAGATAGCTGATTATGGCTTTGGCGGATTCAGTGGTGGAAATGCGTTTGAGATTTATTTCTGGTTTGTGATGGTATGCTGTCTCACTACATTTACCGCCTGCTGCATTGCGATGCCTTCAATCAAACATCTCAGCAATACTCCCTCGAACTGATAACCGAAAACTTATAACCCACAACCCCATAACCCTATAACCTATAACCCCATAACCTCATAACCCCTTTAACCTACAAACAATATGAAATACATTCTCACTCTCGCTGCTCTTTCAGTAGTGGTATTTAATTCAGGAGCCACCTTTATGGATAAATATCAGGCGGCTCAAGCTGATCCGAAAATCGAAGTTCCGGATTCTACAGGCTTTAAATTTACTGATAAGAAGGTCAATAAGACCACTTCAGTGAAAGACCAGAACAAATCAGGCACATGTTGGGCTTTCTCGGGAACTTCAATGGTAGAGGAAGACGTGATGCGCAAAGGAGGTCCGGAACTCGATCTCTCTGAAATGTGGACTGTCAGAAATTGCTATATAGACAAGGCTAAAAAATATATCAGTACTGGTGGAAATGTCAATTTCGCGCAGGGCGGTTCTTTCGCCGATGTAGTATATGCAATGGACAATTATGGTGCGGTGCCTGAAGAGGTGTATGCAGGTCTTAACTATGGCGAAGACAAGCATTCCCACTATGAAATGGCGGCAGCTCTCAAGGCCTATCTCGATGCTATCAATAGCAATCCTAATAAGAAGCTTACTACGGCTTGGCTTCCTGGCTTCATCGGGATTCTCGACGCTTATATGGGCCCTGCTGTAGAGACATTTACTTATAATGGTAAGACTTATACTCCGCAGTCGTTTGCAAAAGCAATGAATATTGTGCCTGAAGAATACGTTTCCTTCACCAGCTATACCCACCATCCTTATTATAAGCCATTTGCTCTTGAGATTGCCGACAATTGGCTCTGGTCAGAAAGCATCAATGTCCCGATGGAAGAGATGAAGAAAATCGTAGACGACGCTCTTGAAAATGGCTACACAGTGGCTTGGGCTGCTGATGTCAGCGAGAAAGGTTTCAAATGGCGCAAGGGTTATGCTCTTCTCCCGGAGAAGAAAGCAAAAGAAGATATGGACAATGCAGAGGTGGCTCGATGGACCCAACTTTCTGACGCAGACCGCGATGCAATGCAATATGATATCAAAGGCCCTGTAAAGGAACGCACCATCACTCAGGAAGACCGTCAGCGCACTTTCGAAAACCGTGAGACNACCGACGACCATGGTATGGTGATAGTAGGCTGGGCTACCGATCAGGAAGGGAACCGCTACTATAAGGTGAAGAATTCTTGGGATACAAATCAACTCTATGACGGCTATATCTATGTGTCAGAGCCTTATTTCCTTGAAAAGACTCTCGACATTATGGTCAATAAGTCGGCTGTCCCAAGTGACATCGCCAAAAAAGTCGGTCTCAAGTGAGTTGTAATTTGTAAGTTGTAAGTTATAAGTTGTAAGATGTATGAAATTCTTAGATCTTATAACTTAAATCTTAAAGCTTAAAATATGGAAGTTAAGGCTAAAAAGGCCCTTGGCCAGCATTTCCTTACTGACCTCCCGACGGCAGAAAGAATTGCAAATACTATCTCAGAAAAAGAACTTTCTCAGGCTTGCGGGCCTGAGAAAGGAAATCTTTGGGGTAAATTGACAGTCGTCGAGATAGGGCCAGGTATGGGCGTCTTGACCGATTTCCTTGTGGCTGAAGGGCGCGATGTGACGGCTATTGAGATTGACCATGAAAGTGTGGAATATCTCGGTAAGCACAAACCGAGCATAAATGTGATAGAAGGTGATTTCCTGCGACTTGACTTGGATGATATTGTCTCCGGGGAAATGGCATTGATCGGCAATTATCCATATAATATCTCATCGCAGATATTCTTTCGTGCTTTGGAATACAAAGAAAAAATTCCCGTTATTGCCGGTATGCTTCAGAAAGAGGTGGCAGAGCGCATTTGCTCTGGTCCAGGTTCGAAAGTATATGGTATCCTTTCCGTATTGCTTCAGGCATGGTATGATTGCGAGTATCTTTTCACTGTGGAGCCCGATGTGTTCTCTCCCCCTCCAAAGGTAAAGAGCGGAGTCTTGAGACTAACACGTAATTCCCGCACTGAGCTTGGTGTGGATGAGAAGAAATTCAAGACTGTTGTGAAGACAGCATTTGGCCAGCGCCGCAAGACACTCCGCAACTCGCTCTCTGGCATGATTCCTGCGGGCAGCCCTTTGCTCGAAGATCCAATTCTGAAGGAGCGTCCCGAACGATTGTCGGTCGAACAATTCATTTATCTCACCAAGGCATTGAGTTGATGCTGAAGGCATAAAACAAAAGCGGAGCGCAACCCATCGGTGCGCTCCGCTTTCGTATATTGGCATGAGCTTATTTAACGATTCTTGTACATGTCATCGTAATACTTTTCGTATTCTCCCGAAGTGATATTATCCATCCATTCCTGGTTGTCGAGATACCAGCGTACTGTCTTTTCAATACCTTCCTCAAACTGCAGGCTTGGTTCCCAACCAAGTTCTGACTGGAGCTTACGGCTGTCGATAGCGTAGCGCATGTCGTGGCCAAGGCGGTCGGTTACGAATGTGATGAGTTTCTCTGACTGGCCTTCCGGATTGCCGAGCAGACGGTCGACGGTCTTGATGATGACCTTGATGAGGTCGATATTCTTCCATTCGTTGAAGCCTCCGATGTTGTAGGTGTCAGCTATCTTGCCCTCATGGAAAATAAGGTCGATGGCACGAGCATGGTCTTCGACGAAGAGCCAGTCGCGCACATTCTCGCCTTTACCATAGACTGGGAGTGGTTTGCCGTGACGTATATTGTTGATGAATAGTGGAATCAGCTTCTCAGGGAACTGGTAGGGGCCGTAGTTGTTTGAACAGTTCGTCACGATTGTCGGCATTCCGTATGTATCGTGGTATGCACGAACAAAGTGGTCGCTGCTTGCCTTTGATGCTGAGTAAGGGGAGTGGGGGTTGTATTTGGTAGTCTCGAGGAAGAACTCAGTGCCGTAAGCCATATCATCCTCGCTTGAAGCCTTTGTGGTGAAAGGAGCGGGCACACCCTCTGGATGGGTCAGTTCAAGAGCTCCATACACCTCATCGGTCGAGATGTGGTAGAACCTTTTCCCCTCATACTTGGAAGGAAGGGATTCCCAGTATTCTTTGGCTGCTTGGAGGAGTGCGAGAGTTCCCATCACATTGGTGCGGGCAAAGGTGAATGGGTCTTTGATGGAGCGGTCTACATGGCTTTCAGCTGCCAGGTGGATGATTCCGTCGATCTCATATTCCTTCACTATGCGGCGCATCTCATCAAGGTCGGCGATGTCGGCACGCACGAAGGTATAGTTTGGCTTGTCCTCAATGTCCTTGAGGTTGGCGAGGTTGCCGGCGTATGTCAGCTTGTCGAGGTTTATGATATGATAGTCAGGATATTTGTTGACGAAGAGTCTTACTACATGGCTACCGATGAAGCCAGCGCCGCCAGTGATGAGGATATTTCTTTTGTAATTCATAATTCAGAATGCATAATGCATAATTAGTTAAAGGAGAATATTTAAGAGAGGTTTTTGATGCATTTTTTCAAGGAGTCGGTCCAATAAGGGACTGTTATTCCGAAAGTATCCTTGACTTTGGTCTTGTCGAGGACGGAATAAGCTGGGCGAGTGACGGGGGAAGGGAACTCATTGCTGTGGCATGGCTGGATGTTGCAGCTATTATTGCCGGCTATTTCAGCGATCATCTTCGTAAAGTCATACCATGAGCAGACACCCTCATTGGAATAATGATAGATTCCCTCGTTGCCACTCATCTTTCCAGTTTCGATGATTTCAAATATTGCATCGGCAAGATCCTGTGCGTAAGTCGGGGTGCCGACTTGATCGAACACTACTTTCAGCTCAGGCTTTGTAGAGGTGAGATTGAGCATGGTCTTTACGAAATTCTTACCATATTCAGAATAGAGCCAAGCGGTGCGGAAGACGAGAGCCTTAACGCCAGATTCTTCAATCTGCTGCTCGCCATGCAGCTTAGTGAGTCCATATACTCCAGTGGGGTTAGCGGGCTCATTCTCAGTGCGNGGAGTNTTGCCAAGAGAGCCTCCGAAAACATAGTCGGTTGAGACGTGTATGAGGGTTCCGTCATTTGCCTTAACAGCATCAGCAAGGTTTCTGACAGCCTTTGCATTGAGCATTTCAGCAAACTCAGCATCGCTTTCAGCCTTCTCTACATTGGTGTAGGCAGCGCAGTTCACTATTACCTTGATATCATTGTCTTCGACAGCTTTTTTGACAGCTTCGGGATTTGTGATGTCAAGTTCGGCTACGTCGGTGAAGATATATGAGTTTTGCGTAGCGCGTAATGCGTAATGCGAATTATTTTGAACGGCATTGCGGATGCAGTTGCCAAGTTGGCCGTTGGCTCCAGTGACGAGTATATTCATGATTTTTTGTATATAAATGGGGAGTCGAATTCTTTCAATGATATGTGTCTCAAATCTTTTTCGGAAAGAATAGCCTTATCCGCTTCTATTCTCCAGTCTATCTCNAGTGTAGGGTCTNCGCAAGAAATGCCTCCTTCTGNCTCTNGATGGTAGTAATCATCGCATTTGTATTGAAATACGGCAGAATCGCTAAGCACGGAGAATCCGTGGGCAAATCCATGAGGAATGAAAAATTGCAGATGATTGTCTTCCGACAACTCAATGGCCACGTGCTTGCCGTATGTAGGCGAGCCTTTGCGCAGATCTACTGCCACATCAAGTACCCGGCCTTTGACGCATCTGACAAGTTTTGCCTGACAATGAGGAGGACGCTGGAAATGTAGTCCTCGTATCACTCCAAATGAGGAGCAGGATTCGTTGTCTTGGACAAAGTCAACCTCTGCCACTTCTTTATCGAATAATTTCTTTGAATATGACTCGAAGAAATATCCACGGGAATCAGAAAAGACTCTTGGCTCAAGAATCTTGAGACCCTCTATATCAGTGTCTATAACTTTCATCTTCTGCTAATTTCATAAGATATTGACCATATTGGTTCTTAAGCATTGGCTTTGCAATTTCGATGAGCCGTTGTTTAGAAATCCATCCATGATCGTAGGCTATTCCTTCCAGACAAGCTATCTTAAGGCCTTGTCTTTTCTCCAATACCTCCACATATATTGANGCCTCAGCAAGCGAGTCGTGGGTCCCGGTGTCGAGCCATGCAAATCCTCTTGGAAGGGTCTGCACCTTCAGCTCNCCATCCTTAAGGAATTCCTGATTTACGGTAGTGATTTCAAGTTCGCCACGGGCAGAAGGCTTGATTTGTTGGGCTATGTCTACAACCTTGTTGGGGTAGAAGTAGAGTCCGACTACTGCATAGTTTGATTTAGGATGCGAAGGTTTTTCCTCAATTGAAAGGCAATTTCCTGCGGCATCAAATTCTGCAACGCCGTATCTTTCCGGGTCATTGACCCAATATCCAAAAACAGTGGCTTTTTTTCTTTGTTCAGCGTCTTCTACAGCCTCTTTCAACACCTGCGAAAAGTTTGGGCCATGGAAGATATTGTCGCCTAATACGAGGCACACGCTGTCGTCGCCAATGAAATCTTTTCCGATTATGAATGCTTGTGCAAGTCCGTCGGGAGAGGGCTGCTCAGCGTAAGAAAAACTCACACCATAGTCTGATCCGTCGCCGAGAAGTCTGCGAAATCCAGGAAGGTCTTGAGGGGTGGAAATAATCAAAATATCCCTTATTCCAGCCTGNNTAAGGGTANAAATAGGNTAGTAGACCATGGGCTTGTNGAAGATAGGCAAAAGTTGTTTGCTGATGCCCTTTGTTATTGGATATAATCGGGTGCCTGACCCCCCGGCAAGTACGATTCCTTTCATAAATTACTGTTTCAAAGAAATAGAGATTATGATTGTAAAGTAGAGGGATTTTATCTTAACTTTTCCAAATATTGAATGTACTTGCGTGTGACTTTATCCCAGGTGTAAGATTCAGCAACGCGTTCGTAGTTTTGTTCGGTCGTTTTATAAAATCGCTCCTTATCTTGGGTTGCTTTTTTCAATGAGTCTGTCAGCTCGTTAAGATTTTCTGGACTATGCCACAAGGCATCCTCGTCTCCCAATACCTCCCGGTTGGCTGGGATATCTGAAGCAATAATTGGCAATCTATAGCTCATTGCTTCCAATAGGGAAATCGAGAGACCTTCGATGGTAGAGGGAAGACAAAATCCGTAAGCATTTCGGAGCAATGTCTCCTTGTGTTTACCATATACTGCGCNAGTAAATATTATATTATTGTGTCCCTCAGCAAGAGAATGAAGATGACTGACATAGGATGGGTTTGCGGCATTATCTCCTGCGATTACCAATTGGAAATCTGAAATCTGAGCCTTNTTAAAAGCCTCTATAAGGTAATTAGGGTTTTTATCCTGTACCAGACGAGCTAAAAAGAGGAAATATTTTTGTTTGGAGATTCCAAATTTTTGAAGTATATCGGTATCTTCCGCATCGGGATTAGGAAGATTTATGGCAGTAGGAATGGTCGGGGCATCTCGATTATATTTGTCCTTAAAATAAATGGTCTGATACTCACTGCACATGATTAGATTCTTATTGAGATGTGCAGTGACTCTTTCCATAATTTTGAGAATCTTCTGTTGAAGAGGAGAATATTTGCTTCTCTGCCATTCCAAGCCGTGTCCTTGCATCAGGCTTTTTATGCCAAACATAGATGCCAAAGGACTCGAAAGAGAAGGAGGCCATGCATTATAGTGAATGAAATCTACATCCTTTATGTGCCTGATAGTATATAATGTNGCTTTAAGTCCGACCCAAGGCTTGCAGAGGAGATAACTTTTCGGACCGGTCATGTGGATGACTCGAATCCCATTGACCATCTCTTCTCCATTATGGTCGCTTTCGCAGAAAACGATGGGCTCATGCCCGAATTTTACAAGCTGAGAAGCGAGATTGAACATATATTTTTCAATCCCGCCAATCTGATGTATGTCTCTGCCGCCTATGAATACGATTTTCATTGAGAAGAGGAGTGTATTAATTATTACTTTGTATTCTGGTTGGGATTCACATTTCCTAATCCCTGCAAATCGTTGTTGCCAACATGATAGAAAGGAATGCAAGAAGTGTCAACTTTGCCACCACGTAATACCTTGAGTTTGTTTTTTATAACCCAAGGAGCGATATCTTTCATGTATTTTTTCATTACGGGTGAAGCGGAGCCAACCATCCAACAGCTTTTTTGACAGTTTGCGACTTTTTCACGTACAGCTTTTGCCTTCTCACCGTTCCATATTTCCTCAAAACTTTGTTCGTTGAGATTTCCCATGGTGTCGAACCAGCAGCTTTCCTCCATGCCATTGCATGGAAGGACATTGCCGTAAGGGTCAACGAAGAAATTCTCCAATCCTGCCTCGCAAGGAAGCATACGGCGACCACCCTGAATGTAGTTGATTAATCCAAGATTGAAGAATGCCCGGAACCAAGACTTAGGATTATTTTCTTTCATAAGTCTTTGGATAAGTTCGTCAAAGTTGGAGCAGACCTCATCTTTGTTGGTCACTTTATTGTCATATTTATGGAAATAGAAAGAGTTATGGAATGATGCTGTGGCAAATTCCATACCAAGATTTCTGTTGAGCTCGTAAAGATTAAGCATATCTTCCGAGTTATTATTAGATACGGTAATGCCAAAACCGATATCCTTTATTCCCATACGTTTGAGTTCTAAAAGGGTGCTCAGTCCTTTATCGAAGCCACCCTGCCGGCCACGCAACTCATCGTTTTTGCAGGAAAGACCTTCGATTGAAATACGATATCCGACATTAGGGAATTTTTTTGCCAAAGCGATTATTTTATCGGAGAAGAACCCAGAAGTAGAGAAAACAATTCTCTTAGTTTTAGTCTGGAGGATTTCGACAATTTCCTCTATGTCGTCACGGACGAATGGTTCGCCACCGGTNATGTTGATAGAACGTAGATTGTCGGGGAGTTTCTTTAGCATTTCAGGCTTGAACTCCTCGCTTTTTTTTGTAGGATTGTTCCAAATGTTGCACATTTTGCAACGCATGGGACAACGATATGTAACGATGATAGAAGCGTCCATTTTAAAAGATTATTTTGTAACTTTCCGATTTCGTGAGTCATGTAAGACTGGAAACAGAAAGTTTCTCAATCACCAATATTAGATTCTTTGTCAGAGAGNATCCAGTCTTTGAAATTTTCTTTAAATTCATTGATTTCCTTACGGTTTTCATATCTGGAATAATCCTCCTCATTAAAGAGATTGGAATGATCGAGTTTCAGAACCTCATGAAGATTAGATGCAAATTCAGTAGAAGAGTTGCCTGCAATATATCCGAATGAAGGGAATTCTGTCAGCATTTTCCTGAAATATGGGATGTCTGACGCTATTATTGGTTTTTTGAAGTAAAAAGCCATCTCCAGAATCCCACTTTGAAACGTCGAACGGTAGGGAAGGACAAGGAAATCAGTATTTTGATATAAGAATCTGAGTTCATCGTCGGAGATATGGCGAATGAAGAAAGACACCTTTCTGTCAGGCTTTATCTTTACATTTCTGTATACCCCGTCGATATCCTTACCGGCAACTATAACATTTACTTTAGCGGCATCCTCGTCTGAAAGCGCATTGATGGCTTCAAGAAACATATCGATCCCTTTCTCATAAGTGATATTTCCAAAGAAAAGGAAGTTTACTCTATCTGGATCGATCGCTTTCAAGACATCTTTAGATATATTGGAANTATCATAAGANCGNGGNAANANATATTTGAAGTGAGGGACCTCAAAACGCTTTCCTTGAAAACCTAATTCAGTCAGGCAATCGTTTGTGCGGGATGAGTGAGAGATAACGTTTCGTATATCCCTGGAATATATGCGAGCAAGCTTTTTCTTGAGCTTAGCATTTGATTGCTCATTTTGTGCAAGCGCTTCGTGNACATCTACACAATGATAAGGAGCTTGTGAGACAATCTTAAGGAAGAATGGATCAAGAATATTTCCGTAAGTCAGATAAATAAACTTGTCATTTTTATGTTTAGAAATGAATTTCTTAAGACGAAGCAGATTCCTCAGAGCCCTGAACATCTTCTGCAATTTGTTGCCTTTGTATTGATTCAGGAGCACTGGATCATCTTCGGTCAGACTGTAATTGGATACAATGCCGACCTTGACGCCGTCAACAGATTCAAGGATTTCCTTGAAGGCATCAAGATAATAATGCATTCCGCAGTGAACACCGATGAAGTCAACTAAATATATCATTTCTTAATTTCAAACAGATAGATGTCTTTTTTTATAACGGAATTATGACAGTTTTATTAACTTCAAATACTCTTTTCTTCGATAAAAAATAGCCAAAAGCACAATGGAGGGGATGTCGAGAAGCGCTCTAACTGCACGAAATAATGGCAATATCAATTTGTTATAATGTTTTTTGCGATATTTTTTTCTTGAAGAGTAAAGATTAATAAGTCTGGAAGGAGTCCACACTTTTTTCTTTCCACTGTCGCTCCCTCCTTCCAAATGTATGATTTGAGGTCCTTCTACTATAAATCGTCCCAATCCGTTTTCTTGCATTCTTTTTTGCCAGTCTACTTCTTCGCAATACATAAAGAAATCNGGATCGAACCCACCNATTGTCTTAAATACAGCAGCTGGGACAAACATATCTGCTCCAGTGACATAATCGACGTTCTTGATTCCCTCTACGAGTGGAGGATTAGTGTTTTCTGAATCTTTAAGGAATCTGAAGTATTTTGAGGCTACTTCTCTGAGTTCATACCATGGGGTGATGAAATGTCCGTAGCTATGACAAGTCGTCAAGTCTTTATTCAGCAACACAGCCCCTAATGCTCCAATTTTCAACCCTTCCTCAGATAATTTTTCAGCTTTGTCATAGAACTCGAGGGCTGAATTATTAAGCAGGATGGTATCGGAGTTTATCAAGAAAAGATATTTCCCGGAAGCTTTCTCCATTCCTTTGTTGTTGGCTCTCCCGAACCCGATATTGCCTCCAGACTCAATTGTCTTAATATCAGGAAAGTCATTCCGAAGCATTTCAACGCTTCCGTCGGAAGAGTCATTGTCTACTACGATAATCTCATAGTCAATATTCTGGGATTTTTCTTTTATGCTGAGAATGCAATCCCTAAGAATATCCTTCGTATTATAATTTACGATTATGAAGCTAACGTCCATCCCTATTAGATTGCCTATTTTCAGACATTATTCGATTATAAAAAGCGTGCAATTCCTTTCCAAAACTTTCCTCGGTGAAAAACCTTTTTACAGCTGTCATACCGTTTCGGATTAATCTTTCATATTCTCCTCCATCGTCGAAAGGAGAGGAAGTCTCAGTTTTAAGAGTGATATCTACAAGAATATCTATAAGTTGCCGGTCGGTATCATAACGTAGAGCGATGTCCTTCCCTGTAAAATCCCTTCCGTTGTCCATCTGTTCTTTGGTCCCTCCGGTATTTTTACCTACACAGAGGCACCCATTAGCCATTGCTTCAGGCATAATTCTGCCCAATGCTTCAAATCTTGAAGGAATGATGGTAGCAGTTGCATCATACATTAAGTCAGCTAAATCTTTTCTTACTCCAAGCCATTTTATTTTATCAGAACAGCCTTTTTTTGATACAAGAGACTTCATTGCATTAAGATAGGAAGGATGATTGCATCCTCCAGCTAAATAGAGAGGGATAGGATTTTTTACTTTATTATAATATTCAGCATAAGCGCTGAGAAGTTCAGTCACTCCTTTGGCCTCTTCTATTCTGCCGGCATAAAGAAAATATGGTTTCTTGTCTGGATTATACCTGAATTGACTTTGGGAGACAATACCGTTGTATATTTGGATTCCCTTAGGCTTGATATCTTGTCTCTTATGGCGTGCGATGTCCTTAGTGATGGAAATTGTGTAGACGTCAGGATCAGATATCCGCTTATCTCTCCCGGGAAGGATCAATCCGAAATCCAAGTCACCGTATTCCCTTATATGTATCACATCGGGTATACCAAGCTTTTTGGCTGCCCTATAACCCACGTCGATAACCGACGAGTTCTCATGAACTATGTCAGGAGAATATTCACGTGTTATTTTCAGGGTGGCTGAGCGAGCCTTGAAATTTATCCAGTAGTCATGAATTAGTCTCGGAAGCCATTTGATTATATTTGGAAGAGTGTCGGCAGAAGGCAGACGTACGTGGCGATAATGCACCACATGTACTTTTACTCCCTTATCTCGTAAATACTGCGTAATGCCATTTTCATCCGGGCATACTACTTCATATTCTATTCCTTCCTTGTCGGCTTGCCGAAGCATCGCTAATAGACTTTTAGAAGCGCCTCCCGACATATTGGTTCCACTTGCGAAATAAAGTACCCGAATTGCCATAGTGTCTATTTATCCATTATCTTTACGACCTTTGCAGGTACGCCGGTTGCCACTGCATAAGGAGGTATGTCTTTGGTCACCACGCTCCCCGCGCCTATGATAGCACATCTGCCAATTTTTACGTTTGGCATAATACATGATTTTGTACCGATCCAAACGTTATCGTCGATTATTACCGGACCTTTTGATACTAAAGGTCGATAATTAGGTGCGGTATCAAGCATTTCTCTCACAGAGGCTCCATGAGAATTGTCGGTGATTAAAATATTCTTCCCCATTCTCACATTATTGCCGAGTCTAATCTCGTTAATTGCCGTAATATGAGAATAGTCGCCTATCGAGCAATTATCTCCGACCGATATTATGGGATCGAATGTTTGGTCTTCAAACTGTTTGGTAGCTGTCAGTTGGACATCCTTGCCTATATAGCATTGCTCACCTATGCTTATGCAATCTTCTCCGACAAGAGTGTTGAAAAAAGGATGAATTCTCGATGTCTTGCCGAAATGCTTGAATGTACGTCCGC
>WFLX010016203.1_pt1 | contig 17749 bp, 15 predicted proteins | sample 4967041 | NCBI WGS metagenome assembly WFLX01 (sample SAMN12857096, study PRJNA449069) | gut metagenome | isolation source: stool from male and female vole | host: Microtus ochrogaster | place: USA:Florida | collected 2017 | reverse complement strand
TTGAATCTTTTGTTCTTGAGTGGTCATTATTCAATGTATTGAAAGATTATTTCTTTGAGGGGTCTTCGCAAAGCTCAGTAAGCACAGCTTCGGTGCATTTCGGGTGAAGGAAAGCGATCTGAAGACCGTCAGCTCCCTTGCGAGGTGCTTTGTCGATAGTGCGGATTCCCTTTGCCTCACATTCTGCAAGAGCCTCTGCAACGCCGCTTTCTACGGCAAATGCCATGTGGTGCATACCACCCTTGCCGCCGTTTTTCTCGATGAATTTTGCGATTGTGCTTTCAGGGCTTGTGGCTTCGAGGAGCTCGATTTTGGTGTCGCCTACCTTGAAGAATGCTGTAGTGACTTTCTGATCCTCCACTACTTCAGTCTTGTAGCACTTGAGGCCAAGCACGTCTTCGTAGTATTTGATGGCTTCAGCCAGATTAGGAACGGCAATGCCGATGTGTTCAATGTGGGAAATTTCCATTGCGTTTTTTTGATTTATTGGTTAGTTGGTATTCTTTTTGGTTAACGTATATGTCCGGTATTTAAGAGGGCGTATACAATTATTTGCAAAATTAACAATTATTTTTCAAATCAGGAAAAGTATTTTAAAGAATATTTAAAAAAATATAGAAATCGCTATATATACCATTTTTTTTACCTTAATTTATTGTTATGTCAGATTTTTTTACGATATTTGCAAAATATTTGCAGAATTAGCTGCTTTTCACGATAACTTTTATTTTCATTAGAGATTCTCCTCGTCTGAAACTTTATGGAAATGACCACTGGGGCACTCGCCTCGCTTATCAAAGGAGTCGTAGATGGAGACTCCAATTTGAAACTGACTGGTTTCGCTAAAATAGAAGAAGCTGCCCCTGGGCAGATCACTTTTATTGCGAACCCTAAATATGCACATTTCATTGAGTCGACCAAAGCGTCGGCTGTTTTGGTATCTAACGACTTCGAGCATCCAAACCCGCAAGGTGTCACTCTCATTAAGGTGGCGGATCCTTACGCTACGCTGGCTGAGCTTCTGCGCATGATGCAAGATTCTCTTNCTAAAAAANCGGGAATAGAGAGTCCTTGTTTCATTGCTGAAGGTGTGGAGATCCCTGAAGATGCATATATAGGTGCGTTTGCATATATCGGCAAAGGCGCAGTGATAGGCAAAGGAAGCCAGATTTATCCCCAGACTTATATTGGCGACGGTGCTTCTGTTGGTGAAAACTGCATTTTATATGCCGGCGTGAAGGTCTACAACGGATGTCAGATTGGCAATAATTGCATCTTGCACAGTGGAGTCGTGATAGGAGGAGATGGTTTTGGGTTTGCTCCAAATCCTGCCGGTGAGTATGAAAAGCTTCCTCAGACGGGCATTGTCGTAGTAGAAGACAATGTTGAGATTGGTGCCAACACTACTATTGACCGCGCTACATTTGGCTGCACAAGGATCGGAAAAGGAACTAAACTCGATAATCTTATCATGGTGGCCCATAATGTTGAGATTGGCAAAAATAATGTTTTTGCAGCTCAATCCGGCATCGCTGGGAGCACAAAAATCGGCGACTACAATCGAGTAGGAGGACAAGTGGGCTTCTCAGGCCATATTTCTGTCGGCAACAACAACGAGATCGGGGCCCAATCCGGAATCCCGGGAAATGTCGGAGATGGACAGCGTCTTATGGGATATCCTGCTACAGATATCCGCACGTTTGCCAGAAATGTAGTCTACATTAACAGGCTTAAGGAACTTTTCGATGAACTGAACCGTCAAAAGAAATAACGGCTCAGTTCGTCGTGTTTTATATATANATCTGAAAATAAAATAAAAAAATATATGAATCAATTGACTTTAAAAGCCCCAATAAAGGTAGAGGGAAAAGGACTGCATTCGGGCAGACACCTGACTGCAGTTTTTAATCCAGCTCCTGCCAATTTTGGAGTGAAATTTAAGAGAATCGATCTTGAGGGCCAGCCTGTCATTGATGCTCTCGCTGAGAATGTGGTCGACACCACCAGAGGCACNGTGATAGGAAAAGGCGATGTGAGAATAAGCACTATTGAGCATGCCATGGCTGCTTTGTATGCCTATGGCATCGACAATTGCCTCGTAGAAGTTGATGGCCCCGAGCTTCCTATTCTTGATGGAAGCGCTACTGTATACACTGAAAAGATCGAAGAGGTTGGGCTCGAAGANCTGAATGCCGACAAAGACTACTATATAATTAAGGAGAAGATTCAGTATAAGGATGAAAATGGCGCCACTATCACGATCTATCCCGACGAAGGCTTTAGTGTTGAGGTGATGGTGGAATATAATTCTCCGATTCTCCCCAACCAATTCGCTGTGCTTGATGATCTGGCAGATTTCCGTCAGGAAGTGGGTAGTGCCCGCACATTCGTCTTCGTGCGCGAGATTGAGGCTCTCTTGCAGCATGGCCTCATCAAGGGGGGCGACCTGCAGAATAGCATTGTTATCTACGACCAGCCTGTATCTCAGGAGAAAATCAATGAGATATGCGATGCTGTGAAAGTAGAGCATATGACAGTGGATAAACTTGGATACATCAATCCAAAACCTNTGCAATGGGANAATGAGCCTGCGCGGCATAAACTGATGGATGNCATCGGCGACATTGCTCTCATCGGGCGTCCACNTAAAGGCAGGGTTGTCGCAATCCGTCCGGGGCATACTGTCAACAATAAGTTTGCTCGTATGCTCAGAAAAGAAGTGAAGCATACTGAAATCCAGAGCCCGGTCTATAATCCAAACATTGCTCCCTTGATCGATGTCAATGGAATCAAGAAACTCCTTCCTCACCGCTATCCATTCCTTTTGATCGACAAAGTGATTGAAATCGACCGCAAGCACTGCGTTGCTATTAAGAACGTGACAGTCAATGAGCCTTTCTTCCAGGGGCATTTCCCGGAAGAGCCTGTGATGCCTGGTGTGCTTCAGGTGGAAGCAATGGCTCAGGCTGCNGGTGTGCTTGTGCTTAATTTCCTTGAGGAACCGGAAAAATATTCCACCTACTTCCTGAAGATCGACAATGTCAAGTTCCGCCAAAAGGTTGTGCCTGGAAACACTTTGATTCTTAATGTTTCGCTCGCAACAGAAATACGCCGTGGCTGTGCTGTAGTGAAAGGTTACGCTTTCGTAGGAGAAAAGATCGTGTGCGAGGCAGAGTTTATGGCGCAAATCATCAAGAATAAGTAAGAAGATGGCACAGATGAACTGCATACATCCCGATGCAAAAATCGGGAAGAATGTTAAGATAGGCAATTTCACCACTATCNANGANAATGTTGAGATTGGANACAACNGTGAGATNGNNTGNAANGTAAATATCTATCNNGGAGNAAGAANTGGCAANGGAGTCAAAATCTTTCCGGGTGTGACTGTCGCTGCTGTGCCTCAGGATCTTAAGTTCAGAGGAGAAGAGACGTATGCTTATATTGGCGATGGCACTGTGCTCCGTGAGTGTGTCACCGTTCATCGCGGCACAGCTTCAAAAGGCAAGACCGTAGTAGGCAAGAATTGTCTGATCATGGCTTATTCCCATATCGCTCACGACTGCGTGATAGGCAATCAGATAGTAATTTCAAATGCCGCTCAGATGGCAGGCGAAGTTGTGATCGACGACTGCGCTGTCATTGGCGGAGGAAGTCTTATCCATCAGTTCTGCCACATCGGCCGTAATGTGATGCTTCAAGGTGGCGCTCTTGTAAATAAGGATATTCCTCCCTTTATTAAGGCTGCCCGTGAACCAATATCTTACGTTGGCCTCAATTCCATAGGTCTGCAGCGTCGTGGATTCAAACCTGAGGAGATTCAGCAGATTCAGGAGATCTATCGCATTCTGTATCTCAGCGANCTGAATGTGACAAATGCAATCAAAATGATTCTGGAGGTTTGTGCTCCTTCTAAATATAGAGATGAGATNGTAGGCTTCGTGGAAAATTCCAATAGAGGCATTGTTAGATCCGCTATTTGANAATTACAAATTNGATAAATATGGCATTTTAGGGAGTGGCGGTGGCAACGTTGCTCCCTATTATATATAAGAGTATGCTGAACACTTCCAACATATACTGCCGTCAAATCGTCGCGCTACTCCATGCTCACGGAGTGGAGACTGTGTATTGTAGTCCCGGTTCGCGCAATGCTCCTCTGTTGATTGCTCTTGATGCTTGTGAAGAAATCACCAAGCAGGTGGTGATCGATGAGCGGAGTGCAGCTTTTCAAGCTTATGGGTGTGCCCTGATTGAGCAAAAGCCGGTGGCTATAGTGTGCACATCTGGCACAGCAGTACTCAACTTTGCCCCGGCAGTGGCTGAAGCATATTATTCTGGGGTGCCGTTGATAGTNTTGTCGGCCGATAGGCCCAAAGAATGGATAGATCAGGAAGACTCTCAGACAATACGGCAATTTGGAGTGTTGAGCCATATTGTGAAAGGAAGTTATGACGTGCGTGCCATTCCTGAAGGAACTAATCGGGAATACACCGACGATGTAAAGTGGACCGTCAACCGCACTGTCAATGAGGCGCTTCTGAAGGCTTTGGATGGCAAACCCGGGCCGGTGCATATTAATGTCCAACTTGCTGAGCCTTTGGGTGAGATGTCGGAAGAATCACTTCCGGCTCAAAGAAGCGTTACACTCTTGTCGACTGCTGAATCTCTCTCTCAGGATTCCTTGAAGAGTTTGGCTCTCGAAATTGCCGGAGCAAAAGTGATGCTTGTAGCCGGGTTTTCAGTGCCCGACCATAATCTCGACAAGGCNGTNAGAACTTTTGCTTCGCAGCCTAATGTTGTGGTGATGGCTGAGACTATTGCCAACCTGCACGATCCTCAGCCCTTCTCTACAATGATAGACTCAGTGCTCTGCGATATGAGCCCAGAGGATAAAGAGTCGATGCGTCCGGATATCGTGATTTCTATTGGAGGAGCCCTCGTGTCGAGAATGTTGAAGCAATATTTGCGCGATTATCCGCCACGAAGTCATTGGAGCATAGGGCATTCCAATTATTTCTGTGATTGCTTCAAATCTCTGACCCAAAAGATAGAGATAGACCCGGCGCCTTTTTTCCGCCAACTTAATGGAGTGTTGAAAAAGACAAAGATTAAAATCTCTTCCGATTATTCCTTGGTTTGGAGAGAATTTAGAGAAAAGTCTGCTAAGTTGGCAAAAGCATATATCCATAAATCAGGATGGAGCGATCTTAAGGCTCTCGATTTTATATTCAATCATCTGAAGATAGATAATCTTTTTGTCTCCAACGGGACGGTGGTGAGATATTCGCAGATTTTGCCTCATTCTTGCCATGCAGAATATTGCAATCGTGGAGTGTCTGGAATTGATGGAAGCACATCTACCGCCGTAGGAGGTGCCTGGGCCTATAGAGGAAAGACCACCTTGCTTTCGGGTGACATTTCTTGGCTCTATGATTCCGGAGCATCTGCATTGACAGACATTCCTTACGATATGAGGATGGTGGTGATGAATAATTCCGGGGGAGGCATATTCCGGTTCATAAAATCCACATCACTGCTTCCTGAAGAGACTCGTGAGCGTTATTTTTGCGTTCAGAATCTTCCCGATATTCCGTCAATTGCTGCCGGATATGGAATTGATGTGATGGAAGCTGCAGATATGAAAGGGCTTAAGGCGGGGATTGAATGGCTGGCGCAGGATTCTGATTTTCCCAGGATCCTGGTTGTCGAAACTCCGGCGCAAGAAAGCGCAGAAATTTTATCGGGATATTTCAAGAAATCAAGAATGAATAAACTACTATAAGATATGTTTGACTGGAAGACTATAAAGGAATATGAAGACATTCTTTTCGAAGAATTCGAAGGAATAGCTAAGATTACTATCAATAGGCCGAAAGTGTATAATGCATTCCGTCCGAAAACAAATTTCGAGATGCTCGATGCCATGCGCATCTGTCGTGAAAGAAGCGATATCAGGGTAGTGGTGCTGACCGGAGCTGGCGACAAAGCATTCTGTTCGGGTGGCGACCAGAATGTGAAAGGCATTGGAGGATATGTCGACGACGATGGAACTCCAAGACTCAATGTATTGGAAATGCACCATGCTATAAGAAGCATCCCCAAGCCAGTGATCGCAATGGTGAATGGATATTCTATAGGTGGCGGAAATGTGCTTCAAGTGCTTTGCGACTTATCGATTGCTTCCGAAAATGCCAGATTTGGACAGACAGGTCCAAAAGTTGGCAGTTTTGATGCAGGGTTTGGAAGTTCTTATCTTGCTCGATGTGTAGGACAGAAGAAAGCTCGCGAGATATGGTTTCTCTGTAAGCAATATACAGCTCAGGAAGCATTGGAGATGGGGATGGTGAATTGTGTAGTGCCATTCGAAAAGCTTGAAGAGACCACTGTTGATTGGTGTCGCACCATCATGAAGCGTTCTCCTTTTGCCATCAGAATGATCAAGAGGGCTCTGAATGCCGAGCTTGATGGCCAGCGTGGTATGATGGAGTTTGCCGGAGATGCCACTCTCATGTATTATATGATGGATGAAGCTCAGGAAGGAAAGAATGCATTTCTTGAGAAGAGAGATCCTGACTTCGATCAATATCCCATGTTCCCATGAGACTTGCCTACGCCCCATATATTCTCAATTTTAAATTTCCTGCAGGCACAAGCCGTGGAATCCTGACTGAGAAACCTACATTCTTTATCAAAGTATATGATGAGGGCGNTCCTTCGAAGTTTGGAATAGGAGAGTGCTCTGTCTTCCCGGGTCTGTCGCCTGAAGCCGATGGTAATTATGGGTATAAGCTTATAGAGCTTTTAGCCAATATGGCTCTTGGAAAAGAGACGGATCTTTCGGGCTATAGCAGTATCGTGTTTGGTCTTGAGCAGGCTCTTCGGGATTTTGCCGGCGGATGCCGTCACATTTATTACCCCTCTGAATTTACCAAAGGAAATCAGAGTATTGAAATCAATGGTCTCGTATGGATGGGAGATTTCGATGAGATGATCGAGCGGATCGACGATAAGGTTAAGAAAGGATTCCATTGCATTAAGCTCAAGATTGGAGCCATTGACTGGAAGAAGGAAGTGGAGATGATAGAATACATTCGTAAGAAATATTCTGATACTATGCTTCAGATCCGTGTGGATGCCAACGGAGCCTTTTCTATGGACAATGCATTGCCGCGACTTAAGCGTCTGGCCGACCTTGGAGTGCACAGCATTGAGCAGCCAATCCCCGCGGGTATGCCGGAGTTAATGGCATTCTTATGCCAGGTGTCTCCTCTNANGNTTGCNCTCGANGNGTCGNTNATNGGGGNATATNGCAANGAAAATAAGGNGAATCTGCTCGACACGGTCAATCCTGCATTTGTGATTCTAAAACCCTCACTTTGCGGTGGCTTTTCCGGAGCCGAGGAATGGATTCGATTAGCCGAACAAAGAGGCATAGGCTGGTGGGTGACTTCAGCGCTCGAATCGAATGTCGGACTTAATGCTCTTGCTCAATGGACTGCAACTCTCAAGACTACAATTCCTCAGGGACTCGGCACTGGAGCTCTCTTCACAAATAATTTCGAGAGCCCTTTGCGATTGGATGCTGATCAATTGCGCTATGATCCATCTTTCGTGATAAGTAATGATTTATATGCAAATCTTGACTGGAGATATTGAAGATGACTCAAAATGAATTTGAAGAAATTTGGCATGATAGGTCTGACTATGTAGTCTGCCATACGTCTGGCTCTACAGGTGTGCCCAAGGAGATTAGGCTCAGTAAAGAATATATGCGCCAGAGTGCAAGAAGGACAAATGACTTTTTTTGTATTGACAAGATGAGTCATCTGCACACATGTCTCGATTTCAAGTATATTGCCTCAATGATGATGACGGTGAGAGCTGAGTTGGCAGGTTGCCTTCTGACTTCGGAGGAGCCTTCATCGCGTCCGCTGGGTGGAATCAACAAGGAGGAGGTGATAGACTTGCTTTCTGTGGTGCCAGCTCAGATGGAATGGATTCTTGATGCAAGCGAGCGATGGCATGGGCTCAGGCATATTCTCATTGGAGGCTCAGCTATCCCCCCGATGATGCGTAGACGCATAGCTCAGTCAGGCTACGATGCATGGGAAAGCTATGGGATGACTGAGACGGCATCTCANATAGCATTGAGGAAAATTGCAGAGGAGGACGTCCCCTTTTCCACGCTGCCCGGAATAACGGTAGAATTAAGCGATGAGGATTGCTTGATAATCAATATGCCTGATGGGTCAAGACTTGTCACCAACGATATTGCATCATTAGAAAGTGCGGTTGAATTCAGGATTCTCGGAAGGGCTGATAATTGTGTGATAAGCGGAGGCATCAAGATAATGCCTGAAGAGCTCGAGCGGAGATTGGGTCCTTTTATTGCTTTCAATTATTGTCTCTCTTCAGTTCCTGACAAGAAATGGGGTGAGAAGTTGGTGCTCGTCGTTGAAATGCCTGAGCAGTCTGTAGAGGAAGACCTTCTGCGGGAAGCTGTAGGTGTTCGCCTTCGCCAATATAGAAAAATACTTGATTTGGGCGTCAAGTCGCCAAAAGATGTGATTTGTGTGGCTGAGTTTCCTAAGACTTTTAATGGCAAGATTGATAGGAGGAAGCTTAAAGAGTTATTATTGAATATATAAGACCCCCTTAATCATAAAAAATCCCGGGAATTTCCCGGGATTTTTTATCCATATTTAGATATTCGTTGGAGTTCCTCCTGATTGATAATCTTGATTNTCNTTCGGCCGTCNACGAGAATNANTTTTTCNGNNACNAATGTNGCAAGAGTNCNNATNGCATTNGCNGTNGTCATNTTGCTNANGCTTGCAAGNTCTTCGCGNCTCATNTAGATGCGNAGGGTNGCNCCATCNTCTTCNAGNCCATAATTNTCNCNGAGNAGAAGCAGGGCATCGGCAAGACGCCCTCGGATATGCTTTTGNGTAAGATTGACGATTTTTGTGTCTGAGCCCCCAAGGTTTCGGGAGAGCTCATGGATGAAAAACATTGCGAGGTCAATATTGCCTCTTATCAGTCTTTCTACAACTTGCATGGGCACTCTTCCAAGCACTGACTCTTCCACGGCTGCTACTGAAGATACGTAGGGCTCCTTAGCGAAATAAGCCCTATAGCCGAAATACTGCACAGGGCTATAAAGACGAAGAATTTGCACTCGATCGCCGACCCCTGTCTTGTACATCTTCACTTTTCCCTTAAGTAGACACCAAAGGAATTCCGGCTTCTCATTCTCAGAGTAGATGATCTGATTCTTCTTGAATGTAGAAATGATGAAATTGTCGGTGACGATACGCTTTTCTTCTGGAAGAAGCGCATTCCACATCTCCGACATGTCATTGCTTATGATATGCTCAAGTGTACTCTTCTTTAACATTACCTTTTCGCCAACGTGACGTTACCTGTATGAAACCTTAGAAAAATGCAGAGCATAGGCTGCATTTATTAATCTTACCTAAATCTTACCTGATTTAGTATGCAAAATTACAAAAAAAAATTGAATTAAAGAAATTTTTTATTAAATTTGCGAAACGTAACTCGCAATAAATATTGATATGATAGAAGAGATTTATAAAGCTGATGGCAATCGCTATGATGCCGGTATGGAATATAGACGCTGTGGCAGGAGTGGAATACTGCTGCCGGAGTTGTCGCTCGGATTTTGGCATAATTTTGGGGAGACTGCTCCTCTGGAAAGAAGTAAGGATATAATGCGCCATGCTTTCGACCATGGCATCACTTCTTTCGACCTTGCCAACAATTATGGTCCAGGGTATGGCACTGCTGAAGAGACTTTTGGATTTGTCTTCGAAAAGTCTTTTCGTCCCTATCGCGACGAGATGTTTGTGGCTTCGAAGGCTGGATATGACATGTGGCCCGGTCCCTATGGAAATTGGGGCTCACGAAAGTATCTCATGGCTTCGATTGATCAAAGTCTCAAACGCACGAAGTTAGACTATTTCGATGTGTTCTATAGTCACAGATATGATCCTGAGACTCCTCTTGAAGAGACACTGCAAGCTCTTGTGGATATAGTGCGCATGGGGAAAGCTCTCTATGTCGGTATATCGCGTTGGCCGGTTGAAGCAACTGAATTTGCTTTTGAGTATTTGAGGCGTCACGACGCTCCATGCCTGATCTTTCAAGATCGTCTTAATTTGATCGATAGGAGAGTGGAGCGGGATGGCACTCTCCAGTGTGTCAGAGATAATGGTTGTGGATTCATTGCTTTTTCTCCTCTTGCACAAGGCATTCTCACCAATAGATACCTGCATGGGATTCCTTCTGATTCGCGAGCTATGCAACAGCGTTTCTTGAAGACTTCTCAGATCAGCGATGACCTCGTTTCAAATATCTCGCAACTTAATGCAATAGCAGAAAGTCGAGGCCAGTCGCTTGCTCAAATGTCTCTTTCATGGGTGTTGGCGCATCCTGGGGTGACTTCCGTAATAATTGGATGCAGCAGTGTGGCGCAGCTCGACGATTCGCTTCAGGCAGTAAAGTCAAAAGACTTTACCGCCGAAGAATTGAATGAGATAGAAACTATAGCGTCAAGGATAAAACTCTGATTAGAGTTGCATATGGTCTGGATGGTAGCCGAGCAGAAAAGCATCGGCTGCCATTCTTTTCTTTCCTGCAGGCTGAAGTTCAAGAATTTCAAGCCATTTGTCAGAGCCTGCTGCAAGCAGACGTTTCCCATCGGTCTTGATTGTTCCCGCTGGCGTGCCCTCTGTGTCTTGTTCGGTAAGAGCAGTTCGGAATATCTTGCATTCCAATGGTCTTCCAGTCTTTTCAATCAAGACGGTCCAAGCAGCAGGATACGGACTGAGTCCACGCACATGATTATGGATTTCTGTAGCTGGTTTGCTCCAGTCGATATGGCAATCTTCTTTAAAGATTTTTGGTGCCGGTGTAAATTCTCCAGTCGGTTGAGGGGTAGTGGTAAGAGTTCCGTCTAATACTGCATTGACAGTCTCCACTACCATCTCAGCCCCAAGATGCATCAGTTTGTCGTGCACATCCCCTACATTATCTTCCGGGAGTATTTCTATCTTGCGCTGCATTATCATATCTCCGGTGTCAATTTCATGCTTAAGGAAGAATGTGGTCACTCCTGTTTCCTTGTCGCCATTCATGACAGCCCTGTTGATGGGCGCCGCTCCCCGATATTTTGGGAGAAGGGAAGCATGAAGATTGAATGTGCCAAGCCTTGGCATCTGCCATACTTCACGTGGAAGCATCCTGAAAGCTATGACGATGAATAGATCCGCCCCGAGATTCTCGAGACTCTTAAGGAATTCTTCTGATTTGAGCTTTTCGGGTTGGAGAAGTGGAAGATTATGCTCCACTGCATATCGCTTTACGTCGCTTTGATATAGTTTATGTCCGCGCCCTGCGATCTTGTCAGGCATTGTCACTGCTCCTACTACATTGAAGTCATTTTTTATGATGGCATCAAGGCTTTCTACCGCAAATTCGGGTGTGCCGAAGAATACTATTTTTAGGTCTTTTTTTTCCATATTATATCAATTTTTGCAGGCTGGGAAGCCTGAGTTCCACATTGCAGGCTAGGAAGCCTGGGGTCTTAGTCGTCGGAGTAGTGCTTGAGTACTCTGCGATAGGAATTGAATATTTTTGATTTGGATACGAATCCTACATATTTGCCATTGTCTACGACTGGGAGATTCCATGCTCCCGTCTTATCGAATGTGCTCATCACTTTATCCATGCTGTCTGTGACTTCAATTCTCGCGGGGGGCATTGCCATAAATCGGCTGACGTGCATCTTGCGATAAAGATCCGGACGGAACATAATGTTGCGGATGTCATCAAGAAGCACAATCCCTTTGAGCATTCCTTCAGAATCAGTCACTGGATACAGGTTGCGGTTGCATTGCGATATTACTTCCACCATTTGCTTAAGACTCATTTCCGGATGCACTTCTATGAAGTCGCGTTCTATCACATTGTCTATTTTGAGAAGAGTCAAGACAGTGCGGTCCTTTTCGTGAGTTATCAAGTCTCCTTTCTCAGCCAGTCGCATTGTGTAGATGCTGTATGGCTCGAAAGCAAGAATGGTCATATATGATAGGGTAGATACTATTAGAAGCGGAAGGAAGAGATTGTAGCCTCCGGTCATTTCTGCAGTGAGGAAGATTGCCATCAGCGGCGCATGCATCACTCCGCTCATCACTCCCGCCATTCCCATAAGCGAGAAGTTTTTCTGGCTTAGCTCGATGCCGAAATCCATTAGATTGAATACGTAGGCGAATAGGAATCCTGTCATGGCTCCTACGAAAAGTGAAGGCGCAAATGTGCCTCCCACTCCTCCGGCTGCATTGGTGGCTGTCGTGGCAAATACCTTTGTCAATATAAGGCAAGCCACAAAAAGAGTGATCGACCATGGATTGATTCTGTCTCCATAGAATATTGTGCCGTCAAGAATGCCCTGGGTGTTCCCTTCAAGCAGGGTGTTGATTGCGTCATAACCTTCTCCATAGAGAGGAGGGAACACAAATATGAGCCCCGCGAGTGAGATGCCCCCAACGCATATCTTCACCCATCGGCTTTTGAAATTGCCAAACCATTTCTCAAGCATAAACATAGCCCGTGTGAAATATAAGCTCACGAATCCGCAAAGTATGCCGAGAAGAATGGTCCATGGTATCCTGTTGGTATGGAATGGTTCGCTTTGCGAGAAGAAGAACTCTGCTCCATATCCTTCAAGCACATACGCCACAGTCGCTCCTGAGATAGATGCTATTAGAAGTGGCATCACGGTGGTGCCTGTGAGGTCGATCATCAGCACTTCGAGAGTGAAAAGCATTCCTGCTATGGGTGCGCGGAATATGCCGGCAATTCCGGCAGCGGCTCCGCATCCTACCAGCAGCATCAAAATGCGTGGGGAGAGCCGGAAAGCCTGTCCTACATTAGATCCTATGGCTGCTCCCGTATATACAATCGGACCCTCGGCACCGACCGAACCGCCAAAGCCGATTGTGATGGCTGACCCTACCAATGAGGCGTAGCAATGCTTTTTCTTGAGTCTTGACTTTCGCCTTGAAATTGCGTAAAGCACTTTCGTCACGCCATGGCTTACATTGTCTTTGACTACGTATTTGATGAAGAGCGTCACTATGATTATGCCCACTACGGGATAGACAAGGTTGAGCCAGTTGCCTGTAGTGGCGCTGAAGTGTTGGGTCAGGAGATGGGCGATGGTGTGGATGAGGTATTTAAGAAGCTGCGCAGCGAAACCGCATATCACACCTACGATAAGAGCCAAAATCACTACGAAATTTCGCTCCTTGATGTGCCGTTCGCGCCATTGCACCACTTCTGCCCACCACTCTGTGAATCTATTATGTGTCTCTTTATATGCCAATGTCTGAAATTTTTCGGGTTAATATTCTTTACCTGTTGTGCTCCTATTTGCCTCTCCCTTCTAAAATTGTCAATACAGTATAAAGCATGATTTTGAGATCTACCAATATCGACATATTTGAAATGTAGAGTAAGTCATATTTCGAACGCTCTACCATTTCCTCAATTTTAGAAGCATATCCATATTTCACCATTCCCCACGAAGTGATTCCGGGGCGTGCCTGATAGAGCAACGTATAGTAGGGAGCAAGCTCGATAATCTTATTTATAAAGAATTTTCGCTCTGGTCTTGGTCCAACGATGCTCATCTCCCCTTTGAGCACATTCCAGAATTGTGGAAGTTCATCAAGCCTGTATTTACGCATTATTCTTCCTGATCGTGTCACTCTTGGATCGTCGTCGCTGCTCAATTGTGGCCCGTCAATTTCCGCGTCGGTGCGCATGGTCCTGAACTTGATGATCTGGAAAGGTCGCTCTTTGAGTCCGATTCTTTCCTGACGATAGAATACCGGTCCTTTCGAATCGAGTTTCACTCTCAGTGCAAGGATTAGAAACAATGGACTCAATACGATAAGAGTAATGGCGCTGGCTGCCACATCTATAGTCCTCTTGATATTCTTTTCGCTCTCCGACATGCTGGAATGTGTCAAGTCTACGAGTGGAAATCCATATATATCCTTTAGTTTGATGGAAGAGGTCATAAAGTTCATTGTGTCTGGAGAAAGTGTAATGGGTTTCCCGATTGGGAAAAGCCGGTAGACAAGATTCAAGACGTATTCTTCGTCAGATCTTTCAGGAGCAAGGATTATCTGGTCAATTTTCCTCTCTTTGCAGAAATCGGCTAATTCGGAGAGTTCCATTGCGTTTGGATGATGATCATTTTCTCCTTTGATTTTGAAGAAGCCTTCCAGAGAATAGCTTATCACGGCTTTGCTGTCGAGTAGCTTCTCAGCCAGTGAATGAGCTTTTTGCGAATTCCCTACAATGACAGCCGTATATTTCCAGTCACGGCTTTTAAAATGTTTGATCTGCGTATTGATCACCAGGAGTCTCCCTAAAAGGGTAAACGTGAAGAAAATGATATATATCACGAGAATTTGGAGCAAATTTGAGGAGATGTTGCTCATTTGGTCGTTGGTCAGTAGGGCAAGATGGATAAGGATTGTGCTTATTGCAGAAATTACAGCTGTGTTCAAGACTTCATTGAAGCGTGACTTTCCGAAAGGATTGTTGTAAAATCCGGAAAGCCAATACAGTCCAAGAAGTATTATAGGGATCACTGCTTGCTCTATGCAGAGCTTAGTTCGGAAAATGTACTGTAATGCAGTCTCCAGGGAATGTGGGGTCCAGGATGACTCGAAAAATCTGAGCAGATTAAAGAGCATGAAAGAGACGTTGGCAGACAACCAGTCTGTCACGACGAGCTTCCATCGCTCTAATCTCACAGAAGCCATTTTCCCAATCATCTTATGACCTTAACGATGTTTTCTCTTGTGATTTTTATAATGTTGCTTGGTCGAGAGGAGGCCTTTTCCTTCTGCCTGAATTTGCAGACATAGTCTACTCCATTTTTGATGTCGGAAGAGATTTCTGCAAAAGTCATAGGAGTGGGTTTGCCGCTAATATTGGCTGAAGTTGATACAATCGGACCTTTCAATCTTTCGCACAGGGCGCGGCTGAATTTTTCTGATGTAATCCTTATTCCGAGGCTTCCATCTTCCGCTTTGAGATTTTCTGCTACTCCTACTGGATGATCGTAGATAATCGTCATAGGGTTTACTGCCACATCTATAAGTTGCCATGCAATTTCAGGCACATTTTTGACAGTGCGTTGCAGCATCCCTTCAGAGCCTACGAGCACGAGCATTGACTTGGAGTCTGCTCTCTGCTTTAGTTGGAAGATCTTTTCTACGGCTTTCTCATTGCGGGCATCGCAGCCTATGCCCCACACTGTGTCGGTAGGGTATAGGATGATTCCACCCTCCTTAAGGACTCTGACAGCTTCCTTGAGGTCAGCCTCGTCATAGCGCGGTTCGGAAGGGGCTGTATATTTGGCTTTGTTTTCTTCCATTATTAGTGAAATTATGCCTGAATGGCTTCTGCTTCTGAAATCCAAAGACGTGCCACTGCATCTGAGGGCATTCTCCAGTCGCCGCGAGGGGAGAAGGACACTGGTCCTACCTTTGGCCCGTCGGGCATACAAGAGCGCTTGAATTGCTGATTGAAAAATCTCCGTAGAAATACGATGAGCCATTTCTTGATAGTCTCTCTGCTGAAAGTAGGGCGTCCATCATCGTATGGACCCTCCGCAAATGCTTTGCATGCAAGTGCAAAGATCTTGGCTGGCGGAAATCCTTCTTTCACGAAGTGATAGATAAAGAAATCATGCAGGTCATAAGGCCCTACGAGGTCCTCGGTCTTTTGAGCGATGTTTCCATCATTGTCGGTAGGCACGAGTTCAGGGCTGATCGGAGTGCTGACTATGTCTTCAAGAATGCGTCGGGTGTCATCGTCATAGTCTTGAGCCACTCGGCGCACGAGTGGGCGGATTAGCGTCTTCGGGACGGATGCATTTACGCTATACATCGACATATGGTCGCCATTATATGTGCACCATCCGAGCGCGAGTTCTGAGAGGTCGCCGGTGCCAAGCACCATTCCTCCATATTTATTCGCAAGGTCCATAAGAATCTGGGTTCTCTCGCGTGCCTGTGAGTTTTCGTAGGTGGCATCATGCTTGTTGATGTCGTGGTCGATATCTTTGAAATGAAGTTTTACGGCTTCTGCAATACTGATTTCGATATGGGTGATGCCCATTCTTTCCATCAGTTCGGTTGCATTGTTATGTGTGCGGTCTGATGTTCCAAACCCGGGCATTGTCACTCCGATGATCCCTTTGCGGTCGAGGCCGAGATCATCAAAAGCCCTGACAGCTACCAAGAGAGCGAGCGTAGAGTCGAGTCCACCTGAAATGCCGACTACGAGGCATTTGCAATGGGTTGCGAGCAGTCTCTGCTCAAGTCCCCAAGCTTGGATAGTGATGATTTCCTCGCATTGTTCTTCAAATTTTGCCTTTTCAGAAGATAGGAAAGGATAGGGGTTGATGTCACGCATCAGGTCGGCGGGTTCAGCTTGAGTGGCAATGAAATCCTCCGCACCGAAAGTAGGTAGCACAATGTCGTTTTGCCCGAAGCTTGATTGGCGTTGACGCGTATTGCGAAGTTTTTCTACATCAATGTCGGCAATACAGTATCCCTCTACACGCTGGAATCTGTCGGATTTTTTGAGGATCTGTCCATCTTCAGCTATAATGGCATTTCCTGCAAAGACGAGATCGGTGCTTGATTCTCCAGCTCCGGCAGAGGCGTACACATAGCCGCACTTGCATCTCGACGAGCGCTCTTTAATGAGCGAGAGCAGGAATGAGTGCTTGTCGATGACTTCATTTGTAGCGCTGAGATTGGCGATGATGTCGGCTCCAGCCACACTCATAGTGGTGCTGGGGGGATTGGGCACCCACATGTCTTCGCAAATCTCGACTCCGAATTTTGCATTTTCAATTCGGAAGAGAAGGTTGATTCCAAATGGAATGGCATGGCTGTCGATATCGATCACGTTATATTCCTTTCCTGCTGGGAGATCGAGTTTAAGACCGGATGAGAACCAACGTTTTTCATAAAACTCGTCATAGTTCGGAAGATAACATTTAGGCACTATTCCGAGTATTTCTCCGTATTGGATCACGGCAGCGCAATTGTAGAGGCGTCCTCTATATCTGACGGGAAGACCGACTACAGCCGTGACGTGCGATTCTTTTGTGACTTGCTGAAGGAAGCCGAGCTGTCGCATCGCTGCGTTGAGGAGGGCAGGCTGGTTGAAGAGGTCGCCGCAAGTGTAGCCGGTGAGGCAAAGCTCCGGGAATACTATCAGACGAGCACCTTTCTTCGAAAGGTTCATGATCATGTCAGCGATTCTGACTGAGTTGACTCCGGGGTCGGCGAGCTCCACTTTAGGGTAGGCTGCAGCGACTCTAAGATAACCGTATTTATTCATTATATGTTGTTTTCAGAATTGAACGTATTTTGCAATTACAAAAATAGCACTAAAAAATGGGAATTGCAAGAGCTCGAGATGGTTTTTTGTGAGTCCGGGCATAAAAAAGCAGATGTCGGGAGCGACATCTGCTTTGATATAGGAAGATAAGGATATCTTATTTAAGGGCAGCCTGAACTGCATCGTTTGGCACCATCTCTTCTTTGAAGACATAAGCGCCTGTCTTAGGAGATTTCTCCATTTTGATGACTTTGGAGTAAGTACGTCCTTCACCTTTCTGAAGAGACGC
>WFLX010173037.1_pt1 | contig 17752 bp, 10 predicted proteins | sample 4967041 | NCBI WGS metagenome assembly WFLX01 (sample SAMN12857096, study PRJNA449069) | gut metagenome | isolation source: stool from male and female vole | host: Microtus ochrogaster | place: USA:Florida | collected 2017 | reverse complement strand
TATCGAGGTAAATGAAAAGGACCCGGAAAAATTCATCTCCATTGTCAAGGCAATCGCCCCAACTTTCGGCGGCATCAACCTTGAGGACATAAAGGCTCCGGAATGTTTTGAGATTGAAACTCGCCTCAAAGCGGAGTGCGACATTCCTGTGATGCATGATGACCAGCACGGCACAGCGATCATTTCTGCTGCCGGGCTTCTCAATGCGCTTGAAATCCAGGGAAAGAAAATTGACGAGATAAAACTCGTTGTGAACGGTGCTGGCGCGGCAGCCGTTTCATGCACCAAGCTCTATATAGCCCTCGGCGTGAAAAAAGAAAATGTTGTCATGTGTGACAGCAAGGGCGTTATCACCACAACCCGCACAGACATTAATTCACAGAAAGCCGAGTTTGCAACCTCCCGTCCAATTACAACCCTTGCAGAAGCAATGGAAGGGGCGGATGTGTTCCTCGGGCTGTCTGTNAAGGATGTCGTTACTACCGAAATGGTGCAGTCAATGGCTGANAAGCCGATTGTTTTCGCGCTTGCAAATCCTGATCCTGAAATTTCCTACGACAAGGCAATGGCATCTCGCCCCGACCTTATTTTTGCTACAGGCAGAAGCGATTATCCCAACCAGATTAATAATGTGCTTGGTTTCCCCTACATTTTCAGGGGCGCTCTTGATTCTGGCGCAACCACCATCAATGAGGAGATGAAGCTTGCCGCAGTGAGGGCTATCGCGCAGCTCGCAAAAGAGCCTGTTCCCCCGGTAGTCAATGCCGCTTACAATATGAACCGCCTTGAATTTGGACGCGATTACATACTTCCCAAGCCGCTTGACCCCCGCTTGCTCACATGGGTGGCACCCGCAGTGGCGAGAGGAGCAATGGAGAGCGGAGTTGCCGAGAGACCTATCACTGACTGGGACGCTTACGAAGAAAGGCTCCGCAAGCTGATGGGTTATGACAAGAAATTCCTGCGCCGCATATACGACAAGGCAAAAGAGCACCCGAAGAGAGTTGTGTTCGGCGAAGCAAACACCGACAATATGCTCCGTGCTGCTGTCATGGGAGCAAAAGAGGGCGTTTATGTTCCTGTTCTGCTTGGCAACGAGGAGATGATTCAGAAGCGTGCTGACCGCCTCGGGCTCAGCCTTGACGGAATCGAAATCATCAACCTGCGCCATGACCGCGAGGCTACCCGCCGCCAGCGCTATGCTGAGCGTCTTGCTTCCAAGCGCCAGCGCCAGGGCGTAACCTTCCCTGAAGCCCAGGAAAAAATGTTTGACCGCAATTACTTCGGCATGATGATGGTTGAGGAGGGCGATGCTGATGCATTCCTCGGAGGAACATACNCAGGCGCACACGGCATAGNCANNATAGCCGAAGNGGTCGTTGGAATCCGTCCGAGCTACAACCATTTCGCTACTCTCCATGTCATCACTACAAAGCGCGGCACATTCTTCATCTCCGATACCCAGGTGAACAAGAATCCCGATACCGACACGCTCACCGACATTGCCCGCCTCACAAGAAATGCAGTTGAATACTTTGCTGAAACTCCTGTCATGGCTATGGTGTCATACGGCAACTTCGGTTCTGCAGCCGACAAGGAGTGCAAGAAAGTCGAGGACGCTGTCAAGAATATGCAGGAACTCTATCCCGACCTGGCAATTGATGGAGAAATGACTATCAACTACGCGCTCAATGCCGAGTTGCGCGACCGTGTCTTCCCGTTCACCAAGTTGAAAGGCAAAGATGTGAATGCCCTTATATTCCCGAACCTTGCAAGTGCCAGCACCGCTTACCGCGTGATGCTCGAAATGGGTCTCGGCGATGCCGTCGGTCCTATCCAGATGGGTCTTAACAAGCCTGTCCACTTTGCAAGCGTGTTCTCGCCTGTGCGTGACATTGTGAATATCGCTGCAATAGCAAGCCTTGACGCGGCTGTGCTTGAACGTACCGGTGGAACAGAGGACAAATAAATTACTGGCGGATTTCCCTCCGGGAGTATAGTGAACATAAAAAAAGCAATCAAACATATAATTCCGGCTGTGGCACTCGCGTTTGCGGGCGCCACAACCGTATTTTCATGTTCGGGCGAAAAAAATGATTCAAATGTGATTTTTGCCGGCAACCGAATCACTGTCAGCAGCGATTCGGCGGCAATCTCCGGGCATCTGTCTGTAAAGGCGCCGGATTCTAAAACTATCGTGGTAGGCAAGGATACATGGTGCGTGCTTCATCCACATGATTTTCCGGTGCTCACCTCCCGGCTTCCTCTGCTTGACGCCGCTTTCAGCAGGGGCATGCAGGTGTGCGGCAATATGCTTGCCGATACAGTGGCACCGAATGAAATGGATGTGGCGCACATACTTTCCCTTCTCAACCCAAAAAGGTGCGAGGACTTTTTGCGTGCTCAGGTAATCGATTCGGTTGTGGTTGGAAATTCCCCGGCATACACTGGCAGGGGATTTTGGGTAATCGCTGCGGCTGAAACCGCTTTAGCTTCCGGAAGTCCCGGTATGGCTGGATATGTGGCGGAGGTTGGGGCGCGTACCCTTAACATGGAGCATGCTGTTGGATATAATTCAGCGACCGGTCTCATTCAGGGTGCCCCGTCAATAAGTTTCGGAGCAAATGACTATCTGCCGCGATGGATGAATGAGGTGGAACGCTTCGAGCGGATGACTCTGATGGGAAATGTTGCAACTGCCGGAGCATATAAGGCACTTGCCGCTATATACTCACAGCTTGAAATTCCTGATTCGGCACAATGGCGTGAACGGGCTCGGCAACTGGCTCATGATATAAACGTTAACCTCTGGCAACCCGATGTCGGGCAGTACAGCCGCTTTCTTTATGCCGGTGTTTATCCTGTAGCCGCAAGAATGGCGGATAATGCAGCGCAGCCACTTGCTGTCCTGAGCGATGTGCCTATCCCGGAAATGTCAGACAAGATACTTGGCTCAACTCCGTGGCTCGCATACGGCATGCCTCGTTTTTATCCATCCCCGGCAGGCTCCCCGCTGATGAGCATAGTGCATGCTGACCCGAGGATTCAAACCTTATGGGCACTCGCTGCCGCGCATCGTGGCAATGAAACCGTGCTGTCAGCAGCCTTGGCAAATCTCCTCGCGCGTTCATTCGGCGAAGTGAGCGATTCAATTGCGCCTGTTGGAGCCGCAACATGCGTTTTGCGTGGATTAGCCGGAATAAGACTCACCGGCGATGCTATGGAATTTGCTCCTGTCGTCCCTGAATATCTAAAGGATGGTTTTGAAATCAGGAATTTCAAATACCGCAACGCAGAATACAATATTGTGGTAAAAGGGTGCGGCAATAAAATAGAGCGTTTCGCTATAGATGGAAAATCACAACCGTCATATAGGATTGATGCTTCGCTGACCGGGAAACATATTGTAACTATTAACATGGCGGGAAATAAATTGAAAAATTCCCCGCTCCCTGTTGCATCGCAGGTTTGGGCTCCCCCTGTGCCTGAAATAGAATGGCTCACTCCACGCATAGGCAAAGTTCCGGTTCCGCCTGCAAATGTGAATTATTGGCTGTACACCGAAGGCTATTTCCACTCAAAGCTTGATTCTCTTGAGTTCCATCTGCCATCTTCTGATAACGGGCTTGTTGAAGCATGCGTTATTCCGGTGTCAAATGGCAAGGTCGAAGGCTTCTGTTCCGCTCCGCATTACTATTATCCTGGTGGAAGTGTACGCACTCTTCAGGCTGAGGATTTTGCACCCGGAGGCACGACACATATACGCGATTGGCGCCCCTCGTTCAGGTATGTAGAGAGCACACCCGTTGAAAATCCCCGCATAGAATTTGTATTCACACTCCCTGCGTCGGCACAGTATGTGGCGCGGTTGTGCTATGCCAACGGCAACGGTGCAATTGAAGCTGGTGAAGCTTGTGCTTTAAGGGCTGTGGAGGTAAATGGAACTCCTGCCGGTACATTTGTATTGCCCGCGCGCGGCGATGGCTGGTGGCTTTCATCCGCTTTTTCAAATGGCATCGTGATGTCTCTGCGTAAAGGGGAGAACCGTATTGCGGTTGAATACGATTCCTCGCTTTATCCGGGCACATCCTCCTCCGATATTCTGGTTGATTTCCTACGTCTGGTTAAGTTGCAATGAAAAGGATTGGAATTTTGAGTGACACGCATTCCTGTTGGGATGAACGGTTTGCAAAGCATTTTGCTGACTGTGATGAAATATGGCACGCGGGTGATATAGGTGACATTACGGTGCTTGAACGGCTTCGTGGCGTTGCGCCTGTTGTGCGTGCGGTGTGCGGCAATGTCGACCATGGTCAGGTGCGCCGGGAATGCCCCGAGGTGTTTGAATTTGAAGTGGAAGGGGTGAAAGTGTGGCTCACCCACATTGCAGGCTATCCCGGGAAATATTCGCCCGGGGTGAAAAAGATATTGAAGGAGGGCAGGATAAAACTTATGGTTGACGGGCATTCGCATATCCTTAAAGTCATTCCTGACCATGAGCTTGGCTTGCTTCATGTTAATCCGGGGGCTGCGGGGCATCAAGGCTGGCAGAGGGAACGCACTCTTGTCAAACTCACGCTTGATTCCGGAAATATCCGTGATTTGGACGTTATTACTCTTGGAAAATTTATAGAAAGATGAAAAAAATATATTTAGTGGCAGCTATGGCTGCAATCATTTTTACAGGATGTAAAACAACCGAGGCAAATTACAAGGCGGCATACGAAATTGCAAAAGAGAAGCAGGAGCGTGCCGAAGATGACGGCACAGGTGCAAAACTACAGCAGTTTGCTGCGCCGAAAGAGACCACAGTTGACGGCGTGCAGTTGATGATGAACACAGAGCATGTCGGTTTCATAACCGGAGGTGGTGTTACCCGCGATGACCTGTACCGCTACAATGTCGTTGTCGGTCGTTTCCGCCAGGTGTTTAATGCCAAGCAGATGCGTGAGCGTTTGATTGCTTCCGGCTACGAAAAAGCGTGTGTGGTAAGTACCCGCGATGCCGGATTTTATGTCATAGCGCTGAGTTGCCAGACCCCTCAGGAAGCCGCGCAAGGTATAGAGCGGGTAAAGGCTGATACATCGCTGAGCCTTAAATCCCCCCTCCCTTACATATTGCGCCCTGCGCACCTCGCCCGCTGATTGCATTTTTGTTGCGCGGATACACANNGATTTAATTTGGTTAGGACGGAATTTTTTTGTTAATTTGCAAGATNGCNAGTAATAANCGCTCTANTCACATTATGTCTGTGCGTACTTTGATTCTAACCATGATTTTTGCCGTGCTCATGCCCGCTTTGCGAGCACAGGCGAATGTGGTCACTCCCAATACAATGGATTCCCTGAGAATGGAGCTTAAAAAGTCCTATTATCCTNAGGNTNGCCTTGTTGTGCTGTATAATATGTTTGATGCCGGCACAAATATCGAGAAGAAGGCTATGGCAAAGATGTTTTATAAGGTTGCGAAGCGGGCGGGGGATGTCAAGGCGCGCCTTGACATATTGCGCAATCTTGGAAACCTTTACCTCGGCAAAGATTCTGTGCAGAAAACCATACTTGCGGAGGCTGAGAGGATTCCGCCGAATCCGGAGCAGAAGGAAACCGTTATGTTTATCCGCTTGCTCATTGTAACCACCAATTCCCTGATGAAATCCACCGACGAGAAACAAAAATTTCTTGTAGATGCGCTTAATAAGTATAGGGAACTTGATGAGAATACATCTGACCTTAAGAAGATTGAGCTGCTGTACACTTTGTGCGTTTATCTTGGAGCGACAGTGCAGGGTGATCTNCTCGATAAGTATTTGGGTGAGACAGAGNCNCTTATCGACAGGCTGCCATACNGGCTGTATGCGTTCCATAATATGTACTATGCCCATTCTGCNATAGTATATACGAGGAATATGGAATTTGAAAAAGCGGTGGATGCTGACCGTAATCTCCTTAANATAATCGACAGGCTTGAAGATGAGTATAAGGAGAAAGGACGTGTTTTCAAGAATTTTAACCGCAACAGGTATATATGCTACCGCAGGATGCTGTATAATTATCCGGCGCTTACTCCCCAGGAGGTTGATGAGGCTTGGACAGAGATTCAAAAACTTGCCCAGGAGGATGTGGAGGTGCGTGCTGATATGCAACAGAACCGTCTTGCGGAGATTTTTTACCACATGGCAAAAAAGGATTATGCAAAGGCAAAGCCATTGCTTGCAGTTACGGTAAATAAGGATCTCCGGGGGAGCAATTACCTTAAGACGCACCTGTATAAAATGCTTTCCGAGGCTGCCGAGGCAACCGGTGACCTTGAACTCCAGAGAATCACCCTTATTGCTTATGCGGACCATCTGAACAAGTCCATCAAGTCTAAGAGTGCAGACCGTTACCGGGAGTTGCAGATCATATATGACATGCATGACCTCAGCTCCAAAAACGCGCAGCTCGAAGAGGAGAGCGAGGAGAGGCAGATCAGGCACCAGAGGCGCATAATTGTAGTGTGCCTCATAGCAAGCATTCTGCTTATGGTTGTATGTTTGTTCCTGTACCGCCATTATCGCCGCGCAAACAGATTGTCGAAGGGTCTCGCTGACATGAACAAAATTCTAAAGAGCGAAAGCGCGGCTCTGAGACTGAGCGAGAAGAAATTGATTGAGGCGCGTGATGCGGCAAATAGCGCAGACAAGCTCAAAAGCGACTTCATAGATAATATGACCCATGAAGTCCGTGAGCCTCTTGAGGCTATTTCAGGCTACACTCAGTTGATTATTGACAATATGGGTGCCGAGGACAGGAAACGTCTTGACAAATACGCGCGTCTTGTGGAACTCAATTGCGACTTAATCAGCACTCTCGTGTATGATGTGCTGTCGCTGTCAACCATCAACAAGGACACGATGAGTATTGTCAGGAGCCAGGTGTCGCTGAATGAGATATGCGACATTGCCATTGACAGTGTGAGCGCACGTAGAAATGACAAGGTAAAATTGATATTTGCAAAAGAAAGTGCGCAGGACACTATGATTTTTACAGATGCCCATCGCGTGCAGCAAGTGTTGTCAAACCTTTTGCAGAATGCGTTTAAATTCACCCCGGAGGGTTCTGTAGTGCTTGATTATAATGTTGACGAAGCCGCCGGGACAATGTCATTCTTTGTAACAGATACCGGTTGCGGTGTGATGCCCGGCAAGGAGGAAGTTATATTTGAGCGTTTCGAGAAGCTTGACTCCAATACCCAGGGGGTTGGTCTCGGGCTTGCAATCGCCCGCCATATTGCGCGCCTGCTGGGTGGGGATGTTGTTCTGGATGCATCATACCGTCGTGGCGCAAGATTTATTTTTACAATTCCTATTAAATAATATTGTAATGAGGTATCTGAAGGGATTCTTAACTATATTTTTTGTTGTTGCCGCAATTAATGCGTTTGGGCAGCATTCAACTGTCATAAAACTTCCCGGAGAGAAGGATGGCGCTATTGTGCGTATGGTTAATGACGATACCGGAGAACTGATAGATTTGTTTAAGGTAACTGATGAGGCTGTCGTTTTTCCGAGTGACAAATATCCACCATGCGTCGTCAGGTTGGAGAATGCCGGGAGAGGAACATTTGTGCTGACCGATGCAGATATTGTACACTCTATAAAAGTTGAAAAAATAGAAGGTGGCACAAGGTGGAAATGGGAATCTTTTGGAGGCTATAATGACAGTATAGTGGCACTGAATAAAAAACTCGAACCTGTGAGTGNGCGCTATCGTGCAACGGATGACAAAGCGGAGCATGGCAGGCTTATGGGGGAATTCGAGTCCATTATATATGATGAAATTGACGGGCATGGTAATGATATNTTGGGTTACAGGCTGTTTGTTTATGGATATGAGGCACTCNCTCTTAAATCTATGGAGCAACTGGTAGANAAGTATCCCGCATTGTTGTCGTATAATAAAGTGAAANGNATTTTAGNNGNAAAACGAAATTNGGAAGCTACGCAACCGGGTAATAAATTCAAAGACTTTNCNGTGGAATATGACGGCANGCAGCANAAGTTGAGCGATGTTGTAGGTCANGGNGATTATGTGTTGCTTGATTTCTGGGCAAGCTGGTGCGGTCCCTGCCGGGCTGAGATGCCGGTTATTAAAGAGGCATACGAGAAATATAAAGGGGAAAACCTCAAAATACTTGGAGTCGCTGTATCAGACCAGCCGGCAAATTCACTGGAGGCAGTCGCTCAGATGGAATTGCCCTGGGAAATATGGGTGAATGGTGGCAAGGAAGCATCACAAGCCTATAATGTGACATATATTCCACTTTTAATCCTGTTTGCTCCGGACGGCACAATCCTTGCCCGNGGAATACAAAAAGATGANCTTCTCTCCACCCTTGAGAAATATATTCCCTCAGCGGACTAAAAGTTTATTNCAGTAATATAAAATGTTGCGCCAGCCCGCTATCCGGCGGTTTGGCGCATTTTTTGTCCGGTAGTTTGGCTGCTGGTGCGCGGAATTTGACGTGATGCGATGTGAAACGCCTTTTTTTCGTACCTTTGTAGCTATACACAAGTAACTAAGACGTCTGAATGAATAATCGCAATATATTATCCCCTTCTTCCGCTGCACTTATTGATGCCGTGCGCTCACGTGTTCTCGTACTTGACGGTGCTATGGGCACTATGATACAGAAACTTGGACTCGANGAGGCTGATTTTACTCCNGCCGGCATGACAAATGCGCCGGCTCCCCTCANGGGATGCAATGATTTGCTGAATATCACCGCTCCAGAGAAAATAAAAGAGATACACCGCAGCTATCTTGATGCAGGGGCACGTATNATAGAAACTAATACTTTTAATGCCAACGNTTTGTCGCTTGCNGAGTATGGCGTTGCCGACCGGGTTGCAGAGATAAATGCCGCGGGTGTGCGGATAGCTAAGCAGGCAATTGAAGATGCNGGGGTAGAAGCATGGGTTGCCGGAAGTATTGGTCCGGNCAGCCATTCCCTCTCGCTTGCAGCAGAGATAGAGGCNGANAATCCGGTTACCTGGGATACGGTAGAAGATGCNGTGTACAATCAGGCTGTCGCTCTCATCGGGGCAGGGGTAGATGCGCTTTTGCTTGAAACGGTGTTTGACGGATTGAATGCCAAGGCGGCAATTCATGCATTGCNCCGTGCCATGGATGNCACGCACCGCGAAGTGCCNGTGATGATTTCTGCAACCTTATCGCAGGGCGGACGCATTTTGAGCGGGCAATCGCTTGAAGCATTCATTGCCACTATTGCGCATGCTAATCCGATGTCGGTAGGGCTTAACTGTGGATTTGGTGCGGATGAACTTGTTAAATATGTTGATATCCTTGCAGCATCGCCTTATGCCGTAAGCCTTCATCCTAACGCGGGGCTGCCTGATGCGCTCGGCAATTACAAGGAGACACCGGAGCAAATGGCGCACAAATTGCGCTCCTTGCTTGAATCGGGCAAACTGAATATTATAGGAGGGTGCTGTGGAACTACTCCGGAGCATATTGCTGCGATTGCGTCAGCTGCGGCACAGGCAAAGACGAGGGAGATACCCCAGAAGTCCGGCGTAATGACGCTTGCCGGGTTGGAATCGTTTACTCCGTGTGAATTCGTGAAAGTTGGCGAGCGGTGCAATGTTGCCGGAAGCCGTAAATTCCTTAGGCTGATTAATGAGGGTTCTCTTGGGGAAGCCGCCGAAATAGCTGCCGCGCAGGTCAAGGCAGGCGCGGACATTGTAGACATAAACATGGATGACCCGATGCTTGATGCTGCGACCCAGATGTGCACCTTCATTTCGGTTATCGGTGGCGAACCTGCTATTGCCAAAGCGCCGTTGATGATAGATACGAGCAACTGGGATGTGGCAATCAAGGCTCTTAAACGTGTGCAGGGCAAACCGGTAGTAAACTCCATCAGCCTGAAAGAGGGGGAGGCGGCTATGCTTGCAAAAGCGGATGAGCTTAAACGAATGGGAGCTGCGGTGGTTGTCATGGCTTTTGACGAAGATGGTCAGGCGGACACTTACGAGCGGCGTATAAATGTGTGTGAACGCGCTTACCGCCTCTTGACAGAATCCGGTTTCCCTCCGGAGGATATAATTTTTGACCCGAACATTCTTGCGGTTGCCACCGGTATAGAGGAGCATGGCGACTATGCATTGGATTTCATACGTGCTGCGGGATGGATACGCCGCAATCTTCCCGGGGCTCATGTTAGTGGCGGTCTAAGCAATCTTTCTTTCTCTTTCCGTGGCAACAACTATGTCCGTGAAGCAATGCATTCGCTGTTCCTGAAGCATGCAACTGCTGAGGGTATGGATTTTGCAATTATCAATCCGTCAACCCTTATGGATGCGGAGAGCATTGACCCTGCGCTCGGCAAAGCAATTGATGATGTGCTGCTCAACCGCGATTCTTGCGCAACAGACAGGCTTATCGAGGAGGCGCAGAGGGTGAAGGAGGAACGTGAGAAAGCTAAAGGAGAGAAGCCGGCAAAAGCCGCGGTTGAAACGAAAACCGCCCCACGGACTGCGGCTGAAAAGGTAGAGGAACTTGTTGTGGCAGGTCGTGGAGAAGGTATCGAGCCTCTGCTTGATGAGTGTGTCGCCTCTTTGGGAAGTGCTTTTGCAGTGGTTGACGGTCCTTTGATGAGCGGGATGAACCGTGTAGGCGATCTGTTTGGAGCAGGAAAAATGTTCCTGCCACAGGTAGTGCGCAGTGCAAAAGTGATGAAGCAGGCGGTTGCGCACCTAACTCCTGTAATAGAGGCTGAAAGGAGGAGCGGCAACAGTGCGGCTGCCGGGAAAATAGTGCTTGCAACCGTAAAAGGTGATGTCCATGACGTTGGCAAGAACATAGTAGGTGTGATAATGAGCTGCAATGGCTACGAGGTGACAGACCTCGGGGTAATGGTTCCTCCCGAAAAGATAATTGACACGGCTATAGATATTGATGCTGATTTTATAGGACTCAGCGGTCTGATAACCCCGTCTCTCGAAGAAATGCGCACTGTTGCGCGGATGATGGAGGAGCGCGGAATGACTATACCTCTGCTTGTTGGCGGCGCTGCTGCTTCGAGCGTGCACACTGCGGTAAAAATAGATCCGCTATATTCCGGCGCGGTGATTTATACCCGTGACGCGGCGGCGCTTCCGGGAGTCACGCAGAAATTCGTGTCAGAAGCGACACGCGGTGAGGCATTCCGCGAACTGAAGTCGCAATATGAGGATATCAGGAAAAGATATGAGGAAAAGGTGAACTTGCTGCCGCTCGATGANGCAAGAATGAGCGCCCACAAGTTTGATTTAAGCAAAAAAGCACCCGCACCGGCACATCCCGGAGCACACACTCTTTATGTTCCGGTCGCCGAGGTGCGCGGTCTTATAAACTGGAGGGCATTTTTTGCAGCATGGAAACTCGATGCTTCCCTTGCTTCAATCGCGGATATCCAGGGGTGCGACCACTGCCGCGCACAGTGGCTTGCATCCATGGAGCAGCCTAAACGCCTTAAAGCAGCAGAGGCGATGCAGCTATTCAAGGAAGCGAACCGGATGCTCGACCGGCTCTGTGAAAGTGGAGCGAAAGTGGCGTGCCGCGTGGTTATCGTTCCGGCATGCTCATGCGGCGACGATATTGTGCTTGCGGGAGAAGAGCGGGTTGTTCTGCCGATGCTCCGCCAGCAGCATGGTGAACAGCCGGGAGGGGAGCGGCTCTCCCTCGCGGATTTTGTTGCTCCCGCTGGTGCAGACGGCGCCACCCAAGATAATGTCGCGCTTTTTGCTGTCACTACAGCCGGTGATGTGGAGCGTTTTGTAAAGAATGCGTCCAACGACTATGATGCTCTCCTTGCCCAGAGCATTGCTGACCGCATTGCGGAAGCGGCTACCGAATGGTTGCACCGCGAAGTGCGCACAAGCCTGTGGGGCTACTCTGATGCTTCNTCCCATGAGGAGAAGGNCCTCTTCGCGCAGGAATATACCGGAATACGTCCGGCAATCGGTTATCCATCGCTTCCGGACCAGTCGCTGATATTTGAAACTGACAAGTTGCTGGGATATAGTGGNCTGGGAATAACTGTTACTGAAAACGGGGCAATGGCACCCGCAGCATCAACAACGGGAATAATGCTCGGCTATGCTCCCGCACATTATTTTATAATAGGTGCTACTGATGATGAGCAGAAAAAAGATTACGCCCGCCGCCGTGGAATAGCAGCGGACGCAATCCGCAAATTTCTTCCCTGATGTGATGTTTAGCGTTGGTAGAGATAGCGTTTGATTGAGCGTTTGGGAGTTTTTTCAAACTCCTCGCTCATAATCTCTACACGGTTGACCTGTGAGTAACCCGGCAGGTCCTTATTGAGCTGCACAAGATTTTCACTCATTATTTTTTCAATTTCCTCCGGTGAAATTTTCTGGTGGNTGACATTNTCCATGTCGGGATAAACGNGCGCAACCAGCTTGCCCCCTTCGTCAATCACAACGGATTCNCCTACGTATGGCATNNTGTTCAGCTTCTGTTCGATTTCTTCCGGGTAGATGTTCTGACCGCTTGGTCCGAGAATCATGTTTTTGTCTCGTCCGCGCAGGTATATGAAATTGTCCTCGTCAACGCATCCTATGTCGCCGGTGCACATCCATCCTTCATCATCAAAAGCCTCGGAGGTAGCCTCCTCGTTCTTGTAGTATCCTTTCATCACGTTAGCGCCACGCACCCAGATAACTCCTGGAATCTCGGCGGGAGATGTGGATTCAACTCGTACTTCCATGCGGTCCACAATCTTGCCGCATGAACCGACACGTGCCTCATTGTGAGGAGCGTAGGATATAAGTGGCGCGCACTCAGTCATGCCGTAGCCCACAGTGAAGGGGAAATCAATGCGGCGCAGGAAGTTTTCCACATCCTTGTTCAGTGCCGCTCCGCCAATGATTATCTCCCTGAGCTCACCTCCGAATGTGTCGGTTAGCTTATCCTTGATTTTTGAAAGCAGCCTGTCATCCACGAAAGGCACATGGAGCAGGAATTTCATGTATGGCTTTTCAAGCAACGGGAATACTTTGGTGCGTATTATCTTCTCAAGAATCAGTGGCACAGCGACAATAAGTTTCGGATGAACCTTTGCAAACGCCTCCATGATAATGCGCGGCGACGGGGTGCGGGTGAGGAATGTCACGTGGCATCCTTTTACAAGCGGATGAAGCATCTCTACAACAAGACCGTACATGTGCGCGAGCGGAAGCATGCACACTATTCCATCTCCCGGATACAGGAAATCAAGGTGGTCAATGGTATATTCGATGTTGCTCCAGAGGTTGCNGAATGTNACCATTACCCCTTTGGAGAATCCGGTACTGCCGGAAGTGTAGTTGATAAGCGCGATGTCGTCAGGCTTGTTGACGCTCACCTCAACATCATCTATGGTGAACCTTTCCGGATAAGCCTCCCCGAAAAAGCGGTTGAGGTTTGCGCGGGCTTCATTGAGCGATTCGCTGCGTGACATCAGCAGCGAGAAGTCACTGATAAGGAGCACCCCTTCGAGGTGAGGCATCACTGACGCGTCAAGGTTTTCCCAAGTGCCGGCATCGGCAAACAGCAGCGTTGCCTCGCTATGGTTAACAAGGTGGTGTATATTGTCCGGCTTGAATTCATGGAGCACCGGCACCGCTATTGCGCCATAGGTGATGATTCCGAGGAAAGCCATAGCCCATTGTGCGCTGTTTCTGCCGCAGATTGCCACTTTGTCGCCGGGCATTACCCCCGCGCTTTTGAAGAGGATATGAAGTTTGGTTATTTTTCGTGCTATATCCTTGTACTGGAAAGAAGCACCGTTGTAGTCAGTGAGCGCAAGCAGCTCCCAGTTGTTTCGGAGCGACTGCAGAATGTAAGCGTTCAGGCTATCCTGGTGATGCATGATGGATGTGTTATGTTAATAAGATTGCAAAAATAACTAAAAAATGATAGTGTTAGCAAATTTTGCCCGTCATTTATGGTTTGAGCGGAAATAATGTGTTTATTTTGCAGAAAAACACAAAAACCGCTTTATTTATGAAACGTTCAATTTTATCTTTTGTTTGCGCGGGAGTCCTTGCAGTGTCCTGCGCTACGGCAAACACCACAGACAACTACACTGTGACCCTGCCCCTTACTGCTGACGAGGATGGTCTCAGCGCTTATATCGTCAGCTTCGATACCGGCGAGAAACTTGACTCGGCGATTGTTGAAGGCGGAAAAGCCGTTTTCTCCGGCAATGTTACAACTCCGGTGTTCACCCGCATACTTCTCGACGGCAACCGTGCGGCAATGCTTGTGCTTGAACCGGGAACTATCTGCGCGGATATCAAGTCGCGCCTTGCTACCGGTACTCCTACCAATGACACAATGGTTAGCTTCTTCAACAAGCAGAATGACTTGCAGAAAGAGTATATCGCGCTTGGCAACAGTGCAACCGAAGCGCAGAAGGATGATATTGTAAACCGCTACAATAACCTCGGCAAGGAAACATTCGAGCAGAATGCCAACAATCCTTTTGGTTTCTACCTTTTCCTCCAGGATTGCTATGGCTGGGATCTTCCCACCTTTGACGCAAAACTGAAGGAATATCCCCAGTTCGCGTCAAGCAAGAAGGTGCAGACNCTNCGCCAGGGNCTCATTAATAAAGAGGAGACATCTGTNGGCAAGAAGTTCAAGGATTTTGAAGTGACCTACAANGGCGAGACAAAGCGTCTCAGCGACTATGTNGGCAAGGGCAAATACACTCTTGTTGATTTTTGGGCAAGCTGGTGCGGTCCCTGCATACGTGAAACAGCAGTGATAAAGGAGTTGTACAACAAGTATTCCGACAAGATGGATTTTCTCGGGGTTGCTGTTTGGGATGAACCGGACAACACTCTCCGCGCCATTGAAAAACATTCATTGCCATGGCAGCAGATTATCAACGCTCAGACAATCCCGACCGATATTTACGGTATTCCCGCGATTCCTTGCATCATCCTTTTTGATCCGGAAGGCACTATCGTGAGCCGCGACAAGCAGGATGCCGCGCTGGTAGCCGATGTTGACGCAGCGATGCAGAACTAATTTTTAACGCGTAGAGGTGCGCCGGAGAGCGCACAAATGCAGTAGCCTCGTGGTTAAGCGNNAGCNCAACCACGAGGCTACTGTCGTGACGTGTCTGTACGAAATGTCAGACGCCCCCCATTGGGTTCGGGTGACGGATTATGCTGTCCCTCCGGGGCACATATCCAACGCTCCTACCGGACGGCTTACACATTGAAGAGGAAGTGCATGATGTCGCCGTCAAGCACAACATATTCTTTTCCTTCCACACCCATCTTGCCCGCTGCGCGCACAGCAGCTTCTGAGCCGAGGTCAACATAATCCTGGTACTTGATGACTTCTGCACGGATGAAGCCTTTTTCAAAATCGGTGTGGATTATGCCGGCGCATTTCGGGGCTTTGCTGCCGCGGAGGAATGTCCACGCTCTCACTTCGTCCGCTCCGGCGGTGAAGAATGTCTGCAGGTCAAGCAGGGCGTATGCCGCTCTGATGAGTCGTGACACTCCTGATTCTTCAAGACCGATTGATTCAAGGAATTCTTTCCTGTCCTCATAGCTGTCAAGCTCGGCTATCTCAGCCTCGGTCTGCGCTGCAACCACAAGCACCCCTGCATCCTCATCTTTTACAGCTTCCTTCACAGCGTCAACATAGGCATTGCCGGTTGCGGCGGACGCATCATCTACATTGCACACATATAGCACCGGCTTTGATGTGAGCAGGAACAGGTCTCGTGCAAATTTCTCTTCGTCCGGTGTTTCGAGGGTCACCGAGCGTGCCGGTTTTCCAGCCTCGAGGGCTTCCTTGATTTTGGCGAGCACCTCATACTGCATCTTTGCTGTCTTGTCTCCGCCGGTCTGTGCCTGCTTGTAGGTCTTGGCTATGCGGCTTTCAACAGTCTCGAGGTCTTTAATCAGTAGTTCATAGTCGATTATCTCCTTGTCGCGCACAGGATTGACTGAGCCGTCAACATGGGTGATATTGTCATCGTCAAAGCAACGGAGCACATGGATTATAGCATCTGTTTCACGGATGTTGGCAAGGAATTTGTTGCCGAGCCCTTCCCCTTTGCTTGCTCCTTTGACCAGTCCGGCAATGTCGACAATCTCCACGGTTGCGGGCACTATGCTTTTAGGGTTGCATATCTCCACGAGCTTGTTGAGGCGGTCGTCAGGCACTGTGATGACTCCTACATTCGGCTCGATTGTGCAGAAAGGGAAATTGGCGCTCTGAGCCTTTGAGTTGGAAAGACAATTGAAAAGTGTGGACTTGCCTACATTGGGCAGTCCTACTATGCCGCATTTTAATGCCATATTTTCAGTGGTTTTCTAAATTATGCTACAAAGGTAGCGAGATTTTACTTTTTATGGAATATCCTTGCAATATTATATGCTATCTCTTTTGCCCGCGACATCATAGGTGTGATTACCGGGCGGAATGGATGCTCGACCGAAGGGGTGTATATGTTCAGTTTGCCGGGATGGCAGGTGATTCGCGTTGTCACCCCGAGGGTAATCGGTTCACCGTCAATATGTGCCGGTCCCGGTGCCTTGCGTGTTATTGTTGCCTCGGTGGTGCGGAAGGAGTGGATGAGCGTGTTGCGGTCGATGTAGCCGGTCAGAAGGTCGACCCCGACCAATGCTGTAGTGATAGGATTTCCTGAGTGGACTATGATAATGTCAAGCAGCCCGTCGGTCATGGATGCCTGCGGAGCTATGTATGCGTTGTTGCCGTACTGGGAGGCATTGCAAGCCGCGACCACAAATGCCTTTTCTGTCAGCACTTTGCCGTTTGCGGAGATGATGTATTCGTCCGGGTTGAAAGTGCGGTATTCCTCAAATGCGCTTTTTATGTACTTAGCGAATCCCCGCTCTTTGCCTTTTGCAAACCGCTTGCTCACCGCAGCGTCAAATCCCATGCCGAAAGTGCAGAAAAAAGGCAGGTCGTTTGCTGTGCCGTAGTCGCACGCAACTATATGGTTCTCATGTATGACATCAATTGCCGCATCAATGTCAATCGGTATCTCCAGATGCCTCGCCAGTCCGTTGCCGGACCCGCAGGGAATGATTCCTAAAGCTGTCTCCGACCCGCAAAGTGCTTTTGCAGTTTCGTTTACAGTGCCGTCTCCTCCCGCTGCAATTACGGAGTGGTATCCCTGCTCAACTGCTTCTGTGGCAAGCTGGGTAGCATCTCCTCGCGCAGTTGTCCAAGCCACCTCTATGTCTAAACCGCTTTCTTTAAGCCTTTCACGCACAATCTTGTCCAGCCCGCGCTTGTTTGTCGTGCCGGAAATCGGGTTGATTATCAGTAAACATCGATTGCTTTCCATATTCCGGCTGCAAATTTAAGCGTTCTACGCCTAAAAATCAACAGTGCTCCCGCTCATATAAGATTTTTATGGCACACGGATCATATATGGCTTGCAAGATTTATATCACCGTTAAATCCCCTCTAAATTTTAACGATTCACTGTTAAATCAGTTAAAAGTACTTAAACGGGGGGGGGGGGTTAGTTAATCTTTATTAAATTGTAATACCTACCTTTGACGCCTGTAACTGCCCAGGAGCATTGTTTTTTCAGCCGGGCAGCTCACAAATTTACACATTTTTTCATTATTAGTTTTACACATTTTCTTAAGTATGAAAAAGTTATTTTCACTAATTGTGACTGTGGTGTTCGCCCTCACAGCTGC
>WFLX010386394.1_pt1 | contig 17788 bp, 15 predicted proteins | sample 4967041 | NCBI WGS metagenome assembly WFLX01 (sample SAMN12857096, study PRJNA449069) | gut metagenome | isolation source: stool from male and female vole | host: Microtus ochrogaster | place: USA:Florida | collected 2017 | reverse complement strand
GCCGACGGCATAGCCGGAGCGAAGACCCTGGAGGCCCTGAACGGTCATGATCCCCGAAGTCTTTTCGAGCGCATAAAGCAGGCGCGGATACTCTTCATTGAGGGATTGGTGAAGCGCCGTCCTTCCTTGGGGAAATTCCGCAAGGGGTGGCTCCGCCGTCTCGACTCTATCCGCTTCGGCAGCCTGGTGCACAACGGGCCAAAAGCGAAAACGATAACATTCAATGACCTCAATCCATGAAATATCAATACTTACTGAAACTGAGCATAGCCTGCGCTGCCGCGGCCTTACTCATGCTTATGGCCGGAGGATGCCGGTCGGCCGCCAAGACAGTGCGGGAAGAGGAAACAGTTGTGTCTGCCTCATCATCCACGCAGACCTCGCACTGCGGGGAGTGGGATAGCCTCTCTATCCGTGAGTCCATCTTGGAGCATCTGCAGCGCAATGTGGAGGTTGAGATTGAATTCGAGCGTGTGGAATATAGCGCGGACTTGGACACGCTCCCCGGGCGACCTGAGCGCGGAACACGCTCAATCCTCAAAGGAGCTGTGCGCATGACGGGGGCCGGTGTCAGAGACCGCTCCAAGCAGACAGTTTCCCAGAGAACGGGGATCAGAACAGACAGCACAGAGATTGTCGGCGCATCCGGAACAATTGATCAGACCGTATCCACGGTNAATGAAAAACCCCNAANGGTGACCGGCNNCNGTGCACCNGCCCTCCTTCTGATAGCCGTGGCAGCGGCCCTGCTGCTGGCTATCCCCCTTAAACGGTTCCTAAGCCGCCGCAGCGGCCACAGATAACGATGCATTAAATGAATATTCGGGCGTGCCGAGGGCACGCCCGAATATTCATTTAATCAAGGTCCCTATAAAGTATTAACCTTGATTATTTCTCCGCAGCGGAGCGTCGTAGCCACGCTTCTTTTGGAGCGAGTTCAGGGATTCTGCACAACGCCCATGAAGATGGGGGTCTTGCAGCCTCTTTCGGTCACTACGAACATGAAAGGGCGGTCAGCTTTGAAAACATATTTCTGGGGTTCGCTGTCACCTGCGCCACTGGAGCCGATGTTGGCCATGCCGGTCGCCGCGCTTCCTTCGCCACCTTTCTCGTCAACAGTGAACNTCACTTNTTGGATAATCTTNTTAACGAAGATNGGATTGGAGGATGCAGTCATTCCGNANCATAGGGTGNNNGTGAAANTTCGNGNNANCCCCATNCNTTTGNGCATTTCNCTCNTNTCTATCGNGGTCTCANNTCCAAACTTCGGCAGTGTGACTTCGCACTCTACCGATTTGCCGCCTGATACTATTTCCATCATCCGGTCGGCAGAGAGCCTGCTTGCCCATGCTCCAAGGTCTGTTCCGGAAGAGGGCATGATAAAGGTGATGCGATAATTGCCCCGTTTGCCGAAATTCAGAGTCAGGCTCTCTCCGAAATCTCCCCGGTCATAGGATCCAAGCATTTCATCCTCATGCATGAAATCAGCCTGGAGATCCCCTTTAGGAGAGTGGAATGTGCCGGTGTAACTGTTCTTCTTATCGAAGGATTGTGACCAGGGGGCTTTGAGATACAAGGTGTTGACTATTGTGACCGGCCCGAGGAGTGGCTCAGTGGGATTAAAGAGCTCATCAATCATCCCATGAGTCTTTTCCTTGACCCAGNTGTTGATGATTCCTGTTGCNTCCTCTGTGCCATAATTCNCAGTCTGNAGCTCCGAGGAGTANGAATTTGCAAGAGTGGTCTTGAAGTCCTCTTTCACAGGAAGGGCGGTGTCGGTCCATACCGCGTTGGCAATCTCGTAGGTCACTTGGCTGTCAAGCGCGGGGACGGTTGAGATTAGTTCGCTGTTGGTGGAGTTGAGGAAGTCCACGTTATCTGCCCCAAGNAAACGGACCANTTCGGTAGCCTCAGCATCTCCCNGTCCGTTGGCGAGCATTGAAGCTGCCACATGGAAGCTGAACGGAGAGAAAAGCTGGTTGCCGTCCTTGTTCGAGGCTATAAGCTCGCCGAGAATGTGCGACCCCACCGCATATTGTCCGGCAACGGCCTTCTGAAGGTCGGGGGTGGACTTAAGCGGAGTTTTCTCCACGAATTCCGGTGTCTCATTCTTCCCTTCATTACCCTCATTGCCCGTATTCGCGCCCGGAGCGTCCTCGCCGCTGCACGAAGCCATTATCATGCCGCAAGCCATCATAGCCCCCAGCGGCTTAAGAAAAAAATGAAGTCTTGAATTTAAACTATTGATGTTCATAATGGTTGGTGTTAGAGTTAGATGTATTATGCTAAGAATCAATAAGGCCACCGTGAATCAAAAGGGTCGGGCTATATATCATCGGGAGCATATTCCGGACGCAAAGGTAAAGGTTAATTTTTTAAAAACAATATTCTTCACGTTAATATTTGTTAATAAAATATTTTATCAAAATAACCCCGGCTCATAAAAAATGAGCCGGGGTTATTTTGATAATCGAAAATGGATTATTTCAGTGAGTCGGCGGCGGTGGCTGCTATCTGCTCGGGGGTCAGGCCGCACCGCTTCTGGAGCTCGGAGTAGTTGTAGCGGTTGAGGAACTCCTTGGGAAGGCCCAAGTTGATGACCTTCACAGGGGCCTCTCCGAGATATGAGGCCACTTTCTGGCCGAAGCCTCCGTCGATGATGCCGTCTTCAGCCGTGATTACAGTCTTGTAGCTCTTAAGCGCGTCAAGCGCGGCGGTGTCAAGCGTGGAGAGATTCCGGGGATTGATCAGTGTGGCTTTTATGCCCTGCTGCGCAAGCAGGTCGGCTGCTTTTTCCATGAATCCGAACATCGCTCCGGCTCCGATCAGGGCAACATCCTCGCCCTCGCGCACGATTTCATACTTGGGTGCTGAATAATCGTCAAGCAGCGATATCGCAGGATTGGATATTGCTACGGATCCGGGAGTGCGCACCACGACCGGGAGCTTGTCCTGGCTCACGGCCCAGTCAAGCATCGAACTGAATTCCTCCTTGCAGGTCGGGGCAAGGAAGAGCAGGTCCGGTATGTTTGATAGTAGCGCTATGTCGAAAAATCCTAAATGGGTCTCATCGTTCATGCCGAACATCGTGCCGTAGAAGACCNCAAACGTGGCCGCCTCTTTANTGAGGGNGATGTCCTGGCTGAACTGGTNGTATGCCCTCTGGANGAAACTGCTGACAAAGCCTGCCACGGGGCGCATGCCCCCTTTGGCGAGTCCTGCGGCGAGGTCCACAGCGGCCTGTTCGGCGATGCCGACATCAATAAACTGGGCTCCTGCCTCCTTGNGGCGCGCCTTGTCAAACCCGAGCACTCCGGGTGTTCCGGCAGTGATAGTCACGACCTTCTTGTCAGCCTCCATCTTGGCGAGCATCTCGCGGGCGAAGAGTTCGCTGTAATCCTCCGGCTCATCAGCGAGACTCTCCTCATGCAGGAGCGCTCCAGTCTTGAGGTCAAACGGTCCGGAGAAGTGGAACGTCTCCTTGTCGGCCTCGGCCACAGGGAGCCCAAGGCCCTTCATAGTATTGATATGCACTACTACCGGATAGCCTATATTCTTGACAGATTTGAACATCTCAATGAGGCTCCTGAGGTCATTGCCGTAATTTACATAGCGGTAGGCGTAGCCCATGGCGCGGAACAGATTGGGTTCGGCTGTGCCGTTGGAATTTCTGAGCAGGCGCAGGTCAGCGTAGATTCCGCCGTGATTTTCGGCAATGCTCATCTGGTTGTCATTGACCACCACGATGAAATTAGAGCCGAGAGTGGCTCCGTAATCAAGCCCCTCGAAAGCCACTCCGCCGCTCAGAGAGCCGTCGCCGATGACAGCGACCACATTCTCCTTGCCCCCTTTGAGGTCGCGTGCCTTGGCCAGTCCGGCCGCGAGGGCCACTGCGGATGACGTGTGGCCCAGAGAGAAGAGGTCATACTCGCTTTCAGAGGGATTGGTGTAGCCTGTGACATCATCATAATGCGCAGGGTCGGTAAAGGCCTCCATGCGCCCGGTAATCATCTTGTGGGGGTACGTCTGGTGGGAGACATCGAAGACAATCTTGTCCTCGGGGGTGTCAAACACGTAATGCAGGGCTATGACGGCCTCGACCATGCCGAGGTTGGGGCCGACATGGCCTCCGTGCACAGAGAGTTTCTTCAAAAGGTTAGCGCGGAGGTCAGCGGCGAGCTGCGTAAGCTCCGTCAGGTCCATCTTGCGGATGTCTGCCGGAGACTTGATTTTAGATAAATCCAGGTCTTCCATAAATTTCGTGAACTATTTCCTTTAGAACACCTGCGACATACCATTAGTTTACGCGCTGCCCATAACCTTCGCGGGCAACGGCAGGGCAGCGAGCCGCCAGTGGAAAAATCCGTTGGCCTTCGAAAAATCCAAAGGAATAGTCCGGTGATTTTGGAAAAAATCCAAAGGAATAATAGGGTCGTTTTGGGAATAATCCAAAGGAATGGGTCTGTTTGTGAGNAGGCCCAATGGCAAGAAAAAGAGGGTGTGCCTATTTTGACACACCCTCATTGGTGTCGGAAGATTTGCCAAACTGGATGCTTTCTTATAGGTTCTACACTGTCTCATGCCTCGTTTCATTCTTTTTGGAGGCGGGTGGCGTCGCCCGTTTTTTCGATGCGGGGAGCGCGGAAGCCTTTGCCGGCGGTGAAGCTGTATGTTACTCCTAATCTGGCGGCCATGAGCTGTTTTGTGCGCGTCAGGCGGTCATAGACGGAGGAGGCGGCGCGGAGCCTTGCGGTGCGCTGCAGGAGGTTCTCAGCTCCAAGGGATAGGGCCCACTGTTTGCCAAACCGTTTCTGTATGGTCGGAGCGATATTGACCACAGGATAGATGGTGATGTTTCCGGTCTTCGTTCGGGTACGGTAAAATCCGTTGATTGTGACACTGAACGAGTGGGGGAGGGTGAACGTGGCGCTCGCCACGGCCTGCAGATAGCCGAATGTGTCATAAGGCGCATTGTCATCAAGTTTCTGCGATGTGACCACGTACGTAAGGCTTGCGTAGAGGTTCCACCACCGGGTGATTCTGACCGAGCCGTCGGCATGAAGGAAACCGCTGCGGTCCTTGCCCATGTTTTCCCAGGTGAGATACATCCGCTCGGGATGATCCGGGTGTGAGACAAACATCTGTCGAATCGGGTCGGAGGTTTGAGAATATCCGGCGGCTACGGTAAATCTGCCGGCCAATNCGAAATCGNGGCTGAGAGCGTCTGCNTAGCTCGGGCGCAGCCCGGGGNTGCCGACACTGTATGAATAATCTGANACCTGCATTACCGNAGGGTTGAGCGACCNGNAAGANGGCCTGCGGATATTNCGGTNATNACCNAAAGCTACGGTGTAGTCGCCCTGCTCGGTGAGATTGTAAGCAATGTTCGCATTGGGGAAGAGGTCAAACCGGGATTGCCGCGCCTCTATTCCTGAGGTGTGGTAATATTCTGCGCGAAGGCCTGCCTTAAACTTCCATCTCCCGGACTGCAGATTCAAGGCGGCGTAAGCGGCAGCTATGTCCTCACGGTAGCGGGTCTCATAATCATGGGGAATGTTGCTGAGCCATTCCCCATTGAGGAAATTGAAATGACGTGACTCGAAAGAGGCGGCATTGTGCGTGTATTTCAATCCCGCGTTCAGTTTCCAGCCCGGTTTGAAATTTTTCTGAATGCTGAGTTCGGAATCGAGGATATTGTACCGGTTGAGGTTGTCAGTGCGGTACACGGAATCATTTCCGACGGGAAGCCATTGCATCCGGTTGCGCTCATGGGTTGCGGAATATTGATAATTGTAATTAGAATTCCACTTCACGACAGATCCCTTGTCATCAAGAAGATGGGAATAATTCAGAGTGACATTCACATTGTGAAACCTGTAACGGGACAAGTAGCTGCCCGATGTCGCTGCTTCCCCGGCGTCAGAGGCTGCCAGTGTCTGCGAAGTGGCTTCAGAACGGTTTGTGTCGGGATTATAGTCTACCTGAAGGCCTATGCGGTCCCTGTCTGAAGGCTCGTAGAAAACACCGAGCATGGCGTTGCCTTGCGCGGTTTTTGTCTTATGGCGCGTGGTTCCGGAGAGAAGGGTGCCAATATTGGCATTTTCCGACACTTCGTTTGTGGAATACTTGTCAGAAGGGGAGGCATTGAAATTGCCCGATAGATTGAATATCCATTTGCCGGTGCGGATGCTGAGATTAGCGAAAGGATTTATCCATGCCTTCTGCCTGCCGGCTGTGGTGCTTATCCCGGCTGATCCGGAAAGCCCGTCGATGCGGTTGCGCTTTATATTGATGCGGATTACGCCCCCGGATGAGGATGCGCTGTATTCCGCTCCCCCCTTAGGTATTATCTCAATTGAGGCTATGGACGAAGATTGCAACGACCTGAGGAAAGCCATAAGCTGAGAGCCTGACAGATTGACCTTCCTGTCATCGATGTAAACGCTCGTGCCCCCTTGCCCGTAGATGGACAGCGAATTTTCTGTGGCCCAGACGCCCGGGGCAGTCCTCAGCAGCTCCTGCGCGTCCTTATTTGCCGTCAACGGATTGGCCGCTACATTGAGGATAATCCTATCGGCCTCCCTGCGGATAAGTGGGGCCTTNACCACAACCTCCTTGAGGACGGACACTTCNGGTTGNAGCGTTATATCGCCGAGGTCGTCATGAGCCGGTGACAGTTCAGTATCTGCATAGCCAATGCAGGAGACGCGTATTCTGTTGCAATCATCCGGCACTTCGAGTGAGAAGCGTCCGACTGAGTCGGTCACGCAACCTCCTGCGATGGAGTCGCCTGTAAAGGCTGACACATTTGCGAATTCGACGGGATGACGTTCCGGATCGAGCACCCTCCCCTTGAGCTGAAGCGCAAAAGCGTTTGCGCAGGCTGCTGACAGGCACAGCAGCGTCATAATCATCTTCTTCATCTTCCCTATTAGCTTTGGATAAGAGCTTGTCTATTGTTTTTTATGCTCCGGGGTATTAATTCATGCCCGAACCGCTTATTTCAGTCTGTTTAATTGTTCCTGGCCGATTCGGTAATTATTGAGGGCGTTCTCCCGGTGGGAGGTTATGTAGTGTGACCAGAACTCGATGTCGCGCCGGTAGTCCTTGAGGTCGTGACGGGTGAAGGCGAAGTAGCGCTTGTGGTTGGGGAGGTTCATCCGGTCGGTGGTCTTAGTCCATGATTGGGTTATGGAGATCTGGGCGATAGGGGTGGTGCCGTAATCATAATAATCCACCACGATCACGCGACGGTTTTTCATGTCGAAATAGGTGTAGGTGTACATCTGGTCAGGCTGCCGGTGCCAGTTCTCCACATCCTCCTCAGCAGTCCACATACCGATAGGGCGCTCATTCTCATCATTAAGNNTGAGAGTCGTGAGGTTGCACCAAAGGGAAGCAGGNCGTGTGNCAGGAGGCTCATTGAGCAGNCTGACNAACATTTTGCCGTAAGANGGAGAGTAGAANAGGACCTCATCGTTTTCCAATCCGGCGGTCTTGAGTATTGAAGCNATGTATTTCTCCATGCCGGGATACATGGCGGCTGAATCGGCGCATGATATGATGGCGAGGTCTTCCGGAATCAGCACCTCTCCGAAGGTCATGCGCCAGGTAGTGTCGCGGTCGATAATCTGGCCGTAGTAGTCGCTGATATGCCACTGGCGGTTGGCAAATTTCACCTCCTGATAGCTTGCGCATCCGCTCAAGGCCAAGACCATGACGAAGGAGGGAATGAAAGAAAAAAGCTGTCTCATTTTTACAGTGTTATTGGTTCGTACTGCAAAATTAGGCGCCGGCACGCCCCGGCAGTCTTAGCAGACCCTCTTTTAGTCTTAGTTAGTCTTAGACAAATTGGTGTTTGTGCAGGTAGAGAACAGGGAGAATGTGAGCGCGAAACGATTATTGCGCATGATTTTATTTTCTTAATATATCATATTATAAATATTTTTATTATATTTGCATTACTTTATGAAAGTATAAAACTTATTCACCTTGGCGAAGAATACTATGGGGACAAAGCTCCCCCGAAAACTTGAGCAAAAAATGGCAATTATGGGCGAGCAGATAAAGCTTGCGAGATTGCGCCGCAACCTATCAATAGCGCAGGTTGCGGAACGTGCGACTTGTTCGCCGCTCACAATAAACCGCATTGAAAAAGGTTCTCCAACCGTATCTATCGGGATTTATGCCCGTGTATTGTATGCGCTTCAACTTGACGATGATTTGCTGCTGATAGCAAAAGAGGATGCTCTCGGTCGCACATTGCAGGATTTAAGTCTGAAACATCGCCAGCGCGCATCTAAGAAAGAATAGCGATGAAGAAACTATATGTATATGCTGACTTTGATTGGCTTGATGCTCCACAGTTGATAGGTGAACTGTCATATGATTCAGTGCGGGGCGGGGTGACATACGGGTTTTCATATGCCCGGGAGTGGCTGGCCAAATATGGCGATATATTTCTAAGTGAAGATCTGCAAAATTATCCCGGTATCCATTACTCCAGACCCGGAAAGGATATATTTGCATGTTTCTCCGATGCTCTGCCCGACCGCTGGGGACGCACTCTGCTCAATCGCAGGGAACAAATCTCAGCTGCTGACGAAAAGCGCCCCGTGCGACATCTGACGTCTTTTGATTTCCTGATGGGCATTGATGATGCTTCACGTATGGGCGGATTTCGTTTTGCGGAAACTCCGGGAGGCAAGTTTATCAATTGCGAGGCAAGTTTGCGTGTTCCACCCTTAGCCGGCGTAAGAGAGCTGATGCAGGCTGCGCATGAAATTGAAGCCAGTGAAGAAAAGCATCTTCTGCCATCAAAAAAGTGGCTTGCGCAGCTGTTGCATCCGGGCACATCGCTTGGAGGTGCCAGGCCGAAGGCATCAGTTATTGACGAGGAGGGCAGATTGACAGTTGCCAAATTTCCCTCGCGTAAAGATGATTATGATGTCGGTCTGTGGGAACATTTCTGCCATGTAATGGGACGAAAAGCCGGAATAAATACGGCTGAAACACGCACAATTCCCGGTGAAGATTATCATATCCTGCTGTCCAAAAGATTTGACCGCAATGACTGTGGCAAGAGAGTCCATTTCGCATCTGCATTGGCTCTCCTCGGGCTGACTGATGGGGATAACGCATCAACGGGCTATGGCTATCCCGATATTGTTGATTTTATTATCCAANATGGAAGCAACGTCGAGCAAAACTTAGAGGAACTTTATCGTCGGGTCGCATTCTATATCATTGTCGGCAACTCTGATGACCACTTCCGANATCATGGATTTCTATTGACGCGCAAAGGGTGGGAACTTTCCCCGGCATACGATATAAATCCGACACTTGCTAATTTCCAGAGTCTGTTGATTACCCAATCAACAAGCGAATCTAATCTTAGAATCCTTTTGGAATCCGCCGGAGAATACATGCTGTCAACCGAAAAAGCAGGAACCATAATTAAAGAAGTAAAAGCGGCGATGAGACTGTGGAGAGCTGAGGCGCGAAAACTCGGGCTTCCCAAACGCGACCTTGATATATTGGGACCCCGCTTTGACAAATGGATTAATGACTGACTCTTTCAAAAATTAAGCCAAATTGGTCATATCTTCATTGGGGGAAGTTCCTGGAAAATTTCGTTTATTGGGTATTTTTGTGTTAATTTGCAGTCATGAAACGCTTGAAACTCATAATGGCCTTTACGCTCGCCGTGACAGTGATTGCGGTTGGTGCAGCCGCGTGGAGCCTTCTGGACCTTTATAAGGACCAGAAGCAGGCTACTATGAGGACGGTCAGGGAGTGTGCCGAAAACGCTGCGCTGCTCGAAATAATCGGGAGGATGAAGCCCGGCGCGGAGGCGCGGGAGTCGTTCATCAGGTTGAACTCGTTTATTGAAATGGCGCAGCAGAAGGATGGCCTCCCCGCAAATTCCGATACGCTCCGGACTTCGCTTGCGGTCATCCTGAAATTCGGGCTGGAATTCCGGGATGGCAAAGCAAAACCGGACCCTCATCAGTTAGACAGCCTTTTCCGGATGGAATTGGCCAGGCGCGGGCTCTTTCCCCGGTCGGCATTCATTATTCCCGCAGGCAGCCACCAAATCATCAAGGGGGCCTACTGGGTGACCGATTACAGAGCCTCGCCATCCGCCGAGCCGGCATATAGGATTTTTGTCTCGCCGATGCCCGGCAAGGCCCTTGCGGGAATGTGGGGCATAATCATTCCTTTTGTCATCGTGATATGCCTGTTCGCTTTCCTGACTGCATACCTGTCAAGGACTGTGAGCAGGATGAAGACCCTTGAGCAGATGAAGGATGACTTCACACGCAACATGACGCACGAGCTGAAGACTCCCGTTGCCGCAGCCTATGCCGCCGCAGACTCCATGCTGCGATACTACGACCAAAGTGATGAGGCAAGAAACAGGAAATTCCTTGAGATAATTCTGCAGCGGCTGAACTTCCTTTCCGGGATGGTTGAGAATATACTTTCGGCAAGCATGGAGCGTTTCAAGACGCTGAAACTGAAAGTGGAAGAGGTGAAGCTGAAGCCTTTAGCCGAAGAGGTTTCTGAAATGATTGAGCAAAAGGCAACTAAACCGGTTAAGATCAGCATTGATATTCCCGACAGGCTGACTGTCCGGGCTGATGCCTTGCATTTGGGCAATGTGCTGACAAACCTACTGGACAATGCGGTGAAATATTCGGGTGACTCAGTCAATATCCGCATAAGTGCCGGGGAGGATTTGATTTCAGTATCGGACGACGGCATAGGAATCAGCAAGGCTGAGCTGCCGCACATATTTGACAGATTCTACCGCGTGACCTCAGGCGACCGGTACGAAGCAGGAGGATACGGGCTGGGACTCTTCTATGTAAAGCAGATTGTGGAGTTGCATGGATGGAGTGTGGAAGCGGCGAGCGAGCCGGGGAAAGGGACGATATTTACCATTAAATTCAATGGCGATGAGAAAAGCTAAGATACTTTTGGCGGAGGATGACTCCACACTGTCATTCATTGTGGAGGATGCGCTGACGCGCGAGGGTTTCGAGGTGGTGTGCGCGCCAAACGGCGAGGCAGGACTCAAATTATTCAGTGAGACTTCTCCGAACATGGTGGTTGCCGATGTCATGATGCCAAGGTTGGATGGATTCGAGATGGTGAAACACATACGCCGAATTTCTCCGGAAGTGCCGGTGCTGTTTCTTACCGCCAGGACAGGCATAGATGACGTGGTCAAAGGTTTTGAACTCGGAGCTAACGATTATCTGCGCAAGCCCTTTCAGATTCTTGAGCTGGTGGTCAGGATAAGGGCATTGCTGAATCGCAGAGCTACCGGGGGTGCCGAAGAGTCCAGGCTCACCTTAGGCGACTGCTCTCTGGATTTTGCCTCACAGCGTCTCACCATAGGGCTGCAGACGATTGCGCTCACTCACACAGAGGCCATAATAATGGATGAGTTGTTCCGGCACCCGAATGAAGTAGTGGAGGCGCGCACATTGATGTTTCGCATCTGGCAGAACGATNACTACGATAACCTGAACCGCCTTCATGGCTTCATCTACAAACTGCGCAAATACCTTGCCGCCTCCTCCTCTCTCGAGCTGCTCAACGTCCGCGGCATCGGTTACAAATTAGCAGTCTGTCACTGAAATATAAGCATAGAAACTACTCGCAGATTTCCTGAACCTATTTTGATAATTGCAAAGAATTTATTAATTTTGCAAGAAGATAGCATGTATACTTCACTTGAAATTTGTGCCGGTGCCGGAGGTCAGGCCTTAGGTCTTGAAATGGCTGGTTTTTCGCATTCCCTGCTTGTGGAATACGAATCGGATTATTGCGCGTGTATTCGTGCTAACAGGCCTGGATGGAACGTGTTGTGTGAGGATGTACGTCTTTTTGATGGAACTCCTTATTATGGCAAAATTGACCTCTTGTCCGGAGGCGTTCCTTGTCCNNCTTTCAGNAAAGCAGGAAAACAGCTCGGNCATGAGGATGAAAGAGACTTGTTTCCTGAGATGCTGAGGCTGGTAGAGGAAATACAGCCTAAAGTGGTGATGATTGAAAATGTNCGTGGAATTTTAGNTGCNAAATTCGANTGGTACAGAGACCACATACTGACGNGTCNTAATAAATTGGGGTATAACACCCATATCAGGCTTCTGAACGCTTCCCAGTTCGGTGTGCCTCAGTTGCGCCCTCGCGTTATTATTGTCGGAGTCAGGACTGACCTCGAAGATTGCTTTACTTTCCCGACACCCGAGGAAGAAGAACCTCCGACAGTCGGAGATGCCATTTTTGACCTTATGGCAGAAAATGGATGGAAGAAAGCGTCGGAATGGAAGAGCGGCGCAATGAAAATCGCTCCCACCTTAGTAGGTGGCAGCAAGAAACACGGAGGGCCCGATTTAGGGCCGACCCGCGCTAAAAGAGAGTGGGCTGCAATGGGAGTTGATGGAAAGGGGGTGGCTAACGAGGCTCCGGATCCGGATTTTGAAGGAATGCCGCGACTCACTGTAAGAATGCTCGCGCGGATTCAGGGATTTCCTGATGACTGGAAGTTTGGAAACAAAAAGACTTTGGCATGCCGAATGATTGGAAATGCTTTCCCGCCTCCGGTCGCATGTTCAGTGGGAAAAAGGATAAAACATTTACTTGATACCAATGCATCCGTTAATAGAAAGAAAACGCCAAGAATATCATGAATCCTTGGTAGCTCATCAAGTGCTCACCATCAATAAAGATGGAATACCAAGCAATGCCGATAAATCAAGCAGACTGTCATGTCTAATATCGAAAAGGATTGCTGATGCACTTGGAGCAGGTCACAGTGAAAAAGGAAAAGGCCAGACATTAGGAGGAAATTTTGAAACGGTGACTATGGAATTCCTTAAAGGGACTTTCCTTCATCTTCAAAATCTCCGACCCGGAAAATGGCATATTGACAGATTGGGGAACAGAAATGCCATAAGAGCCTCTTCCTTTGTGCAATATGAACACCTTGACTATCTCGGCAATCTTACCAAAACTGATTCAAGATTAGCCTCGGTGTTAGGGAATGACTATATGGTAGCTCCTGATATCGTCATTTATCGTGAGCCGGAATCAGATGAGGAGATAAATTCAGCGGCCTACATATTGGATGATTCAGTTTGCACCTTATCGGCTCTGAGGAGAAAGGCTAATACTTTACCAATCCTTCATGCCTCTATTTCTGCCAAATGGACTATGCGGAGTGACAGGGCTCAGAATAGCAGAACCGAGGCACTTGGTCTCATCCGTAACAGGAAAGGTCATTTGCCCCACATTGTAGGTGTGACGGCCGAGCCGCTTCCTTCGAGATTAGCATCGCTGGCATTAGGTAAGGGCGACATAGATTGCCTCTATCATTTTGCCCTGTATGAGTTGATAGAAGCTGTGAGGGAATCAGGAGCGGAAGATGCAGGAGAAATGCTGAATATCTTAATTGAAGGCAGAAGGCTGAAAGATATAAGTAACCTCCCTATGGATCTCGCTGTCTAACTGCTCCTGGAAGAAATGGACATACTCAGAAGGGAGCTTAATGAGATTTATGNNTCCCAGCNGCTGCATGAGGAGGCGTTGCCCCGGGAGGCGGTGGCAGCGGCAAGAGAGATAGCCGAGTGTCTTGTGAGGGTAAGCAACGGGTGCGCTGTGATAACGGATGCCGCATGTGACCGCTGCTATGTCTTTTCCGGGAAGTTCGGNGAGATTATGGGATTTGCATCNGNCTCTCCGGNGNNNTTTGAAGTCGGTTCAAGCGATGAAGACATAATCTATGACCGGATTCATCCGGAAGACCTTGTCGATAAACGACTCCTGGAATATGAGTTGTTTAAAGTTGCGCTTCAGAAAAGTGCGNANGAGAAAACCGGCTCAGTGGCGAAGTGCGTCATTAGGATGATGGACAGTACGGGTGAGTACCGCGATGTGGATAATACTACGCGGATACTTCATCTGTCGCCGTGCGGAAAAATGTGGCTGATTCTATGCACATATGAGTTTTCAGCCTCTTTACCTTCCCCCGGCGGAATAGGCCCGGTTATANTGGACACACTCAGCGGGGAGCGACATGAATTGTCATTCTCAGACAAGCGGGGCCGGGTGCTGACACCGAGAGAGAAGGAAATACTGGCTCTTATAAAGGAGGGAAAACCCAGCAAGCAGGTCGCCGACATATTAGGGATAAGCGTTCATACTGTCAACCGCCATAGGCAGAATATCATCGAAAAACTTTCAGTCGGCAACATCATAGAGGCCATCACCGCCGCCAATCTGATGCGGCTGCTCTGAGGGGGGGGATTTATAGGGGTGTCTTATGGGAGAGACATGGTTATTTTTCAGTATTGCACGGATTCCCCGCATTGGGTAATTTTGCAGCAAAAAAAGATGAGAAAAATAACCTGCGCCACCATTTCGGCTTTAGCCGCTATCTCCGGGACGCACTGCGCGGCCGGGTCTGTCAGCAGCAAAGAGACTGAGAAGACATCGGTCAGTTCAGCAGGGATCCCGTTTTCATGGGACGGAGCGACTGTCTACTTCTTGATCACAGACCGTTTCTGCAACGGTGACCCCTCGAATGATGTGAACTACGGGCGCAAAACCGATTACGGAAGCGAGAGGATGAATGCCGCCACATTTCACGGGGGCGACTTCAAAGGTGTCACTCTGAAAGCTAAGGAAGGGTATTTCAAGGAGTTGGGCGTGGACGTGCTCTGGCTCACGGACGTGTATGAGCAGATACATGGATGGATGTCCGGATCGGGGGAGGTGAACGACTTCCCTCATTATGGCTATCACGGCTATTATCCTCTTGATTTCACACAGACTGACAAGAACTACGGTACGGTGGAGGAGTTGCGCGAGCTGATAGATACCCTCCACAACCAGGGCATAAGAGTCATGCTCGGGGCAAATCTCAATAATCCCGGCTACCCGACGCTATTGGATGCGGTGCAATATGGCTTCACCCCTGTCGGTTTGACAGAGGAAGAGGCCGCAGAGCATATCAAAGAATGGAGCTATGACGGCTTCTACGCCGGACGCGTGGACTGGAAGGGATGGTATGACCGGGGATGGATCCGGATGCCTGACGAAAACTGGGACGAGAATAATCCCTTGGAGGCGACTCTATATGGCCTGCCCGACTTCAAGGATGAGAGCACGGAGCGGGTGGCGATTCCCGCATTCCTGAAAAACAAGTGGAAGAGTGAGGGAAGCCGCAATGACGCGTGGGTCAACCCCTCGGCAAGGCGGCTGCGGAAGAACATGGACACAGCGCCGCTCGATTATGTAATTGCCTGGATAGCCTCATGGGTTGAGGAATTCGGCATAGACGGCTTCCGGTGCGACATAGTGGAGAACGTGCGCCTCGACAGATGGAAGCAGCTGAATGAGGCATGCAACGATGCTTTGGACAGATGGAGAGCGGCCCATCCCGAATCTCCGGCCTCAAAATGGACAGATAAGTTCTATATGACCGGCGACTATGAGAACGCCTCAATAGACTACAAGCCTGACTACGCAGAGGCGGGCTTCTCGAGCCTCGTCAATTTCTTCTTCCCCAAGAAAGGGGATCTTGACGACATAGTCTATACATGGCAGGTGTATAGCGACTCACTTAATGCCCGGCTGGACTGGGCCCCTTTCAGTTATCTGAACAACNCATANCACAGGNATGCCGATGCATCCAATANGGCTGACNGCGCTGTGGCGCTGCTGTTAGCNCCCGGCGCGGTGCAACNCTTTTNCGGCGNTGAGAGCGGCAGGGGGCTGAGCGACGCGCGGTTTAATGTTGACAGCAATCAAGCCTTTAGGTCGGACATGAACTGGGAAAACATGGATGAGGGCCTGCTGCAGCATTTCCGGCGTCTCGGCCGTATAAGGAAAGAGAATCCCGTGATAGCAACGGGCAGACAGCGCACCATTGATGTGCACACATGCCTTAGGGAAAATGATGAAGAGAAGGTTCTGATAAAGGTGCGACCTGATGTCTCGCAACCGATTAAGGTAGCCGGGGTATGGCCCGAAGGCATGGAAGTGGAAGACCTCTGCACAGGCCGCGTGGCAAGAGTAGAGGATGGGCAGGTGACGTATCCCGCTTACATCGGCAACGTAGCCATCCTTAAAGCAAAAACGAAGTGAAGATTCACTCACTCACTCTCAGGATTGCCGTGTCGGAAGCATNGAACCGTACTCCGCTTCNCGCCGTTGTTATACATGAATAAGANANNNATAATTTAACGAGAAAATGGCTNAAGCAAATAAGATTGGCGGGATGCTGACCCGCGCTGAAAATGTGATAGTGGTGATTGACATGGAGAATGACTTTGTGCTCCCGGGCGCTCCGATGCGTGTGGAGGGGGCNTACGCTACTCTCCCGGCAATAAAGAGGTTCCTGGATTACGGACGTTCCAAAGACTGGGCTGTGATTTACATTTACCGCATACACCGCATCTCCGGGGCCGACGCGGAGTTGTTCCGCCGACACTTTTTTGAGGAGGGCCATCCTTTTTGCATAGCCGGCACCGAGGGGGCTGCGATTCCTGACGAAATCGCGCCGCAGCCGGGAGATTACACGGTGACCAAGCAGCGGTTCAGCGCCTTCTTCGGAACTGACCTTGACATTATCCTTCGAGGCCTTGGCACGAAGAACGTATATCTCACCGGCACGCAGTATCCCAACTGCGTGCGCTCGACAGCCGTGGACTCGATGAGCCTCGACTACAACACTGTGGTAGTGACAGACTGCTGCTCCGCAGCCTCGCAGGCCGTGGCCGAAGCCAACATCACCGACCTGCGCAACATGGGCATCCCCTGCGTCGATTCCTCCGAAATAATGAAATAAGCGGTCAGAAGGAATCGGNCAGCAGGAATTNNCTCAGCGTNATCTGGGTTATGCCCTCGTAATCCTTCGGCTTGCTNATTGCATCCATTNACACCNCATATTTCGGATAATTGTCCGGAATCTTCATGAGATTGCCGAACTCGCGCTCAATGGTAGACTGTTCGCTGAGAAGGTAAGCCACTTGTATGTACATCCGTCGGCTTCCCTTTTCCGCAACAAAATCTATCTCGCCATTCGGCAGGGCACCTATTGAAACTTTATAGCCGAGGTTTTTCAAATGGAGGTAGACGGCGTTCTCCATCACTTTCTCGATGTCAGTCGCCCTGTTGCTCCCTACAAGAAGATTCCGCAGTCCAAGATCTTCAAAGAAATATTTATCATTAGTCTCCAGGAGGCGTTTGCCGTGTATGTCGTACCTAGGCACTTTATTGATGATATAGGCATTGGAAGCGGCTTTCAGGTAATTGATTNCCGAGAGGGGGGTGANATTGACNCTTTGGGCCTTGAGATATTTTGAGAGTGAGGTGCCAGATACGAGTTGCCCGGTATTATCGCTGACATATTTCATGAGATTTTCAAACATTGTGACATTGCGGAGACCCTCTCTTTGCACTACGTCCTTCAATACGATAGTATTATAAATATTCTCCACATATTCCCAGACCATGTCCTCATTTTCAAGGCCGAGCCGGTAAAGATGGGGGAGTCCTCCGAACGAGAGATATTTCTCAAGGCTTTCGGAAGAATCCACAAGATTGTGGAAAATCAAAAACTCTCCGTAGGAGAGGCTTTGGATGTGGATTTCTATGTATCTCCCTCCCAAATATGTGGCCAATTCAGAAGAAAGCATCTTGGCGTTGCTCCCGGTCACGATAATCTGGCATTCCTCATCGGCGTTAAGGCTTCTCAGCGTGTTTTCGAATC
>WFLX010089076.1_pt1 | contig 17803 bp, 10 predicted proteins | sample 4967041 | NCBI WGS metagenome assembly WFLX01 (sample SAMN12857096, study PRJNA449069) | gut metagenome | isolation source: stool from male and female vole | host: Microtus ochrogaster | place: USA:Florida | collected 2017 | reverse complement strand
CTGCTATCGCTGTGGCTCCTCGGCGCATCAGAAGCCGCGGCGCTCAACGACATCTCTGTCCGCCTCTACGACCAAAAGAAAATCCTTGCCGGCAACTACTCTTCGTTTTGTAACGACCGCGATGGGTTTCTTTGGATCGGAACTGATGCCGGATTGATTCGGTTTGACGGAAATTACGCTGATTTATACCGTAATGACGAGTTCTNNNNCATGGCATCGTCGAGGTCATAATTCGTCTCATAGCTTGGTGCAGTGCGTGNAAATCCNGTCATAGGCTGCATCTGCGGACAAAGGAATGTAGTGGTGCCTTCAGGGAAATTAAATCCTGTCACCTCGCTGTTGACAACGGCAGAAAGCGTCNCACCTTTTGGAAGCAGTTTATATCGGAATGCAATATTGTTGTCGCTGACACGCATCTGAATATCAAATANGGGAATTCCNTATTGAGAAANAGTAAAGGTCTNCTCATTGGCAANATAATTCANTTTGNTCTTCTTGATATTCGACAGTGAATATGAATCAGTCACCTCCTTGATTCCGGAAGNAGCTGTGATGTCAAGACCGGTAGTATAGTCACCAATATTTGTAGAAAGTCCAAGAGGCGAAGGGAGTAGGAATTCCTTACCGTCATAAGCTACACTGTAGCTTACATTCATGCCGTTGTCACTTACAGTTACAACTGTCTTTCCATCCGGGCTTGAGAGCTTATATGTGTCAGGCTTGAACATTGCCTCCGCAGAGTAATTAAGTTTAGGGTCATCGACGCCCATGGTCTTCAGCATTTCCTCGGCATAGCGGCTTCCAAGTTCACGATATGCATAAGCAGTGAAGTGCAGGCCGTCGCCCCGTTGAGGCAGACCGGCAGAAGACACCACATGAGCTGTTGGCAAAGTCTCCGGAAGAGTATTGATAATGGCATTATGTCCGCCGCAGATGCCACCTTTTTCTGTCGAGACCACTTCTCCGGCGAGCAACGGGATCGAATTCGGAGCCAACCCGAGATCTGAAAGCAGATCGTCGTAGACCTTTTTTACTTTTGCCGGCCATTGGGAATCACCGTTGTTGGATTCTCCCTGATGCAGGAGAATACCCTTGATCACCCCATCCTTCTGTGCTTTTTTTGCGCACTCCACAAGGCGGTCATAAGGTTTGTTGTCATAAGCTTTCATGAAGCCTTGAAACCACTCTGCTTCCGAAGTGACTGAGTTCGGGTCGTAATCTTTACTGAGATGCTCTATCTTGCACCCTCCTACTGCCACTGGAATTACACCTACAGTGACATTCTCCGGAAGATTGTCTACCATCGTGCGTCCAAAATAGTCGGCAGGTGTGAGACCGGTATGCTCCCTTACGAGTGGCGGCACTGCAACATACCACTCCCCTTTTGTTCGTTTAGGGTTATTGAAGTCTACAGCCGACATAACCTTGAATCTTTCAGGCACATCCTTACGGTCCATTGGCTCAACCCTTGCATTCCCTTCCATGTTTGACTGTCCGAGACAAAGATATATGTGGAAATTAGGGTCTTGCGCATTAGCGGTAATGGCAGCTGCCATTACTGCCGAGCCCAACATTAGTGATTTCAGAATTTTCATATTATATGTTGTTAAGTTGTCAGAATTGTCAGAAAATGAAAGTTGTTTTATTTCTTTATTTTTCGTCCGTTGACGATATATATGCCCGGGGTTGTGACATCTGAGATTGAATTGGCTATGCGGATGCCCTGCATATTGTAGACTGGTCCATCTGTTGCCATATCGCCTGTTATGCTTTCAACTGCGGTTGAATTCGGGTCGTTAGATACAAATATATTCTTTATTCGATGTGTCTGCCCTCCGAGAGTCCAGAATCCTACGATGTGGATATGCGACGGATCAACTTTCCTTCCGGTGTTGGAGACCATGTTCTTAAGATCTACAACCATTCGCTTTTCTCCTTTAAAGTCATGCTCTGTCGGATCGCTCCAATAATTATCCTGGTCAAAGAGACGCAATGAAAGCCCATTGTTGCCATTAGTCTCCATTTCGCATATCAGATAATTATAGTCTGAGAGATCGAGTCCTTGAGAATATTTCCAACCTGCGAAACCGTATGTGCCGGTGGAGAATTCTTTCTTATTCTCGTCGAAAGTGCCGGTTTCCCATATATTTGGATTGAAATATCCATTGAGCAATGGGAAGGGGGTGGAAACAAACCTGAATTCCACTGACTCTTTTTTCCCATTTATTTCGTAACCTACTGTGCAATCAGTCTCACCCGGTTTGACAGCTACAAATGAATTATCCTCCCACTGCACAATATTTGGATCGGAAAGCGAGACTTCGATATCACTGTCAAGATTGAAGTCCACTCCAATTCCTCTGTCGGCAATAAGTGCCGCACTGGTAGAGCTTCCTGTCACAATTATCTTCTCATCCGACACATTTACTCCTCGCGGAGAAAAATACAAACCTACGTTTTGCACCTCGGGAAGTTCACAGCCCGCATATTCATTAAACCAATGATAGGTAGACCATAGACATCCGTCCGGATCATTATACATAGTATAATTTCCTTCGCTTCCCTGTTTTCCGTCGAACTTGGCAAGGAGTTCCGGNCCTGTNAAGAGCATCCAGCCNACGTTGCCNGTGCGGTCNGCAAGAAGCTTGAAGTTTGCNCCAAANCCNGNNCCNAGCATCTGGCCGGTTATACTCTTGCCCCATGAGGCATTATACTTGGAAGGGAGCCAGTCCATTTCTGTCACGAGCATGGGTGCAATTGCAGCGCAAGGCTCAATCTGCTTCTTCCAGCCTGATGCGAATGAGTCGTATCCACCGCCGTAGCTGCCACCCAGTTCATGACTCGGTTCAATCGCATCGCTGCCATACCACCCCGGATAGACATGGACTGCATATCCTATATTTTCTCCTTTAATCGGATACTTGGCGAAGCCTGCATATTGCGATTGGTATGATGTTCCGGGCACCCAAAGAATGTTTTGGCAACCCTTCTCACGCATGAAATCCACAATTTCCTGAAAGAACTGAGTCAGAGCCTTGTTGCAGGCGTCACTGCCCGATCCATATTGACCGTCAGTTCCCTTTATCTGCACCGGTTCGTTGGCAAGTTCAAACATTATATAGGGATTGTCGGTGAGACGTTTTTGTGTGGCTACATAGCCCCACACTTGTTTCAGATATTTGTGGTAAGTGCCTCCGACCTCTATCTTTTCAGGACAGACACCCGGCGGACGCATCACCACATAGAGGCCCTTGGATATTGCATATTCCGCCATAGGAATGAAAACATTGTCAAGGTATTTTGCGAAACGCTCAAAATCAAATGCGGAAATATCATTCTCACCCGTGGTCTGGACTCCCGGCTTATTGCTCCAGTAGGGATCCATGTGCATCCTGAGATAGGTCATTTTCCAACCGGCACGGTCCATCACTCCGTCGAGGATGTCCTTGTTATATTTAAGGCATGCAGTTATGTCGTAGTCGCTCCATTTCGTGCCCATCTCGTTAAACCAGGGGCTATAAGTCTGGCCAAAACCGTGGAGATTAACTTTATTGCCATTTTCATCCATAAGCCAGCGGCCCTCTACATGAAGTTTTGGCATCTCCATACCGGGCCATCCCCACGCCTGCACGGTGCATAGCATAGCCGCAATAACCAAAAATATTCTCGTAATCCTCATTTTCATAACCCTTTAGGTTGTGCTTGCGAAACTTAAATCACTTAAATTGCCAGTAATCGAAATTAAAGAGTTTCGGTCCCTTACGACCGGTGAAGACGAAATAGAGATCATGCACTCCATCAACGTCAAACTTCGTTGGAACTTCAATATATGCGAAGTTTTCCCAGCTTCCTGTGCCGGGAACTTTTAGCTCTGCCACGAGTGGACCGTCTACAGAATCCGTATGCACCTCAACTGTCCCGCCGCGGAGTCCGCTGGCAGCTGAAGCACAGAAAGTCTTGTTCCCTCCATTCATGAAATCCACGTTAGCCACCTTTATGAAATCACCATTGTGTATGTCGCTGACATAGACACCTTCCTTGACATTCTGTTCTGATGAAACGCCCTGTGACCATGCCATAGTCTCAGCCTCCACTCTTTTATATGGATTCAGATTTCCAACAGCAGGAGCTCCCTCTTTTGTAGGAAGTATTTCAGGGAAAGTGCCGTCTGCGTTGTATTCGAACGGTTCAACGCAAATGCTACGTCCGAAGCCACCGCCACCCGGTAGATTTCCGGTGTGATAGAAGAAATATGATTTTCCTTTGTAGTCTGTCACGCCACAATGATTCGTAAATGAGTTCGTCTCATCTTTCTGTGGCATTATTGTGCCCATATATTTCCATGGTCCGGTAGGACTGTCGCTCATGGAGTATGCTATACGCTCAGGAATTCCGCCGGCAGCATAGAGCATGTAGTATTTTCCATCTCTCTTGTAGAACCAAGGGCCTTCCGTGTATGAACTGCCATACTTCTTGCCGGGTTCCATCGGGACTTCCTTACCCGGTCCAAAACCGGCTTCATCAGGAACGAGCTTCTGCACCTCTCCCTCGAAAGAGATCATGTCATCATTTAGTTTCACATAATAGATGGTTGGATTCCCCCAGAAAAGATAAGCCTGGCCGTCATCGTCAATGAAACAAGTTGGATCAATGAAATCCCAGCTTCCATCTGCAAGCGGTTTGCCTAAGGCATCCTTGAACGGGCCCGTCGGAGAATCACCGACTGCAACGCCTATTGCCATGGCTCCGGTCAGTTTTGAATGTAAAGGTACATAGAAATAGAACTTGCCGTTGCGCTCAACACATTGAGGAGCCCAAGCACGATCATCGCCCCATGAGAAATCCTCTATAGCAAGTGGTGAACCGTGGTCGGTCCAGTTGACCATATCGTCAGTGGAATAGACACGCCATTCCTGCATCCAGAAGAAATCAGCGTTATTCTCGTCATGACCGGTATAGACATATAGACGTCCGTCATGGACCATCGGCGCCGGATCGGTGGTGAAGCATGTCTGCACCAACGGGTTTTCAGCAGACATAGAGATTGCAGCAAGTAGAGACAGAGCTGAGATTATTTTTTTCATGACTTTTGAAATTAGCCCCCCGGCCCCCTAAAGGGGGGGAGCCGGGAAGGGATTGGGGAAGCGATTTGGAAGCCCCCTTCAGGGGGATTGGGGCTTATATTATTTAAAGAGAAGCGGGACAAATTCATTGAGCGACCGGCGCCATGTCAGCCATTCATGGTGAGTACCGGGAGATTCGTAGTAGATATTGTTGATGCCGGCATCAGTAAGGGCTTTGCAGATAGCGGGAGCACCGAAGTTTTCTTCGGAACCCATACTCATGAAGAGCACCTTAACCTTGTCGTTGAAAGCCTTCGGATCTTTGAAAACACCACCGTAGGCATTTTCAATATTGTTATTGAGGCCGAAGATAGCACCGCTGAAAGCACCGATATGTGAGAATTTGTCAAGGTTTGTAAGAGTTATGTCGAATGTCTCCTTACCTCCCCATGAAAGCCCCGCCATAGCACGGTTTTCACGGTCGGTCTTGACACGGAAAGTATTTTCAATGTAAGGGATCAGGTCGTTGAGCAAAACCGGAGTGAAAGATGCACCGAATTCCTGCATTGTCTCTCCTTTTCTCGACCCGAAAATATGGCTGCAGTTGCCGTTGTCCATTACGACTACCATGGGGACTGCATTGCCGGAGGCTATGGCATTATCGAGAATGTTTGCCATCATGCCTTGCTTTGACCATCCTGTCTCGTCTTCACCCATTCCGTGCTGCAGATAGAGCACCGGGTATTTGGCATTAGGATTGGTTTCATATTCGGCAGGGGTATATACGAAGCATCTGCGTTGCTTACCCTCGGTATTGGAGTAATATTTACATTCCCTTACCTGCCCGTGAGGAATGTCTTTGTTGAATGTAGAATAAGCTGCAACTTCAGGTGCCTCGGGGATTTCGATACCGGAGCACTCTTTGCCACAGCCATAGAATGTCTCAGACGCCGGATCGATCACCGACACGCCGTCAATTACAAGAAAATAATAATGGAAACCCTCCACGAGAGGATCGGTCGTAACAGACCATACTCCATTTTCATCTTTAACCATGTCATACTTCTTACTGCAAATATCGACCTTGACATCTTTAGCCTCAGGTGCATGGAGTTTGAAAGTGGCCCGGGAGGAATTGTCGACACATGGGTAGATAGCCTCGGGGACATTGGTTGAAGCTGTGATTCCTTCTGCGGGTTGATCAGCAAAGGCACACGATAGGCCAAAGGAAAATAAGATTGCAGTTAAAGTGANNTNTTTCANGATTAGATGATTTATGGAAACAAAAAAAGAANTCGGNGCGGGGTTATTCCCGCCCCGAAAAAGTATCACTATATAGTTAGATTATTTCTTGATATATTTCTTACCGTTAGAAATATAAAGGCCCGGAACAGTGACCTCATCAAGAGAGTCAGCCACCTTCACACCCTGAAGGTTGTAAACACCTGTGTTGACCTTAACAGGAACTACAACAGCGTCGACTGCATCACCCTTAAGAGTATAAAGAATTATATTTGTAAACCATGCAGTACCCACGTATTTACCCATGTTAGGAGTCCAGCGATTTGGGCCACCTTCGCCTTCACATTCCTTAGCTGTACAACTGATGGTCTGAGTGCTCCATTCTTTAGTAATCTTAAACGGAGTAAACGAGCCTCCATCAGAATAAGTTTTATTATTCTGAATACCAGAGTTTATTTCAGCCTCTTCTGTTCCCTTTACATCCATTGAAATATAGTATGTTTCTCCAGGAGTAAAGTCATAATTCATAGCAAACTGAACGTCCCATATATTGGCACATTCTTCAGGATTTTCAACTTTCAAACATGATTTTCCGTCTTCTTCGACGTTTTCAAATTTGGCATTACCACCCCATCCTCCGAGTGTTCCACTGCCTTCACCAGCATAGAAAGAGGCGAGAATATCCTTTGCAGGTTCTTCGGGATCGTCTCCTTCAACTTTCTTTTCAACCACTACATTGTTCATATAGAAGTCAGCTGCTGGCGCAATAGATGCACAGCATACAGCAATTGTTTTAAATCCGCCATCCTTCGCAGCCATTCCTGCGGTAACTGTAACTTCCGCTGAGTAAGTTTGCCATTCTGGCTTTGTCTCAAATCCATTAATACCACCGGAATATGTACCCTGATTTCCCTGAGTTTGCATTCCGATGTTACGCGTATCTGTACAGTAGTGATCAAAAGAAATCTTAACTACATCATTTTCCTGAAGGGCTTCTCCTTCATTGAAACAGATGAACATCTGGCATTGCCAATCATCGAACTTACCGTCTTTATTTGGTTCTTGCTCAGGAATTGCCAATTTAAATGCCTTGACATCTCCTGCAGGAGCATCTACTACAGGAGCATTTCCTGTCCAAGCAGCTTTGATTGATGCAGTTTCTCCATCTGCAGCCTTTCCACCAGTGATAATTGATTCCCACTTAGCACTTGCTGAAGAAGCTACGAGAGCAGCTGCTGCAAAAAGTAAAAATTTTTTCATGTTAATTTTAATTTGGGTTAATAAAAATGAATAAATATGAAGTCAGGGGCGAGGGCTTATCCCCGCCCCTGATTTATTATTTAGTTGTTTTCATAAGCCTCACAAACTTTACCATACTGAGGTTTACGCTGATAGTTTTGGTTCCAGAGACCGATCGGTTCATCGGGACGCCAGCCGCTACCTGCAGGGCTGTCTGTCTGAGCCCATTGGCAGATACCAAACTGCTGATCAGTCGGAATAATTTCAAAATACTTCTGGATGATAAACTTGTAGTAGTCACCCATTTCAAGTTGCTGTTCGAAAGTAACGTTGCCGGTATGAATAGTATTACCTTCTGCATCTTCGATACCCATGTCGAGCTCAGTAATTCGGATAAGTTTTCCGGAAGCAGCCAGGATATTAAACATATTGACCACTGCTTCTTCATTCTTAGCCTGCTTTGCAGCGTCAAGGCAATAAGTTACATGCATCTGAGTACCGATACCATCAATCTTAGCACCCTTAGATTCCCATTTATTGATCCAATTAACAAGGCTTGTGCACTTGTCGTTGTTGTTGTAGGCTGCTTCAAGGTTGTAGTCGTTGATGAAGAGCTTGAGGTCTGAAGGATTAGCTTCTTCCTGAGCTGCATAAGCTTCACGAGCATATTTTTCAGCGAGCACTACATAGTCTTCACCGAGATAATCCTGCCAGTAGAAGTTGTCGGGATCAGCCTTGGCGGGATCGGTCTTCAAAGGAATATCGCCCCATGTGTCTTGCAGAGGTTCGTTGACGAGATCCCAAGCCTTGACCTTACCTTCTGTTGCATCCATCGAACCATAGATCCAGCGTTTGAGTTCCTTGTCGAGAATTTCATACTTTTCTTCAGGCGACAATGGAATACCTCCGCCCGTAACCATAACCGTGTAGTGATCTACGATTCGAGAAGAAACGATTGCACCACGCATTTCTTTCGAAACAAAGTTGTCGGTAGAACCACCGAGATCGCAAGTTCCGTTTGTGATGAGTTCGCGACCATTGAGCTTGAAACTGATGTCGTCGAAATAGTAGGTATTTGCTTCTGCAAAATCATTGAGATTGAAAGCAATTGAATGTCCGCCAGACCAATCAGAGCTACATGTACCGGATTTTGTATAGGTGGTCCAATCGTTAGTGAAAGCGACACTTCCGATAGCGTCCCAGTGGAGATAGCTGCCCGGATCACCGTGTACCTGAGTTCCGGCACTTGCATCCTTATCGGCACGCACATTCATAGAAACCTCCCAAGTATCGCCGGCACTGAAGCTTTCGCCGGGGAAGTTGAGCCAGAACTGGCTATCCCAAGCTGCTTCTACCATATCGTCTGTCTGAACCTGGATACATTCTCTATTGACAGTCATTTCTACAGATCCTGCTCCTGCAACAGTCATATAATAACCTTCTACAAGACGAGAAGGGATAAAGGACCCACGCATTTCTTTAGAAACATAGTTATCAGTCGAGCCTCCAAAGTTACATTCACCATTCACTACCAATTCCTGACCATTAAGCTTGAAGCTGATATTATCGAAATAATATTCATTGGCTTCTGTAAAATCATTAAGGTTGAAAGCAATTGAGTGGCCGCCGTTCCATTCTGAACCACATGTGCCGCTTTTCTTGTAAGTTTCCCATTCAGTAGTGAAACCCACAGCTCCTACAGCATCCCAGTGCAGATAGCTGCCTGGATCGCCGTGCACCTGAGTGCTGGCAGATGCTTCCTTCTTTGCCCTTACATCCATCGACACCTCCCAAGAGTCGCCTGCCTGGAAAGACACGCTGGGGAAGTTGAGCCAGAACTGGCTATCCCAAGCTGCCTCTACCATATCATCTGTAATGACCTGAATACACTCTCTCTTTACGTATTCCTCATGCGTCTGAGAGGGGTCGACAGGAAGTGGCTTGTCGGCGATAAGGCCATTCAGATATTTAGTGTTCTGCTGAGAATGCCATACAAGAGTATGACCATACACCTGCATACCGGCATTGGTGGCAGCTTCAACAAAGCTCATGACAGTACCGAAATTCATGTTTCCATTATTGTCAACAATAGAAGCATATTTCATGGCATTTCCAGTAGTGACCATGTCAAAATTGGAGTTAGTCAGCATATAAGCAGCCCCGGCCTTGAGATATTCGTCGGCGTTCACACCGGTTCCAAGAGTGAAACCGGGGTGAGCTGAACGATTTACATATTCTTTTAGAGGCTTATAGTCGGCAAGATAAGCAAGACGAGCGTCGTCTGCAGGCTGCTCCACAAGATAGTTGGCGGTGTCGAAATAATCGGCACATGATGCAAACATCATCGGAAGCGCCATTGCCAAATAATAAATTTTATTCAGTTTCATGATTCAATTCATTTATTGTAGGTGGGATTGAAATTGAATTCCGGTACAATTTGGCGTGAACGAAGCACAAGGATGTCGTTTGTCTCAAACTGACGGGGTCCAAAGTCGACCTTATATTCAAGATATAGACCGTCGCGATCCTCGTTGCCGAAGCTATTCTTCTCGCCATCCTTCACGAATTTGCCTATGCCGCTTGCAGTCATACCGGGAGTGTTGGTAGTGATAGTGCAGTTATCGCCATCAAACTTGAGGATAAGATCGCAAGTAAGGGTTTTCACTGACTCACCGTCAGGAACGATAGTGGAAAGTGGGAATACAAGTTCTGTCATAGATTTAGTAGTAAGTCTCACTACTTCATCCTGCTCTACGTATTCAGCCTTGCGCTCTACCGTAGTAGTTGTGCCATTCTCCGTAATCTTATCAGTGCCGCGACGCAGATAGCTTGCATCCCAAGGATTGACATATTTCACGCAATAGAGCACATAGTCTTGTGGAAGCACGCTCCAAGCGCCTGCATCTGTGCGAGCGGGAGCGTCACCCTCTACAGCAGGAACACCGGTAAGGATCTGGTCAGCACCGGTCTGCTTTGTCATTCGCAAAGGAATCACATAAGTGTTCTTAACAGCGTCTGGATCAGCAAAGAAAGCATCGCTCAGTGTCACATCAGTGCCGAAAAGATAGTCTTTCTTCTTAGTGAGAGTAGTAGATTCAAGAGAATAGTAGTTCTCAGGCATCACTTTCACAGGGCTTCCATCAGGGAATGTGAGGTTATCTACCAAAGTAGGATCAACCACGACATCGATCTTGACGTCTCTCGACTTGTAAGATCCACCATGAGTAGCAAAGATCTGACATTTGTGCTGGAGAGCAAGAGAGTTGTCACCATCAGGCCAGTCACCAAGCACTAATGTAGTTGACGGATATTGGTTTGCGAAGTACACTGTCACTCCTCCTTGATAATCAGGGAATTCATTGCTTGAATTATGACAAGAAGTAGCAGTCAGCGACAAAACCAAGGAGAGTCCGGCTAATATACTGTTTCTAAATAGTTTCATTTTTTTTGAATTAATTTGTTAATACCATCCTGCGTTCTGCTCGAGGTTGCTGAACTTAAGAACGTCGGAATATGGGAGCGGACCGTAGATCATATAATCTCTGAAATCACGCTTTTCAACATCAACCACATCAAAGCTATTGCCACTGATCTTCATGCCACGAGCCGATTCGTTGAGGTTAGCATTCCAACGGCGAAGGTCCCAGAAACGCTTGTTTTCGAAGCAAAGCTCGATACGGCGTTCGTTGCGGATAAGTTCACGCATAGATTCTTTTGAAGCAGCACATTCATCGAGATAAGAAGTATCTGTGATACCTGCACGGTTGCGGATAGCCTTGATAACATCATAAGCGGAGAAACCGTTGCCATTGTCGCTCTTCGGACCCCAAGCCTCATTTGCAGCCTCAGCATAAGCGAGGAAGATCTCAGTATAGCGGATACGAGTGACATAGTGTGGCTTGTCGACTTTGCTGGTAGCGTTAGGATTGACATCATTACGGAGAAGCTTGCGCATATAGTAGCCTGTACGGGTAGATACGCCTGCCTCTTTGTCGATACCATCTTTATTGTCGGAATCAGCAGAAGTGTTGATGACATCATTGTTGACGCCAAGAGTGCTACCGTTGACTACGATGTAAGCCTGCAGACGTGGATCGCGACCTTCGTAAGGATTAGCGCTATCATAGTTTGACTTTGGATTGCTGATTGGGTAACCGTTGAGCATCGGGAACGCATCAACAAGATTCTGAGTCGGGTTTACGCGACCTTTACCATAAAGGGAAGGAGGGAAATTGTTTGCCTCGCGATCGCTCTTGGTCTCGTTGTTTCCGCGCCAGATAATCTCAGCATGATACTCAGCCTTAGCAGGGTCGTTGCCGATTTCTTCAGCAGTGTACCAGAGGTGACCTGTAGGAGCCATACCTGCTACCCCACCGATTTGCTTAAGAAGTTTTGCAGAGCGATTGGCAGCGTCAGCCCAAGTTACTCCGGACTGATCTGAGAAAGCAGGGCTTGCAGCCAAAAGTGCAGCCTGAGAAGCGATAGCCTCTACGATTCGGCCTGAGATACGGAGTGCAGTATTAGTACCATTTACACGGTTGTAGAGAGAAGCATTTACACCTTTATTTTTATACTTGGCAGGTACCTGTGATTCTGAAACGTCACCATAATCCGTAGGAAGCAACTCGATCGCAGCATCAGCATCAGCAAACAACTGAGCCAAGCAAGCTTGGAAAGTGTCGCGGCTTACGTTGAGGTCGGATGTTGCGCTGAAAGAGTGATCCCAGATAGGCACACCTAAAAGCTCGCCTGCACTGTTCTTGCCTGCATAGTTCTGCAGCAGATAATACATATTAAGAGCACGAAGACCATATGCTTCACCTTTCAGACGGTCATTAAACATCTCGTTAAGAACATCATTGGTAGCAAACATTACATTGTCAATATGCTCCAAAAGAAGATTGCAATACTGGATTGAAGCATTGCGATCGCGCCAGTTATTGACAGAGACACCGGTCTGAGAAGTCCAAGCTCCACCAGCCATTGTTCTGTAAGCGTTGTCGATGTCGTTTGAAACAGCATCGTCAGTAGCCACATCATTTTCCGGATCGCCAGGATAAGGCATCAAGATATATGCACTTCTGAGAATCTGGTCAGCGTAGTTCGACTCTGAATCGATTGAGTTTTCGTCCTTGATGTTCTCAATGGCTGGCTCAAACAGGTCGTCGCACGCGGTGAAACCCATCACGATTGAAGCTACTGCAATATATTTAATTAATTTTTTCATCTTGGTTAGTTTAGAAAGTTACTTGAGCACCTATGTTATAGAAACGTGACTGAGGAGCGGATCCTACATTCCTTTCAAAAATACCACGGTTCTTGCCAAATGTCACGAGGTCGTCAGCACTGATGTATAGCTGCAGGCCATGAATCACCGGACCATGGAAGAGTTTCTTCGGGAAGTCGTAAGTCAGCTGGATCTTATCGATATCGAAGCGGTCAGTATTATACATCCAGAAGTCGGAAACAACATAATTGTTTGCACCATTCTCTGTAGTCAGACGAGGCATTGTAGCTGTAGCTGCTGTAGCAGGAGTCCAAGCTTCACGAGCCATTGCTGTATATTTGTTCTCGCCTACCATCTTGTAGTAAGAATCATTGTTGAGCAGGCCATGTCCGCCAAATTGTCCGAGGCCATGCACGAAGAGTGTGAAGCCTTTCCAAGACAACTGGAGATTTACACCCATGAAGAATGGAGAACCAAACGAGCCACTCTTACCCAGATATTCTTGATCGTTGGTGTCGATCTTTCCATCGCCATTCAAGTCGCGATATTTGATATCGCCGGCCTTGAGTGTGCCGCCACCGAGTGCAGACTGATTCCAAGCAGCAGCCTCTTCATCAGTCTTGAAGAAACCATCTGCACGGTAACCCCAGATTGCGTCGATAGGCTTCCCTTCACGATAGAGATAATCTTGCTCCCAAACTTCGTCGCGCTTCAAAGCCTTTGTATCATAATAAGTACCTGTCACGCCTATCTTGAAGTCAACTTCACCGAAGTTCTTCTTAAAGTTTACACCAAAGTCGAAACCATTACGCATGTTGTCGTCCATATTAGTGTAAGGCACGAATGAAGCTTCAGGATAGTAAGTAGAGAAGTAAGATGGGAACTTAGTTGAAGTATTTCCGAGGAGACCTTCAGTCACATAGTGGAAATACATGGCATTGAAATCAATAGCACGATTGAAGAGCTCTCCACGGAGGCCAACGGTGAATTCTTTAAGCTTCACGAAAGTGAGACCATCGTTCGGACCTCGCTTCGGGTAAGCAGCAGCACCGCCACCGACAGCCCATTCATACCATCCGCCTTCAGTGTAGTTAGCAGAATACATATAGTAGTCCTTGATGTCCTGATCCTGATGCAAGAGAGCTGCAGAAGCTGAAAGCATCAAAGTGTTGACTGCATCGTTGTCGGCAAGGAATGCCTCATTTGCGATGTTCCATCCGATTGTAGCGGAAGGAGACCACCCTTGACGATGACCCGGAGCAAGACGGGAAGAATGAACGCCGGTCATAGCGAGATCTACATAGTAGCGATGAGCGAAGTTATAGTCTACTTCGAAACCGATATTGACGCTGCTTGTCTTGTGATACTGACCGGCACGTGTGCGCTGCCATCCTGCGCCTACTACGAGTGCATGGAGATTATGAACATTATTGAACGAACGAACATAATCGAACTGACCTGACCAGTACATTGTCTGGCGGCTTGCCGAATTATTGATGTTCTGAACGCCTGAGTGCTCATCCTTACCTTCCATAGATACTGCAGTAATATTGTCAACGCCATTAAATTCACCCCATATTGGAACGTAAACTGCGTATGCATTATTGTAGCTTGTATCATAAGAAGTAGCATAATCTACGGCATACTTGGTGTTGAAGGTCAAGCCCGGAGTCACCATGCCGAGGTCGACATTTATACCGGTGTCAAACTGGAACTGACGGCTTGTGAACTTATTGTAGCCTGCTGCGAGATAGTTGCCAAAAAGATTTCTCTTTTCGTTCACTGTAGAACCAAAGGCTGAAGATCCAAGGAAATATCCGTCGTAAATATTATTGGATGCACCTAATAATTCCAAAGCATTCGCTGCTCCCGGATCTATAAGACCGATGGGAAGAAGGGGAGCCAAGGCATTCGGGCGTGACCATTTGCTTGAAGCAAACTGCCAGAAGTTGAAGTAAGTCTTTTCCCATTCATTCTTGTCGTCGGGATCCGGGGTCCAAGAAAGAGCGTTGCGTGAGCCATAGAAAGTAGCGCTTGTATTGACGTATGCGCTGATGAAATCAGTGATGTCCACGTCAATATTACCACGAACGCTGAAGCGATCAGTATAATTCTTCTTAGATTCGCCAAGTTTAAGATAGTCGCCCTGACGGAAATAGTTGATATTGGTATAATAGCGGGCACGCTCGTTACCACCGGAGATTTCAGCTGACACATCGGTGCGATTATAAGTCTTACCGACATATTCAGGAGAATACATGTTCAGATTAGGATATCTGTAAGGATTCTTGCCTGATGCATAGTTGTAGAGATCCTGATCGCTGTAGGCAGGAGCCTTGCCATCATTTATGCAAGCCTGATTGTAGAGCGACATGTATTCTGCAGAGCCAAGATATTCAGGAAACGACTTAGCTACATGCCAGCCGGTGTTTGCGCGTACATTGACAGTCAGCGGAGCGTTCTTACCACGCTTTGTAGTGATGTAGATGACACCCTTTGATGCGCGTGCACCATAAAGGACAGTAGCGGCAGCACCCTTCATGAAGGTGATGTTCTCCACTTCAGTAGAAATGATATTGTTCATATCGCGCACTACGCCATCGATAAGTACGAGGAAGCCATCGTTGTCGCCATCCTGGCCCCAAAGAGAGTTGCCATTGAATCCGCTCACGTAGCCTGAGATGGTACCGTTGTTAATGTCGTTGATGTAATTGACCTCCATTAACTTTGCAAAGTCAAGTACCTCAACTCCGCCAAGCATATCGCCGCGATCAGCAACTCGGTAGGCCAACTGCACCTGATTGCCTGAAACGGAGTCCGCTTCTTCAGCAGCCATCATGCTTGGAACGCAGAGGGCAGTTGCAGCCGCAATCGGGAGAAATTTATAATATTTTGTTGTCATATCTTTAATAGAAAGGTTAGTTTAAATTCCTTACCATCCCGGGTTCTGCTCGTATTCGCTATAGATATAAGTGTCGTCGCGGAGCAGTGGGAACCAATAGTGCTTAGAATCAAAGTTGCGGGTCAGAATAAGTTCTTCATGGAATTCTGCCACCTCAGCCTCAGCGGGATCATTTTCAGCAAAGAAAGACTCGTCGGCTCCGGAAACGCGGATGAATTCCTGAGAAGTTTTCTCGATGTAGCCAGGTTCAGTGAGGAGAAGCCAACGCTGGAGGTCGTTGAAGCGGAAGCCTTCGAAAGCGAGCTCAACTGCTCGTTCGCGTCGAACCTCATCCATGTAATCATTACCGGCGAACTTTGGAGATACGTGTCCTGCACCGCAACGGTCGCGGAGAACATTAAGAGCGTCGATTGATGTCAGTGTGCAATTGCTGCTCTTTCCGGCAGGACCACCAAGCACTGCAGCTGCCTCAGCATACATCAGATATACATCTGCAAGACGCATGTAAGGAATATATGCGTGCGGGTTGGGACCATAATCATCTGAAGATGAAGAGTCGTACTTCTGGCAAGTGTGAGGCACGAGCTTCTGATAAAAGTAGCCTGAACGGGAAGCATTAGTGATTGCGCGCATTGATCCTCCGGTAGCAAGGCCTGCATACTTCATAGCAGCATCACCGGCACTTGGCTCAGCCAATATATAGGTCATACCGTCGAACACGATGTCGTGATAGAAACGTGGGTCGCGGTCCTTGAAAGGATGCTTAGGATCCCATCCTGATTCAGGATCATCGAGTGGAAGACCGTTAGCCATACCGTAGTTCTTTACGTAGTTGGCAGTAGCCTGGTGGATGTGGTTGTCCTGAGCGCAAAGTTGGTTAGGACCAAACGTACGGGAGTAGTTGTAGCGAGTGAACGACCAACCTTCGGATGGACCACGCATAAGAGCCTCCTTACCACCGGGCTGGAGCCAGCTTCGTCCCATAGTGAAGAAGAGTTCGCTATAGCTTGTGTCGACACCTTTAGCCTTCTTGTGGTCGTAGACATTTTCAAAATTGAATGAAGCAAATGCATATTGAGTCTCGCCATTTTCGACATATTTGATCACCTGGCCAAGTGCATCAGCAGCTTTCTTTGCATATTCAGAATCGTAATCGTAGGTCTTGCCATTACGTGAAGCCCCTGTCTGTGCACCATTCTTCATAAGAGGACTTGCTGCCCAAAGCCAGTTTTTACCGGCGTATGCAAGAGCTGTGATCTTATTGATGCGGAGGTCGTTGTTGCCAAGAGTCTTCTTACCCACTGAAGTATTGTCCCAGTTGATAGGGAGAAGGGAAGCGGCTTTCTCAAAGTCAGCACCGGCCTTTTCTGCACATTCCAAATAAGAAAGACGTGGAAGACGGATCTGTTCGCTCGGGCTGAAGACTACGTCTACGTATGGAAGACCACCAAGATATTCCATCATCTCGAAGTGCCACCAAGCGCGAAAGAAGTAAAGCTGCCCAAGGAGCATATTCTTTTCTTCCTTAGTGCCTACAAACACATTGTCTTCTTTTTCAAGTTCCTGGATACCCTTGTTGCATTTAGCGATGCAATACCATGCATGACCTACGAGACGATGGTCGAACGCGCTGCCTGAAGTTGGGTTGCAGTCGCTTTTGGCAGAGAACCAGAACTGGCTGTTGAATTGCCAAGCGTAATAGTTGCCAAGGTCGATCTGGGTCTGGATCAAGCGGTCGGTCTCAGCCTGGGGATTCATCACCTCATCATCGCCGAGATTCCAAGAAGTGGTCCAGTAGCATTGAGCCTTGTTAGGGATACAGTTGTAGATTTCCTCAATGAATCCCTGAGTATTTGTGAAATTCTTGAACGCTGTATCGGGGCTCACGTCTGAATCAGGCTCCTTGTCGAGATAGTCCTCGCAAGATGCCAGCCCTGCAGTCAGGGTCAAGCCGAAAGCGATGGCGCCAAGAGTTTTAAATATATTTTTCATATCTTAGTTGCAGAAGTTTAGAAATTGAATTTAATACCGAGGTTGAAGCGGCGCATTGTAGGATAAGCACCAGAGCCACCACCACCTGAGAAGTTAGATTCACGGTCGTCAGGCATCTTTGACCACAAGAAGAGGTTG
>WFLX010263211.1_pt1 | contig 17804 bp, 10 predicted proteins | sample 4967041 | NCBI WGS metagenome assembly WFLX01 (sample SAMN12857096, study PRJNA449069) | gut metagenome | isolation source: stool from male and female vole | host: Microtus ochrogaster | place: USA:Florida | collected 2017 | reverse complement strand
CAGAAACTCACCGACGCAGTTACTGCCGTAGGCCAGGAGAACGGTTTCACCTTCATCTTCCCCAACGAACCTTCCATGCTCCTCTACAAGGGCACCGACGTCGTTGACGTTACTCCCATGGTTCGCGCTAAGCTCGGCCTCTAATCAAACCGATTATACACAACAACGGCTGCCCGGTTCGGGTAGCCGTTGTTGTGTTTATGTGGCTGTATATCAATGATTATCGGTCGTGCGCAGGCGCTCGGCAAGCATCATCAGGGCTGTGGCTGTGGCGCGCGTAATGACCGTGTCGCGGTCGCCAGTGAAGAAACAGCATCTGGCCTCGGCGCCTTCCGGACCATTGACGGCAATCCATACCGTGCCCACGGGTTTCTCCGCAGACCCTCCGCCCGGGCCCGCGATGCCGCTGGTGGCTACGCCATAGGTCGCCCCGGTGGCCGCACAGGTGCCCTTGGCCATCTGGAGTACTACCGGCTCGCTCACGGCTCCGAAAGCCGCTAAGTCTGACTCTCTAACGCCTAAGAGGCTGCGTTTCACTGCGTTGGCATAACTTACCACACCCCCGACGAACACGTCGGAGCAACCGGCAATCTCCGTAATCATATGCGCTATGTTGCCCCCGGTGCAGCTCTCGGCNGTGGCCATGGTTGCACCGCGGCGCCTCAATAGGTTGATGCAGAGCTCGGCAGGCGAGAGCACACCTTCGCCCACGAAATTCTCGCCCACAATGCCTTTCATTTCGGCAAACAACTCGTCGAACCGGTCCGGCTCTATGTCGGCCGAGTCCAGTCTCAGAATAAGCACACCGGGCGAGGGAAGGTAGGCTATGTGGGTTCCTTGAGGGAGTCGGTCCTCAAACTCGGCGAGCAGCTCGGCCATGGCGCTTTCGGATACATTTATGGCCGTCAGTTCGCGCCGCAAGGCATGCGTGGCGGGGTGGAAACGGTCTGCCACCGCTTCGGCCACAATCGGCATCATGGTGCGCGTCTCAAATGGCACGCCGGGCATCGTTATCAGAACCTTCCCATCGCGTTCGAACCACATTATCGGCGCTGTACCCGTAATGTTCTGGATAATTCTGGCGGAGGAGGGCACAATGGCCTGGGTACGTGTGAGCTCGTTGATTTTGATGCCGCGTTTGGCGAAAATGTCCTCTAAATTTGCCTCTACATCAGCGTTATAGATTGGTTCGCCGCCGAAAATGCTTATCATCACGCCCTTGGTTATATCGTCGCGCGTGGCCCCAAGGCCGCCCGTGGTGATTACAAGATCGGCTTCGGCCAAGGCGGCTTCCACAGCCCCGCGGATGCCCTCGGCGCTGTCGCCGGTGGTACGGATGGCAACCGTGTCCCATCCGCGCGCCGAAAGTGTGCGCGAAATCAGGCCTGAATTGGTATCGGTCACTTTCCCCAACAGGATTTCGTCGCCGATAATTACTATGGAGAGCTTCATAATCAGATGGTTGTGCGGGCGAAGGGAACCTCGTCGTAGCGGCAGAACTCGCCCGCCTGGTATTTGAAATATCCGGCCATTGCTATCATGGCGGCGTTGTCGGTTGTGAATTTCCGTGCCGGAATGAACGCCTTCAGTCCGTTGGCCCCGCAATAGTCGGCTACGGCTTTGCGAACGCCGCTGTTAGCCGAAACGCCGCCGCCGATCGCAACTGTCCGGACGCCGGTCTGCTCCACAGCCTTGCGAAGTTTTTCCAGCAGGATGTCGATGATGGTTTGCTGGAGCGATGCGGCCAGGTCGGCCTTATTTTCTTCAATAAAGTTTGGATTGGATTTCAGGCCGTCGCGCAGGGTGTAGAGAAACGATGTCTTCAACCCGCTGAAACTGTAATCAAGCCCCGGAATATGCGGTTTGGCGAAATGGAAACGCTTGGGGTCGCCTTCGGCAGCCAGCCGGTCGATGTGCGGTCCGCCGGGGTAGGGGAGTCCCATCACCTTGGCACATTTGTCGAAGGCCTCGCCGGCAGCATCGTCGATGGTACGGCCGAGAATCTCCATATCGCCCGGACTCTTAACCATAATTATCTGCGAATTGCCTCCGGAAATGAGCAGGCATANGAACGGAAATTCAGGCACAGGGTCATTCTCCTGTTCGCGCACAAAGTGGCTCAGCACGTGCCCGTGGAGGTGGTTCACATCCACCATGGGTATGCGCAGCCCGAGCGAAAGCCCCTTTGCAAAACTCGTTCCTACCAGGAGCGACCCGATCAGCCCGGGGCCTCGCGTAAAGGCCACCGCCGAGATGTCCATCCGGGTAATGCCCGCCCGTTTTATGGCCGCATCCACCACCGGGACGATGTTCTGTTGGTGCGCACGCGAGGCGAGCTCGGGCACAACTCCGCCGTACTCCTCATGCACCGCCTGCGACGCGATGACATTCGATTTCAGGATTCCGTCAACTATGACGGCGGCCGACGTGTCGTCGCACGACGACTCTATTCCAAGTATTACCGTGCTGCTCATTGGTCAAAAAACGAAACTTACGCCCGCCAATATTTCAACGCCGGGATAGTGCCGCTGGAGGGTGTATACGGCCTCCAGCGAGAGCTTGCACCCCCTCGAAACCATCGTTTCCACGCCCGCGCCGAGGTTCAGGCCCAGGGCATTCCGGCGCGTGATGTTGTCCTTGAGTTCGGAATCCTTGTTGTGGGTGGCCCAGCTGCGGTACACCACGCCGGCCATGGGGTAGAAGGCTGCGCGGTCGTTGTGGAACTGCATCGGGAAGTCTACATTGAGGGCGAAAGCACCGCCGTCGCGGTTCTGATGGCGGAAAATAATGTCGATTTCCGGCGCCAGACGCAGGTGGCGGCTCAGCGTGTACTCGAACGTCACGCCGGCCACGGCGCTGTTATTGCGCGACTCGTAGCCCGTACGGACGCCGAACGATTTGGCCCCGCGGGTATATTGGGCCGCCGCTCCGGCCGAAAGGAGAGTGCTCATAATGGCGACTATCATTAGCGCTATCGCCCGGCGCATCTGCTTGATTCGCATATTATATATAATATAGGTGTAGTACCGCCGCCTGCGGCGGCCAATTTCCGCCTGCAAAAGTAATGAAAAACTTTAACTCCCGCAATAACCGCGCGTCAATGAATGTATGTCCCCCCTCTCCCTCAAGCCAACCGCCAAAAGCCTGCCACGGGTCCTTAAACCTCAAACCTTAAACTTTAACCCGCGGCTTTCAAACGTGAAAGCCGGAAATTGGTCAAAAGGTCGAAAATATGTTATAAAACATAGTGTTAACAAAACAAAAAAAACGGAATAAATGCAAAAAAATTGCCTAAATTTGCCCGTGAATTGTGAATAGCATCTAATTCCATAACTACTAACAACTCAAATACCTAATAACCTCCTTGGTTTGTGAAGGGCTAAAGCCCTGATCTGCCGAGCATTAACATTCATTCATCAAATCAATTTATGAGAAAGCATCTTATTGCCACTCTGCTATTGATGACAGGACTTCCCATGGTTGGCACTTTCACCGCTATGGCTAATCCTGAACCACAACAGCAAGGTCAGTCAGTATCCATCATCCAGGGTACTGTGCTCGATGAGAACAACGAGCCCGTCATAGGCGCGACCGTTTCTCAAAAAGGTGTTAAAAGCAACTCCGTTGCCACTGACGCTTTTGGTAACTTCAAAATCCGCGTTGCTGCCGGTGCAGCTCTCGAAGTGAGCTACGTTGGCTACAAGGCTGAAACCGTTTCCGCCGCTAACGGCATGATGGTTTATCTCCAGCCCACTACCGAAATGCTTAACGAACTCGTAGCCATCGGTTACGGTTCGCAGAAGCGTGCTAACCTTACCGGTGCCGTGGCTACCGTCGACGTTGCCCGCACTATGGACTCCCGTCCCGTTCAGGACGTGACCAAGGCCCTCCAGGGTGCTGTCCCCGGCCTGACTATTACCAACACCGATGGTGGTATTGCCTCCGGCTCTTCCATCAACATCCGCGGCGTCGGTACAATGTCTAACGGTCAGAACTCAAACCCCCTCATCATCATCGACGGTGTGGCCAGCGACGACCTCGCTTACCTTAACCCCGAAGATATTCAGGAAATCAGCGTACTCAAGGATGCTGCTTCCGCTTCTATCTACGGTTCACGCGCTGCCTTCGGTGTGATTCTGGTCACCACCAAGAACGCTAACACCAAGGACAAAGTTAAAATCAACTACACCAACAACTTTGCGTGGAGCGGTGCTACGATGTACCCCCACATGGCCCTCAACTCTGAGAGTATCAATGCCTCCTTGCAGGCTTACGTTCGTACCGGTACTGCGGGTCAGCTCAAGACTGAGGTTTCCGGTATGGAATACCTCAAACTCCTCCCCTATGTTGAGGCTTGGGAACAGCAGCATGGCAACAAGGGTTACACGGACTACCGTGAACTCCAGCCCTTCGAAAGCTGGGACAACGTAGGTGACTATGCCAAGGATCCCGAAACCGGCCTTTGGTATCACTACGCTATGTGGGACGTAAACAAGACCCTCTTCAATAATGCCGCTCCTTCCAGCAAGCACAACGTATCGGTTGAAGGTACATCCGGCAAGACCCAGTACCGCATGAGCTTCGGCTACGACGCGAAAACCGGCCTGTACAACTATGCTCCCGACCACATGCACCGCTACATGGCCAACATGAGCGTAAGCACCGAGCTCTTCTCCTTCTTGAAGGCTGGCGCTCGCATCAACTTCTCCCAGCGTCGCTACGACGACAGCTGGACCAACCGCTACGCCTACGAGTACGTTTGGCGTTGGCCCTCGTTCGAGGAAGGCTATGGCTACCTGATCGATCCCGTTACCGGCCAGCAGTACGGCACCCGTAACGATATTACCGACCGTCTCCAGGGTAACCTCGACGAAACCCGCACCCGCCAGACCCGCCTGCAGGCTTGGATGGATGCTACTATCATTCCCGAACTCACCGTGCATGCCGATTTCACCTATGACATCCGCAACATGCGCGCTGCCTACTCCAACCCCGTTTACACCTTCATCAACTGGAACTGGGGCACCGGCGCTAACCCCTACGACAATCTGTATGTAACCCCCGCTGATCCTATCAACACCTACGCCCAGAAGAACTCCTCCGAGAGCACCCGCTGGACTATGAACGTCTACGCTACCTACGCCAAGACCTTCGCTAACGACCACAACCTCAAAGTGATGGTTGGTGCAAACGCTGAAGAGTACAAGTACGACCAGTACTCCGCTCGTCGTTACAACCTCCTTGACAACTCCCTCCCCGGCCTGGGCCTGACCGACGGTCTGACCTACGATAAGGACGGCGCTCCCCAGTACACCCACATGACTATCGGCAGCTCCGACAGCCGTAGCTCCACAGCCGGTTTCTTCGGCCGTATCAACTACGACTACAAGGGCATCTACCTCTTCGAAGCTAACGGCCGCTACGACGGTTCTTCCCGCTTTCCCGCAACCGACCAATGGGCTTTCTTCCCCTCTGTTTCTGCAGGCTACCGCTTCTCTGAAGAAGGTTACTTCAAACCTGTAAAGAACTGGTGGAGCAACGGTAAACTCCGCTTCTCCTGGGGTCAGGTAGGTAATGAAGCTATCGGTTCCAATATGTTCCTCTCCGTATTCAGCTCGCCCTCCAATGTTAACTGGCTCAACGGTGGTGGTTCCGGCCTCATCAAGGGTCAGGGTACACCCTCACTCGTATCCTCCATCCTGACCTGGGAACGCATCCAAACTACCGACGTTGGTATTGACCTCGGCTTCCTGAACAACAGCCTCAACTTCACCTTCGACTGGTACAACCGTCAGACTCTCGATATGCTCGCTCCCGGTGCTGACCTGCCCCAGACCCTCGGTGCTTCCGCACCCTACCAGAACTCCGGACGCCTCCGCACCAACGGTTGGGAACTCGGCGTGAACTGGAACCACAGCTTCGGCGATGCCCAAATCTATGCTACTTTCTCTATCGGCGATGCCCGTACCAAGGTAACCAGCTGGCAGAACGAGAACCTCACTCTCTATTCTTATCGTATCGGTTCCAGCTCCAACACCAACCGCCTCTACGAGGGTCAGACCTACGGTGATATCTGGGGTATGGAATTCGACCGCTTCTTCGAAGTAAGCGACTTCTCCGGTAAGGACGAAAATGGCAACTGGGTGCTTAAAGAAGGCGTACCCAGCCAGAAGGACCTCCAGTACGGTACTTTCATCTTCGGCCCCGGCGACGTTAAGTTCAAGGACCTCAACGGCAACGGCGTTATTGACTGCGGTACCCCCGACCCCGGAGCAGGCAAGCGCGCGGCTTATATCGCTCAACACCCCGAAGCTGCTGCATTCCTCAAATATCCCGAACTCTCCCCCGACGATCCCAAGCAGGGATGGTGGCCAGTGGCTTCGCTCCACAACCATGGTGACATGAAGGTTGTCGGCAATGCTATGCCCCGCTACGAGTACTCCTTCCGTCTGGGTGGTGCTTGGAAAGGCTTCGACATCGACCTCTTCTTCCAGGGCGTAGGCAAACGTAAGTTCTACATGATCAACAACTTCGTGCTCATGCAGGCTCAGGGTAACGGTAACCCCCTCTACCAGCACCAGATTGAAAACGGTTACAACAAGTACATCTACGACCCCAACACATTCGAAATCACCGGCTACGATATCGACCAGAGCAACCTCTACCCCGTTATCTATCCCGGCTGCTTCGGCTACAACACCCGCTACCGTCAGACTCTGGACCAAGGTATCAACAACTTCACTACCTCCGACCGTTATCTGACCAACATGGCTTACCTCCGCCTGAAGACGCTCACCGTAGGTTACACTCTCCCCGTGGACATCACCAAGTATGCCCTCATNGAGCGTGCACGCCTCTACTTCAGCTGTGAGAACCCCTTCTTCATCTATAACGGTGCCGGCAAATTCGCCATCGACCCCGAGCTCTCAACTTCCGCTCGTGGCCAGGCATCTGCAGCCGGTGTAGGCGCTATGGGCCGTACGAACCCCATGATGCGTACCTACTCTTTCGGTATTCAAGTAACCTTCTAATCAAACCATCAACAAGAATAATATGAAAAAAATTATCATATTCGGTGCGATTGCTGCAATGGCTATGTCCATGGTAAGCTGTAACGACCTTCTTGAAAGAGACCGCTATCAGCCCCAGACACAGGTCAACCAGCCCGCCTACTGGAACGAGGAGAACAACGTAAATCTCCAACTTGCCGGTCTCTACGGGTACTACACCGGCTACGGCAACGGTGCCACCTGGAGCNCCAACTTCTATNNCCNCGGACTCTCCGACGACCAGACCGCTTACATGCAGTCCGGTATCGGNATGGGNTTNGCCGACTGGAACTNCCTCCAGGCTCCCAGCTCCCAGAGCGTTTGGTCTTCCACTTACACCGCTCTCCGCCGTATCAACACCATCATCGAAGGAGTTGAAAACAGCACCCTCCCCGAAGGCGTTAAGAAAAACGCTCTCGGCATCGCCCGCCTCAACCGTGCTTATCAGTACTGGGACCTCGTTCGCTGCTTCGGCGACGTGCCCCTTGTAAAACAAGTGCTCACCACTGGCGACGAAGACATGTACATGCCCCGCACCAACCGCAACGAGGTTATGGACTATGTGCTCGAGGACCTCAACTACGCAGTGGCTAACATCCTCAAGCAAAGCAGCAAAATCGAATGGTCCAACGACATGGCTCAGGCTATGAAGGCCGAAATCTGCCTCTTCGAAGGCGCTTTCGCAAAGTACCACCAGAGCAACACCGAGCGCGCTAACAAGTACTTCACCGAAGCTGCTAACGCCGCTGCTGCCGTGATGAACAAATACCCCCTCTGCGACGACTACCAGAGCCTTTATAACTCTTACTACATCGCTCAGGACGGTATACCCAGCCTCACCGAGAACAAAGAAATCATCTTTATGAAGGGCTATACCTCAGGGCAGCTCGCCAACTCTCTTGTACCCTACATCTGCAACCAGATGAATGGTGGTATCACCAAGGACGCTTTCGACGCTTACCTCTTCAAGGATGGTCTGCCCCTTGCCAAGACCGCCGAGAACACAGACGACGCTTGCGTACTTGACGCCGACGGCAACTACAGCATAGCTGCTGCACTCGCTGTTCGCGATGGCCGTCTGTCCAAGACCGTAGAAGAAATTGTTGCCTTCGGCGACAAGCAGTGGGCTCGCCCCAACGCCAACGCCCAGACTTCCGTCACCGGCTACATGATTAAAAAGTTCAACAACGTCAACATCCCCCTCGCTGACGCCACCACAGAAGGTCGCGGTTACACTTGCGCTCCCATTTTCTGGGGTGCTCGCGTAAAACTCGCCTACGCTGAAGCCCGCGCTGAACTCGGTGCCCTCACCGATGCTGACCTTAACGCTACCATCAACCAGATCTTCACCCGTGCCGGCCTCCCCACCCGCACTGTTGCTGACCTCAATGGCATTCAAGATCCGGCCAACAACATGAACGTTTCCTCTCTGATTTGGGAAATCCGTCGTTGCCGTCGCTGCGAGCTCATCATGGACGAGAACATCCGCTACTGGGACCTCATCCGCTGGCATCAGCTCGATAAGCTCGACACCACGAAATATCCCAACATCATGCTCGGTGCAAACCTGAGCAAGGTAACTGCTAAAGACAAAGAAGGTATCTTTACCAATGCCGACGGCTACATCCAGAGCAACGTTTCCAGCGCCGGTACCAAGGACCGCGTGTTCACCGACCGTGAGTATCTCTACCCCATCGGTACTGCTCAGATCAACCTCTACAACGAGCACGGTTACGAACTCACCCAGAACCCCGGCTGGTAATCTGACAATCCCCTATATTAATAGGTATGTTTAATCAGAATTTCCATCCGAAACAACTCTGATTGCCCGGGATTAAAATATAGTAACATCCCCGCGGGGGCGCCTTCCGGCGCCCTCGCTTTTTAACTTTTCAATATATATGTTTTATAACATAATGTTAATGCGTGTTAAAATTATTGGCTATGTCGTAAATTATGTATACTTTTGGACTCGAAAACAACTACTAACCTTGAATCAAAGTAAAACAACATACTATATTTAATCCTCGGCATCAGCAATTCCGCCCCTTAGGTGCCTGATTGTCTGATGCTTATTAATCATTCATCAAATCAATTTATGAGAAAGCATCTTATTGCCACTCTGCTTTTGATGTCAGGTCTTCCCATGGCAGGTACATTCACTGCTATGGCCAACCCTGAACCCCAGCAGCAGGGTCAAGCAGTATCCGTTATCCAGGGTACTGTTGTTGATGAAAACAACGAGCCCGTCATAGGCGCGTCCGTTTCTCAAAAAGGTACCAAAGGTAATGCTGTTGCAACCGACGCATTTGGTAACTTCAAAATCCGTGTAGCCGCCGGTNCTACACTCGAAGTAAGCTACGTAGGTTATAAAACCGTAGCCGTAGCCGCTGCTCAGGGCATGACTGTTTACATGCAGCCCACCACCGAAATGCTTAACGAACTCGTTGCCATCGGTTACGGTTCTCAGAAGCGTGCTAACCTTACCGGCGCCGTTGCTACCGTCGACGTAGCCCGCACCATGGACTCCCGTCCTCAGACCGACGTAGCCAAGGCCCTTCAGGGTGCCGTCCCCGGTCTTACCATCACCTCCANNNNCNNTGANNTCACCNCTTCCGGTANCNCTAAGATGCGTATNCGCGGTACAGGTACTCTTTCCAACAGCCAGACATCAAGCCCCCTTATCGTGGTTGACGGTGTGCCTGTTGACGACCTCAGCTTCGTGAACCCCGATGATATCGCTGAAATCTCCGTCCTCAAGGACGCTTCCTCCTCAGCTATCTACGGTACCCGCGCTGCCTTCGGTGTGATCCTCATCACCACCAAGACTCCTAACGCTAAGGACANAGTATCTNTTAAGNNCACCAACAACTTTGGCTGGANCGNCGCTACAACTCTGCCCCAGTACTCCGACGTGCCCACTCANCTCCGCGCCATNATCGACCAGCAGAAGCGCTCCGGTGGTGATACCGAACTCTTCGGTATGCACTTCACCAACCTGCTCCCCTACGCCGAACAGTGGCAGGCTGCTAACGGCAAACCCATCGACAAGCTCGATCACGTCATGACTCCCTACGTAGACGCTAACANCCCCGGCGACTACTACCTCNTGTATGACCCTCTGNCCGGNAAACTCGCTGAAACCCTTTACTTCGCTAACTGGAACGTAGGTAAGATTTGGTACAACGACGCTGCTCCCAGCAACAAGCACAACGTCAGCCTCGAAGGCGTTTCCGGCAAGACCAACTACCGCGCTTCTTTCGGCTACGACAAGCGTACCGCTCTCGAAAACTTCAACCCCGGTGAAATGCGTCGCTACACTGCTGCCGTTAATGTTAACACCAACATCTTCGATTGGTTGCGTGCAGGCGTTCGTTTCAACTATTCAAGCAAAGAATATACAGGTCCTAACAACGTTGTAGGTCAGGCTACCCCGACTTACGTTTGGCGTTGGGGTTCTTACTTCAACCCCTACGGTCTCCGCGAATACGACGGCAAGGAATACTACTACAAGTGTATTGAAGGTCGCTTCGGTGGCGAATTCAAGGACTGGGCTTCCGACACCAAGATTCAGGCTTATTTGGACGCCGACATCATCAAGGGCCTTACCCTCCACGCTGACTACACCTACGACCTCCAGAACTACAACTCTCTGAGCTACAACCTCCCCGTTTACGCATGGAACAACTGGACCAACACCGGTCTCGTGCCCGAAAACATCTCCACCAAGACTCAGGCTTCTCAGAGCAACGCCCGTTCCGTACTCTGGACAACCAACGTTTACGCTACATACGACAAGACCTTCGCTAACGACTACAACCTGAAGGTGATGCTCGGTGGTACTGCTGAACAGTATAATTACAATACTTTCGCAGCTACCCGCGCAAACCTCCTCGATACCAACCTTCCCTACCTTGGCCTGACCGACGGTGGTGAAAAAGGTACCGATATGTCAATCTCCAACAGTCTTACCCACCGCGCTACCGCCGGTTTCTTCGGTCGTGTNAACTTCGACTACNAGGGCATCTACCTGTTCGAANTCAACGGTCGCTACGACGGTTCTTCCCGATTCNCCGCAAAACAGCAGTGGNGCTTCTTCNCCTCCGGTTCTATCGNCTACCGCTTCACCGAGGAAGGTTACTGGAAAGAAAACCTCAAGCAGGTTATGAGCAATGGTAAGGTCCGCGCTTCTTACGGTGCTATCGGTAACGAAGCTATCGGTTCCAACATGTTCATCTCCACCATCTCCGGCCCCAGCAACTACTCCTGGCTCCAGGCAGGTGGCACAACTCCCACAAAGTACTCTTCAACTCCTTCAATGGTTTCCTCTTCCCTTACCTGGGAACGCGTAGAAACCCTCGACATCGGTGTTGACCTCGGCTTCTTCAACAACAGCCTTACCTTCAACTTCGACTGGTTCCAGCGTGACACCAAGAACATGCTCGCTCCCGGTCTGACACTCCCCGGTATCCTCGGCGCTTCTGCTCCTTACACCAACGAAGGTCACCTCCGCACCCGCGGTTGGGAACTCGGTCTCGGCTACAACCACAGCTTCGGCGACTGGGATGTATACGCTAACTTCAACATCTACGACGGTAAGACCAAAGTTGTAAAGTACTACAACGAAAACGAGCTTATCAACTCCTTCTACTCCGGCGCTGAATTCGGTGTAATCTGGGGTCTTGAAACAGATCGTTACTTCACCACCGACGACTGCAAGGCAGGTTCATTCGCTCTCGATTACATCACCGCTGACAACCCCAACGGCAAAGTGCCCGACCAGACTTACCTCCAGAACGGTTCGTTCGTATTCGGCCCCGGCGACATCAAGTTCGTTGACCAGAACGGTGACGGCACCATCAATGGCGGTGTAGCTGACCCCGGTAAGGACAAACGTGAAGCTTACCTTGCCGAACATCCCGAAGATGTTAAGTACCTCAAATATCCTGAACTTTCTCCCGATGATAAGGATCAGGCTTGGTGGGCTCCCGGTTCCGAACGCAACCACGGTGACATCGTAAAGATCGGTAACGAACTTCCCCGCTACGAATACTCCTTCCGCCTCGGTGCTGCATGGAAAGGCTTCGACATCGACGCTTACTTCCAGGGCGTAGGCAAACGTCAGTACTGGTCCTGCTCCGCATTCGTTATGCCTCTGACCCGTGGCGCTGACTGTACCTACGACAACCAGAATAGCTACAACACCATCACCTACAATGCCGATGGCGACATCACCGGTTACGTAGTTGATCAGAACAACGACTTCCCCTGCCTCTTCCCCGGTGCTGCCGGTACAGGTAAGCTCACCGGTCTTCAGACTGGTCGCTACAACTTCTACCCCCAGACCAAGTATCTGCAGGATATGAGCTACCTCCGCTTCAAGCAGCTCACCTTCGGTTACACCCTCCCCACCAACATCACCCGCAAGGCTCTCGTTCAGAAGGCTCGTATCTACTTCAGCGCAGAAAACCTCTGCCTCCTCCACAACGGCATGAAGGGCACCGGTATCGACCCCGAAATCGAGTCCAGCCACAACGCTATGGCAGGTACCAAGAACGAACAGTTCGGTCGTGTTACTCCTATGACCCGTACCTTCTCCTTCGGTGTTCAGGTATCTTTCTAACGAAAAAGGCTTTCTTTAATTCGTAAATTAACTTCGATATGAAAAAATCAATCATACTGGGTGCAATCTTCGCCAGCATGTTCGCAATGACTTCTTGCGACGACTTCCTGGACGATAACCGCTACCCCCTCACCAGTGAGACTAACCAGCCTGCATACTGGGACAATGAGGACAACGTGAAGCTTCAGTGCGACCAGATGCTTCAGTACTTCACCGGCTATGCATCCGCTGGTAACTATGGTGAATTCTACTTCAATACCCTCTCCGACGACCAGTGCGGTTCGAGCTTCGTAGATTGGAAGAGCACCTCTGTGCCTANCTNTTCTACNAGNTACACCTCGCNCTACACCAATATCCGTCACGCAACAGAAATAATTGACGGTCTGGAAGGCTCTAATCTCGATGCCGACATCAAGGCTAACTGGATGGGTATCGCTCGCATGTGCCGCGCTTACCAGGAGTACCTCCTCGTACGTCGTTATGGCGATTGCAACTTCATTGCAACTACCCTCAACGTAAGCGACGACCTTAAGATTCCTCGTGAAAGCCGCGACTACGTGTTCGACATGATTCTCGAAGACCTTGACTATGCTTGCGCTAACATCAAGGCTGACAAGAATGCTCAGTACTGGTCGAGAGACCTCGCATACGCCATGAAATCTTACATGGCTCTCTGCGAAGGCACTTTCCGCAAATATTGCACCCAGGCCGAAAACGGTCTCGCTCCCGATGCAGCCCGCGCTGAGAAGCTCCTCAAGGAATCAGCTGCTGCTTCCGATTATCTGATCAACTCCGGTCGTTACAGCCTCGCTGCTCAGTATCGCGCTAACTACCAGTCCTTCTATACCGAAGCTTCTGCAGTGCCCGCAATGGTTAACAACCCCGAAATGATTCTCTTCCGCGGCTATGAGTATGACATCATCATGAACTGCGTTCAGGATTACACCTGCGGTACCACCCCCATCAATGGTATCACCAAGGACGCTTTCGACGCCTATCTGTTCAAGGACGGCAAGCCCCTGGCTCTGACTTCCATGGATAAGAGCGACGTTGGTGAATGGATCGAAGACGAAGGTATCTACTCCATCGCTAAACCCCTCTCGGTTCGCGACAACCGTCTTACTCAGACCACCGACCCCTTCGTTTACTATACCGGCCTCGTTGGTGACCGCGCTGGTGCTACCGGTATGACCTCTTCCACCGGTTATGGCGTAAGCAAGTACGATAACACCGCTCTGGCTCTTGCTGATCGTCGTACTACTAAGAACACTGTTTGCGCTCCTATTTACTGGTACTCTGTAATCCTGCTCGAAAATGCAGAAGCTAAGGCAGAACTCGGTACCCTCACCGACGCTGACCTGAACAGAACCCTCAACCTGCTCTACAAGCGCGCTGAACTCCCNAACCAGACTGTAGCTTCTCTTACCAGCATGGGCGANCCTGCCAACAACATGNATGTGAACAGCCTCATCTGGGAGGTTCGTCGCTGCCGTCGTTGCGAGCTCATCATGGATAACGACTTCCGCTATTGGGACCTCATCCGCTGGCATCAGCTTGACAAGCTTGACACTACCACTAACCCCAACCTCACTCTGGGTGCTAACATCTCTGAAAGCCCTGTAGAAGCAAAGAACACCAACGGTTATCTTGATGGTACCATCAACTGGTCCGGCAAGACCNGCNAGTTCGATAAGAAATACTACAGCTATCCCATTCCTCNGAACCAGCTTACTCTGAACCCCAATCTGGGTCAGAACTTCNGCTGGGAATAATTCNCTANCCTAAATAAANNGGNTGCGCCACNCGACNCANCCTCTTTNNNATTGTTTTGANTCAACNAACACAAACAAAAAAAGACGCTCGTTTAGAGCGTCCTTTGTCAGTTGGTGGGTTGTTGATTGTTTAGAAGTCGTTTAAATGTGTCTTTATCCCGGTCATTCTATCCATAAATCAACCTGCGTTTTTCGTTAACTTCGGCCCGAAAATAGGGGTTTTGAATCGCACTATCGTCCGTGATGTCAATAGTGCGGTTAAGAAGCTCTGCCATTGCATCCTGGAACCCAAAAAAATTGTTGGCCGACTCAAGGAGAGGGATATTATCCCAGTCAAAGTCCACGCACAGGTCCACATCGCTTTGGTCCGTGAAGCGGGGAGTGAGAATGGACCCGAACACCCATAGCTTGCGAACATGGAACTGTTTGCACAATTCTATGATTCGGTTCAAGTTCAATTCTATTAGTTTCATATCTCAAAAATGCGGAAAAAGCCCACAGGCCAAAAGGTCTGAAGGCTTTTCCTGTGTGTCGGGGTGAGAAGACTCGAACTTCCGACCTCCACGTCCCGAACGTGGCGCGCTAACCAACTGTGCTACACCCCGATTGGCTATGCGGGTGCAAAGTTAGTGAAAAATCCACGTTTTTGCAAGCGCATAGCGAATAATTTTTTAAATCGAAAGCCTCCGGAGCGTGTTCAGCAGCTCGCGGTTGATGGGTTTGTCGTTCTTGATGGCCTTTGTGAAAGGAACATACACAATTTCGTCGTTCTTGATGCCGATCATCACATTGCGCTGGTCCTCCATCAGGGCATCGATGGCTGCGGCGCCCATGCGGGAGGCCAGAATGCGGTCGTGAGCCGTCGGAGAGCCGCCGCGCTGCAGGTGACCCAGGATGGACACGCGCACGTCGTAGCCCGGGTACTCGTTCTTCACACGCTCAGCCAGGCCCATAGCGCCGCCGGTCACGGGGCTCTCGGCTACCAGCACANTCNACGAGTTCTTGCTNTTGCGGAAGCCGNTCTGGATCANTTCGGCCNACTGGTCGACCTCGGTAGAGATTTCCGGAATGATGGCAGCCTCAGCGCCTGAAGCGATAGCGCCGTTGAGGGCAAGGAAGCCCGCATCGCGGCCCATGACTTCGATGAAGAAGAGGCGTTCGTGGCTGGTTGCGGTGTCGCGGATCTTGTCCACGCACTCCATAATCGTGTTCAGCGCCGTGTCGTAGCCGATGGTGGTGTCAGTGCCGTAAAGGTCGTTGTCGATAGTGCCCGGAAGGCCTATGATGGGGAAATTGAACTCATTGGCAAAAATACGCGCACCCGTGAGCGAACCGTCGCCGCCGATAACCACCAGCGCATCGATTTCGTGGCGCTTGAGCACATCGTAGGCCAGCTGACGACCTTCCGGCGTGGTGAACTCCTTGCAGCGGGCAGTTTTCAGAATCGTGCCGCCCTGCTGGATAATGTTAGAAACGTTTTGAGTCTTGAAATCCACGATTTCGTCCGTAATCAGACCGCGGTAGCCGCGGTAGATGCCCTTAACCTTCAGGCCGCTGAAAATAGCCGAACGGGTCACGGCGCGGATTGCGGCGTTCATGCCCGGAGCGTCGCCTCCGGAAGTCAGAATGCCAATACACTTGATATCTGCCATAGCTTAGTTAGTATTATCGAATTGAATTCCAAAGATAGTGAAAAAATTTGATATTCAACATAACAGCGAAAAATTATTTCCATAACATCAAATTTTTGACGCGCTTAAAACGTTGAAGCATAATAGAATATGACTCCGGTCAAAAATTTCCCCGAAAAAAGTTGCCGAAAAATTTGGAGGAATCGAAATAAGTGCGTAACTTTGCATCGCTTTTGAAAACAACGCGGGGTGTAGCTCAGTTGGTTAGAGTACGCGTCTGGGGGGCGTGAGGTCGCTAGTTCGAGTCTAGTCACCCCGACTAATTCAAAGCAAGGCTTACCGAGGCTTCGGCCCCGGTAAGTTTTTTTATGCCCGTATCATATGGGGATTCAACGCATTCGAGTCACAGGTACTATCACCACCTCCTCGGCCCACGAGGCCCGCGTTGACCCTGCGGGCGCCCCCGGCTCTTGCGTTTGGCCGCCGAACCCTCCCGCAGATTCAGGCCCTTGTAGGCGTCCTTCAGCACCTTGCCGGTAACCTCAAAAGTAGTATTCACGCTCCGGCCAGGATTCTCCAGGTTGTGCGACATGAGCCAGTGGTAAATCTCCGGAACATACAGCAGCCGCTCGTGCCCGCGGTGGTCCAAGCCCTTCACTTTCGTGTACACCAGCCGTGGTGCCCGGTCCGGTGCCTTACGCATCCTTTCCACCATCTTATCAGTCTGAGCGATAGCCTTTTCGCGGTCGTCCATCCCACGTATTACCCAAAGCGGCACAGCGTTCAGAGCCGCAGCCTCGCCCTTGGTCAGCGCCCCTGCCAGAATCACCGCAGCCGCGATGCTGTCGGGGTGCGCCGCAGCAAGATCCGCCACGCCGTTGCCGCCCATGCTCATCCCGATGGCATAGATGCGGTTGGAGTCGATGTTGAGGCGCTCCATCACCCATTCCACATCCTTCCACACCTTGGCCGCGTCCCAGCGGTCACCCGTAGTCTGCGGCGCCAGCACCACAGCATCCAGGCTCAATCCCGATTGCAGCGCATCGATTGTCCCGAAAAAGTCAACATCCTTCAGGTCCTTACCCGCCGAACTGCGGCTGTGGAGCGAGATAATCAGGGGCAGGGCAGTGGAGGTCGAATTGGGCTCGTAGAGGACAAAATTATATCCGCCGGCCACCTCGTCGGTGTGATAAGTGACACTACCGGCCCCGTAACAGGCCACAATAGCCAGAAGAGCCATCGCAAAAATCAAAAATCGTTGCATAATCAATAAATTTCCTCCCCAAAATTACAAAAATTCGCCCACCCCGCCAACCCCTGCGGGTGTACAAAGTAAGGGTCCGGAAGCTCACGCGTCCGGACCCGTCGATAGCAGACTGTAAAACCGATGCTATCTTCCTTGCACTAACCTAAAATACTTATTTAACCTCGGTAATTTTTACTTCGTCGACCAGCGCATGGTTGCTGTTGATGTTCATATTCTCGTTCTTATCCAAGAAGGAGATGCTTAGGATGTGCTTACCCTTGCTCAAGGGTGTCTTAATGGAGTTAGTCCAGCCCCAATCGTTCCAGTTACCACGCCCGCGATGAGGCATGACCACGATGCCCGCGTCGCGCCCATCAATGAGGATGGTGCGGATTGCGCAGCGGTTCTCGGTGTTTACCGGCCCGTTGCCGTTGGCGTAGCGCAGAGCTATGCTGTAGGTGCCGTCGGCGGGGATGTCCACCG
>WFLX010003102.1_pt1 | contig 17806 bp, 8 predicted proteins | sample 4967041 | NCBI WGS metagenome assembly WFLX01 (sample SAMN12857096, study PRJNA449069) | gut metagenome | isolation source: stool from male and female vole | host: Microtus ochrogaster | place: USA:Florida | collected 2017 | reverse complement strand
TTGTCATACGGCAATGTGAAGCATTCTCTCCTTTGTCTTTGCGGAATTCAATCATCGAGAAGCCGGAAGCCCAAGCATTATGGAAGAAAAGGCCATCTACCTTGAGATATTTGCCATAAATCCTCATTCTGACAGGACCCGAGATAACCACTTTCCCAGGATTCTCNGCCCTAAGGGTGATCGAATCGCNAGGATTACCATGAGCGAAGAAATCAAAGTCNCCCACTTCATANATCCCATCTTTCATCACCACTTCATCGCCNGGAGANAGAGNACCNGANGAGAGTTTTTGCTTCAGNTGATCGGNCTGAGCTGGAGAGAAAGCATATTGGNTTGCATGAATGCTTGNGACAGATGTCATCATCAATGCNAAGNATCCAAAAAGTTTCCATTTTCTTTTCATAATCGCGAGTATNGTTTATTTCATAGTTGCAAGTTCTGTAGCACACCACAAAAGCGGGGCATGAGCGTGAAGGTCGCCCACNATGCGCTTGCGATTGACGTAATGGTCACGGTCNTTCTTAATATTTGTGCCTTCACAAACATCTATTACCTCATCATCAGAATTTATTTTGCCGACAAGTCCAAGCCATCCTTTGCGGGCAACGGGAGCATATTCCTTGGCATCCAACCAACCGTTTTTTACGCCAACCACCATTGCGTATGTGAACATAGCAGTTCCCGATGTCTCCGACCAAGTGTCTTCTCCATCTATCAGCTGATGCCAAAGTCCATCTTTGCCCTGATAATTCTTAAGGGTCTGCATCATAGTCTTATAGGCTTTCATGATACGCTGACGATTAGGATTGTCGGAAGGTAGCGAGGAAAGAAGCTCTGCCATTCCGGCAGCCATCCATCCATTGCCGCGAGCCCAGAAGAAGGGTGCATTTGGAGAATGGTAGAAAAGTCCATTGGGACATTGTATTTTATCAAGATACATTACCATTTCATCAGCTGCACGGTTAATATACTTCAAATCTCCTGTTGCCTTATAAGCTTGAGATTGGATTGTGGTGATCATAAACATATCGTCGATCCAAATGCGTGTCTGCCAAGAATACCCTTTGTCGGAATAAGCTTTCTGTTCAGGCTTGGCATCAACAGGGGTCTCCCACTGAGTGTCGGCATACCGCATCCCAAGCTCCCGGCATCTTTCATCGCCACGCTGCATATAAATTTCGAGAGGAACTGCTCCTACCACGTTATGATCCACATGATTCATTTTCGGCATGAGATGTTTCTCTTCATTGAAAAGAGGTTCGAAGCGGTCGACCAATGCCGAAGTAAGTTGGGGNTTCTGTGTCTCTTTNGCAAACCATAGCGCNCCCAACCATGTACAAGCGTCGGGATACGTGATGTAGGTAGGAGCCTTTTCAGCTCTTGGGTTACCAAAGCGGGTGTGGGGAGTGGCGAGAAATTTTTTGACTATCCGCTCTCCTACTTCTACCGGGTCGCTTCCTGCGGGAAACTCTGTCAGAGTCTTGTCTTTCGCCTCTGCTGCAGAACTGCACAGGATAGCCATCAAGAAGAAAATGATAAGTTTTTTAAGTTTCATAAATGTATGATTTTAGGGTTGTTTAGATTCTGAATTTTGTAGATTTTGTTAGAGTCCAACTGTCATTCTGATGATGGAAGAGATAGATGCCTGGATAGGTGGCTTCAAATGTAACCGATCCAATNCTGATTGCTGTGGGGGTGTAGACTATCGCCCAGAGTTCTCTCCCGCCCTCCAGCGACTCTATGACCTGCGCGTCACTGTCGTTTCGATGGATTTTGATTCTTTTTTCCGCATCAAAATTTTCTATGTCTTCTCGAGAAGAAGCTGGGAGTACAAAATACGTATAGCTCTTATCCACTGGTGCAAAGCCATGAGAAAGATGCAAAGCCACAACTTCGCCTTCGATTTCGACAGGACGATACATTTTCATAAAGCTGCTCCAAGATCCTATCCGTCGATTAGCCTCAACATACAAAGAATCTCCAGGCATCACGACATATCCGGTGGAATCATGATAGAATTTCTTTATACCGTCGCCGGAGTAACATTTTGTTCCTTCGAGTTCCTTCCAATTTCCAGACTCTAATCCTAAAAGGGAGCCTCTACGTGTGCGCCCATCTATTGCTGTAGTTACATTAAGCAGACTATCTGAAGAGATTCCGGCCCCTATGCACATCACAAAATCATCAGTAAATAGCCAAGCTTTGCGAGCATTGAGATTGTCACGCTTGAGTGTCATTGCGCTTACGCCGCCATTTCCAGAAGTGAGTCCTCCTACTAAGGGACTCTGGTTGTGACGCTTATTCTGACGGATATTTGGAATTGGAGCTGTATCTTCAAAAGCTGTCACGCCAGGAATCTTACGCCAATCCCAGAAAGGCATCACATCGCGGTATTCATCTCCACTGACATAATAGTAAGTGGCACCATCTCCAAGATAATAGCCTAAAAGATTATCTTCATTCACCACCTCTGTGCCTATCACACGGGATGAGCACATTTTTAGGGAAGCCATCCAGCTCTTTGTGCGATGGATAGTATAATCTGAATCATCGAAATGCTTATGCCCTACAAGAGGATTACCTACTGCAGGGAAGCCATCAATGCCGAAATCAGCAGCCGTGAACGCAATAGCGTATGCCTTATGAAGCTGAGCATTATGAAAAAGCTGGCGTCCGAGTGCGCTGACATCCATATTCCGATTCCATACTGTCCATTTATACCCTTCATTGATAAGCGAACGAAGCATCTGCTCTTGCTCCTGATCAAAACGGAAAGGTGTGTCACGGAAAAGCCGGTAATAGAAAGCCATGCTTGAAATATAAGCCAAGCCATAGTTGCCAAACTGCTGCTGAGGGCCATGCTGATGGAAACTCCAGTCTGATTTGATACCTTCTGCCCTTCCCACACAAATCTCCGACATTATAGAGTCACGAGCCATTTTGACGATATCTTCATCCCCTTCCATCACTCCACGCAGGAGGATGTTGCCGGAGAGCCAGACTTTATTTTGCCCTGTCATCTTAAAGCGAGCCGCTGCAAGGACATCTATGATGCCACTTTTTTCTTCCTCAGAGAGCTCATCTTCTATAAGGATGCAAGCAGGACCGAGAGTCTTAGGAATTCCGATTTCATTCTGCCACCAATTAAGGCATTTCGGTCGCTCCCGAAGCCAAAATCCAAGGGCAAGATGGATTTGACGGCTTAATTCTTTCGATCCAAACTTTGGAGACCCGGGAGTCTTATAGAGTTTTGTCATCTGAAGCAAGCGATCAGCATGCTGTTTGGGTTCCCACCCTGATCTTTTAGTATCGGCATAGTCAATATCTTTCCAACTGCCGTCGGGAAGCAGAAGGCATAAATATGCTTCTATCTTCTGCATGTCAAATGGGTAACGCTCGTGCAATTCAATCACTACTTGATCTGCCAACTCAGTTTCCTTTTCTATTTTTATTAAATCAGCAGTCAAGGAATCAAGACTACTTTCCGAGGGCACGAGAATAGACCTATAGTTGGCTTTCAAGCGTTCGATTGAAGANGAAGNTCCTGCCGANGCTGACATTGCCAACNAAACTAACANTATGGTGAGAATTAAAAATCCGTAATTAATATTTCGAGTCATTGCTGTTGTGTTATTACTGAATTACGGATGCAAAAATAGGCTGAATTTCTCAGCCTATTTTTCAGAATTCTACCAAATATTATAAAATTTATGTTTTAGGGAGTGAAACTTTTATTGTAGNGCCTTCTTTTATCTTTTTATTNAGCACAGACTTGCCTCCACGCATGATTTTTACATCCAATTTGTCGTCACCTGCACGGCTGACCTTGATATCGAAATCATCACCAAAAGCTCTTACTCCGTCAAGATTTGCATAATCCCAATCTTTAGGGAGACGAGGAGTGAGATCAAACGACTTGAAACCCGTAGGACGGATGCCAAACAGACCTTCAGTAAATATCCGGCAATACAGTCCGCTTTCAGCCGACAAATGGCGCTGATCNCCCTCNGGCCAAGCTTCGATGGCGTATGGCACATGGTCGCCAAGAAGTCGGCGACGTGAGTATTTTTTCAANAAGTCCATGCCGCGCTCTACCTCGCCGGCAGCCAAAGTGCCACGAAGAGCATAAAGAGTGGAGCGATCCCAGAAAGTTTCAGTGCCAGCTTGGGTAAGAAGGCCATCATCTGTCCAAAGACGTGGAGAGAAGAGAGCATCTATCGTGCCTGAAGCGCGTTCGTTGATGCCAACAATCAGAGGCATGCAAATCCAGGCGCGGAGCACATCATTGCCATCATAGTAGCGGTAGGTGTGAAATCCTTCCACATCATGNCCGAAATACGATTCAATATTTTTGCGAAGNTGTGCCGCTTGATTTGTGTACTCTTTCAGTTGAGAAGACTTGACACCAAGTTCTTTACCAAGGTATGAAGCTGAGAGAAGGGCATCATAGTAGAGAGTTGANGTGCAGAGATTTGCNTCGCCAGAGGGAAAACGATTNTCAAGTTCNTCTGAGTCGGAAGCCACCACTCCGGCATCGTTAAGTTGCCTTTTNCAATATTCCAGACACCATTCAATCAAAGGCCAAAGCTGACGGGCTTCTTCTCGATTGGCACGAGCAAGAGCATANCGAGAAGCNCCNTAAGCNATCATGGCAGCATCTCCACGATCTTTTGCACCATGCCAGAANCTGACACCTTCCGAGATGATGGAGCTTGGAATTGCTTTATACTCATCATTCATATAGCGGGCAAAATGACGATAACAATTCAACGATGCTTGATTGCCGATTTCATAACCGAGATAAGGGAAGAATGGATTTATGTATTCAGCCTGGTCATTGGCCCAAACTGCGGCATAATATGCCTCGCCACCAGGACCGTGCATCAGACCTCCCTTAGTGTTGTAGATACTTTCTGCACCTCTGATTTTGGCAAATGCAAACATAGTGTTGAGCACTGAGTCGGGGGTATCAAGGATAAGATTATCCCACCATCCTTTGATAAGCGAGCGCCGGCCGCCACGCTGCGCATCATAGCTGACACGTTTCACGGGATCTTCCGCTGCCTTACGACCAGAAAACAGAGCCTCAATTTGGAAACTTTCGCCAGGNTCTACTGTGAANACTCCATTTTTAGATAGCTTTCCTTCCACTACATAGCTTCCATACACACCCGCTTCCTCCGGAGTGGTATAAGCAACATTCCACTCCGGTACACGCAGAGTGATAGGTTTGTCGAGGTTGTTGGTAAAGGTGTATTCCTCGCAATAGAATTGATCGTTAGGTGAAGGGTAGAGAACACGCTTCAGGCTGACAGCATTATCAACTTTCTTTCTGCGCTGCACATGGCTGAATGAGCTCTCTACGGTCATGATGCCATCGAATTTTACACAGCTCACTTTCTCATCTGTCATATTGAGGTCATCAATGGTGATGAGTGACGGTATATTGACATCGAAACGCTGCTTAAGATTATTTTGAGTCTTATTTGGTTTCAACCGGAGCATGGGAAAGACCAAACTTCTATTTAGATGAAATGCTCCTGAGTCGTCGACACCATAACGAAGCACTACCGACATTTTCTGTCCACTCATTTCAAGATGATCGGAATGTGCTTTATCGCCATTTTTGATTGTCCAATTGATAGCCCCGTCTTTACCGATAGTCCAGCGGTCGGAGGGTGCAGCTGCACTCATGCTTAGAGCTGCAAACATGAACGATGCAATTATTATTTTTTTCATAGGTTGTAGAGTTGTGGGGTGATTAGAGAGCTTCGATGGTGAGGACTGCACTTTCGAACTGGGAAGAAAGAGGATTGGATATTCCTTTTTCCATCAATTCACTTCCAGTAGCAGTGTAGGCTTCGAAACGGGGCGCCATTTCTGACTCAAGATTTACTTCTTTCAGTGCATAACGGCGATTAGGATCAAGGCCATCAAGTTTAACTACAGGGACATTGCCATCTTCTGTCTGATATAGATAGACCACACCATTCTTCTTGTCGGTGGCAATATAACTCATAGCAGCCATTGGAGCCTCATAGGGAGACACAAGACGATAGAGGTCGCCAAACATCACAAGGTCNCGGATTCCATTCTTATANAGTTTTACTCCTTCTGCAATCTGCTTGCGCTCTTCGGGAGTAGCCTTATCAAGAGCAAGGTCGATTCCAAAAGTGCCACTCAGTGCCACATCAATAGCCATCTTTAGATGTCGCTTGCCCATACGCGTCACGTGGGCTGCCATTGTGCTTCCGGGGAAGAAATGTCCGAAACCCCATTGAATCTTTATGCGACCGAGAGGGTCGGTATTGTCGCTGGGCCAGAAGGAATGGAAATAGGGCAAAGCACCATAGTCAGCTCTCCCTCCGCCGCCGGCACAAAGCATCGCAGTGACATCGGGATAATTCTGAGCAAAACGGTCCATAAGCCTATACAGGGCCTTATTATAGTCAATAATCAAATGGCTCTGGGCATTTGCAGGGAGATACTGCGAACCTGGCTGAGTGACAAATCGATTGCAGTCCCATTTCACATACGACACCCCGGGATTTGGACCGAGAGTATTGTCGATTACGCTCCATTCGAAAGCCTGCACTTCCGGACGAGTGAGATCAAGAATTTCCTGATTGCGACCAAGAATCGGCTCACGCTTTTGCTGAGTGATCACCCATTCAGGATGAGCGGAATAGAGCTCGCTGTTAGGGTTGACCATCTCAGGCTCGAGCCAGATGCCGAATCCTATCTTACGCTTCTTTGCTTCATCGGCAAGATATGATAGACCGCGAGGAAGTTTCTTTGTAGATATGTTCCAATCGCCGAGGCCATGCTTATCATCATCTCGGGAGAAATCTCCATTTCCAAACCATCCATCATCAAGAAGGAAAAGTTCGGCTCCTACCTCGCGAGCTCCATCGAAAAGCCCTACGAGACGATCCTCGTCGAAATCACAATGAGTCGCCTCCCAGTTGTTGAGAAGCACCGGGCGAGGGCGACCGGCATCGCGGACAGCATATTGATTTGCCCAGCGATGGAAGCGACGTGAAGCCTCTCCTTTTCCATTCTTGCTATATACCCAAAGAATAGAGGGAGTGGAAAAAGTGGCGCCACGCTCAAGGCTATATTGCGCGCCTAATGGATTGATACCAGTCAGCACTCTGAGATTCTTATTCCAATCCATATCAAAAGCGAGCTGATAGCTGCCCGACCAACGTAAGGATGCAGCCAACACTTCACCTTCACGCTCCTTTGCAGGCTGACTGCAAGAAAGGATGAAAGAGGGTATACGATATTGAGTGGCACGCACTCCAAGCTTTGAATCCAAAACCTTGATTCCTTCGCCAAGGCGCTCCTCCTCCATCGTTGCCTCGCGTTTATAGCGGCCATTAAACTGAGTAAGCCAATACTCGTCAGACTTTACGATAGGAGAAGCAGAAGCATAGCGATAGAGAGTGACATTGCCTCCTCGCTCATCGTGGCGAATATCATTCCACATTTCCATCATACCCGAATTATGATGACATTTTACATTGACATCAACAAAGAATTTATACGCTGGGTCCTCAAGGGAAATTGTGGTCAGAATAATGTCGTCGGATATGGTATCAATCTTATGAGTCACATATCTAAGATCGGTTGAAGTATTTCCATCAGTATGGGTTGCCTGGATAGCAGGCTCTGTAATAACTCCGTTGCCATAGGCAGGAAGAAATTCCATCTCGCGTGCGAGAGGCTTGTTTGGGATTTCGATTGCTTTGGCGGCATCACCGAACCCAAGCTGATAAAGACGGTCGTCGTCGCCAACGAAGAGAGTAAGTTTAAGATTGTCGGCTTGCATCTCTATAGTCTTTCCTTTCATATCCGAAGCGCTTGAGGCAAGAGGAGATAAAAGGCTAAGAGATGCAATAGTATAGAAAAGTGATTTTCGTATCATGTGTAAGAATTTCTTAACGTTAACTATTTGGAGTCATAAATTTCCAAGTGATTTTTCCGGTAGTGGAAGGCTTTCCCTTTTCTGGTTTTGAAATCGTACCTTTCAATTTGCCATCCTTCTGACGCTCCACTTTTATATCGCGCCAGCTATAGGCTCCATTTTCATAGTCGAAAGTCTCGCCATCATCATCATACANACGATATGCTCCATCAGCGNTGCCATAATGTCGGATTTCNATATCAACTTTTTCTCCTGCNTTAGGGGCATGCAGNCGAGGAGNCATCATCGGGATTATTCCACCATCCTTGACATATACCGGAATACGGTCGAGCCCAGGAGTGACTTCTATAGTCTCNCCATTGCCGGCATATTGACCNGTATAAAAATCATACCAATTTCCTTTCGGAAGGACNANTGTCCGNCTGACCTCTCCTTCAAACATTGGAGCCACAAGCAGATATTCACCAGCCATATATTGGTCTTTAATCTCTTTTGTGACTGCCTCAAGATAGGGATTGTCTTCAAGATTTCCAGAAGTGAGTTCTGTCTTTACTGCTTCTGCAGGNTTAAACCCCGGCTCAAGATTCATAGCCCGGAAAGGGGGAATCCCATCGAAATGATANCGNGCAAACTCAGTATACCAATATGGCATCATCTGCATGCGTAGNAGTGAATANTCTTTGATTTGATCAGCCACNTCAGGAAACGACCANGGTTTCGTGCCACTTGCCCAGGCATTGATCATAGCCATCGGNGAGAATACNACNGATTGGAAACGGCGAAGCCANTCTTCTGCAGTCTTTGAGCCTCTCACTTCTGGAGTCCAAAGCACTCCACTGAACCCGGAATTGATAAGAGCAGTGATAAAATCACGATGGCTATAATAGTCGTTGTAAAGCACATACGGCATTGAATTGCCTCCTGCATTTGAAGCNCTNACCAACCCGAAAGTGCGCTGATTGCGTTTGCGATATAGATCAGCAGAAGTGCGTTGCACCCATAAGCCATAGGTCTGTCGCATTTGTTCAGCNGAAACTCCTGATGGGAAAGTAGCCACATCGGGCCAGATGTAGAAGTCGTAGCCATCTACTTCATCAATCTTATAGCCGCTTACTCCCAGATCAAAATGCTCACGCTCCAACTTATCTTTCCATATCTTCTGTGCTTTCTTGTCGGCAANATCNGGTACNATNCCACACCANACNGTATGCGAACCGCTTACGGGATACATATCAGAGTAAATATCTGAATGGGGAGAGACGTAGGGATTAGTCCATAGGTTAATTCTCACATTTTTCTCNAGCAACCGATCTACAAATCCTTTTGGATCAGGGAAACGAATTGAATCCCACTCAAAGCTGCATGGATATGCCTTGCTTTGCCATCCAGGCTCGAGGCCAATGAAATCAAGAGGATATCCCATTTGCTCAAATTCATCCGCCTCTTTCTCTACCATTGCAGCATCATAGAGTTTCTGAGTGCGCTGAGTGAATCCGAGGCCCCATCGGGGAGGAAGGGTGCCACCTCCGCAAAGCAGATTGTAGCGTCTCACTACGTCCATCGGTGTAGGACCGGCAATCAAATAAATTTCAGCACCTGGCGCAGGCACAAGAATCGAGACTGCGTCGGAATAAGGACGGGCAGACCATGTCTTATCCGTGTTACGGTCTTTNGCTTCCGGGGCTTCGGGGCTATCCTTACGGGAGCCCGAACCTGCATAGACGGTCAGATAACGTGCCGAATTGATGAAAATGCCATATCCATTGCTTGAAATATAGAACGGTACCGGGGCATGCGTGCGGCCAGTGTCCTTGCCGCCATAATGGTCTACGTGGAGGTTAAGAATCTTGCCTCTCTGGTGGACTGTCTGAAAGTTTAGACCGAAACCATAAAGTTGTTCCTTCTTAACGAGAGGGATACTAAGGCTCGTCTTTCCATCTATTACCACTCCCTTGATGCTATCGGCTATTGATGGGAGCGACACTTCCGGAAGGCGAGAAAAACCATCTTTAGCAGGAGAGCATCCAGCCACTGAAAGAAGAGAATAGTCTTCAGGAGTGCCGACAATTCCTTTCCATACACCAGGCTCAACTTCTGTCCATTTTATTGCGGCACTNAGCGAAAGAGACACAACAGTGCAAAATATAATTGATAAAATACTTTTTATCTTCATATCGCATAGATTATTTATAGATTTCCATATCGCCGTCTTCGCATATTATCTCCGGACGGGCNTCAGGATTTTTGAGTTCGAAATTGACATTCTTTAGTTTCAGACCTTTGACGTGGCGAGCATAGACTCCGTATGCGGGCAACTTAGGACCAAAAGTCTTCACTTCCGGATAGGCATCTTCCTTCTCTGGCACTTTATGAAGGGCATCTTCAGCCGTACCGGTACCCAACAAGCGAATGTTGACATTCTCAAGTGTCAAATTGGTGATGTAATGGCCCGGTATTCCACTGATGAGAATGCCTGAAGGAGGAGTGAGTTGAGCATCGTCGGCTGCAATTGCGTCAACGTTTCTGACCACTACATTTTCAAATGTACCGACTGGTTGACGGGAATCCTCCTTCGGACGGAATACACTTAGACGAGATCCGAGACGNAACATCATGGGAGTCCTCACCTCTTCCATTGTGATATCTGATATCTCTACATTGCGAAGATGTGCCCCATCCACAGAAAAGAGTTTGATTCCACCATTACGAGTATCGTAGATATGGCAATTAGAAATCTTAATATTTTCAAAAGGAGCCATGGATTCCGTACCCATCTTAATTCCTGCTTGATTAGACTTAAGACGCATATTCTTGACTATAATGTCGTTGCAAGCTGCCTGCGAGTGAGTAGTCTTGAAGCATAGGGCATCATCACCGCTTACGATATCACAGTTGCTGATACGCACATGGCTGCATCCGTCGATGTTAATACCATCGTTGTGAGCAACTCCAAAACTGCGGATTGTAATGCTATCAATCGTCACATCTTGGCAACGGAAATAATGAGAAGTCCACGCACCTGCAAATTTTAAAGTGACATTCTTCACAGTGACACCTTTACAACGAACCCATCTCAGGAGAAATGGACGCATTCCCCAACGCTCTGCTTCCGGACGCTTGTCTTCCTTCACATGGCGCTCCTTAAGTGCCGTGCCTTGCCCATCGATAGAGCCTTCTCCAGTGATGGAGACATTGTTGGCGTCGACTGCTACGAGCAGAGCACTTCCTACATCGATGCCAAGTCCTTCGGTGAAAGGATCGAGATTACGATATGCCTTATAATCNGTAGTGCCAAGAATGGTGGCATCTTTTTCGAGATGAAGATCGACATTATCCTTGAGTTCAATAGTGGCTGAGAGATATGTTCCTGCAGGGACTATCACGGTGCCTCCTCCATTACGATTGCAAGCATCTATTGCTTTCTGGATTGCCGCGGTATCGAGATGGCGACCATTGCCTTTAGCTCCATATTTCTTGACATTATATGATGCGGCTTGCGAGGAAAAGGATGCNAAAATCACAAATAGAAGNAATAAAACATTCTTTTTCATGGCAAGNTGCTCTATTTGATTTCCTTTACGATTGAGATNGAGTAAACGCTGTTGCCGCGTCGACCTTGCTGCTCCATAGAAAGTTCCGAGGCCCCCTTTTCAAGATATATTGGAAAATAATATTCTCTTGGCACTCCTCCTACTGAAACGAGCCATCCATAGTTTTCTGTCACTTTCTCTCCATTGAGATAAATGAAAGCTGGAGCCGGGTCATTGCCTGTATAGATAGTCTTGAGAAGATAATTGCCACTTTCAGGAATATCCAGTGTCCATGTAGCGAGATTTTGGTCTTTGCTTCGTTCGCCTGAAAGAGCCAGCACCCCATCGTTGATGACATAAGTGCCTTGAAGTTTGGCTTCGGATGGCTTATACGCCCTCACCTCATCTACTACTTTGATGACAATATCTTGGATGGCTTTACGNCCATCTTTACCTACAACTTCAAGAGTATACTTAGTGGATTTTGAAGGCATGACTGTGATGCTGCCTGACTCTCCAACGGGCTTTCCATTTAGCCGAATCTTATCGCCATTAGAAGTAGACCAACTTATTTGAGCTTCGCCATTCTTTTCAATATGAGTGCGATTTGCATAAAGCTTTTCAATAGCTGGGCGAAGAGGGTCCATCTCTACGGCATAGAGTTCAATTCCATCTCCAGTGCCGAGATTGCGACTGTATTGTCGATCGGTAGGATTATTCCAATGTTCGTGTACACCCAAGCTTTTGAGATTGGCACCTTGATATTTGATGCCGGATGGAGGATTTCCTATATTTGCAGCTTCGTGAAGGAAATTATCAGCATTAGCCGCCAAAGGAAGTTCTGAAAAAATAAAGTCAAGCACTACAGACTCAATTGCAACTGGATCATTGGAAGCGAGAAAACTTGAAGTCCATCCATTGTTGAAAGGAGGCATCTGGAATTTCACAGCTTTTCCATTATGCTTAGGATTGACATACATCGCATCTACNATATATACCAGAGTGTTTTCTCCAATTTTATCGTGTGCCATCAAATCAACTATTGAGTTATATGTTGCCATCCCTCGCTTGTTTGACCAATCACGAATCGAAAAATGAAGAGGGGGCACATTGCCTATCGAACCAAACTGATTTTTTCCAGTGCATGTAATGCCAGTCTGGCCGGCGCCATTATTCCATTTATCTGTAGGCTGAGAATGGCGCTTCATCAATGCCATATTGATCATATAGTCAGCCTCGTATGCTGCACGTGCCAGACTGCGGGCTCCGGGGTCGGTTATTTCGCTTGAATATGTGATCACATCGGGAACGAAACCACCCCAATTCTGATAAATCACATCGGGATATAGAGGCTCAACGTATGTATATACAGCTGAAATGCCTCGACGCTGTGCATCATATATAGTGATATCCTTTTGAGGCACACCAACTACATCTACCAACTGGCGAAGGAGAGCTAACACCGACTGAGGAGTTGCGTCTATGATATTGGAGCCTCCATTATCGTTTAGGTTGATCTTGATGGCGATTTTTTCTCCAGGTTTATAACTACGATAACTGCGTCCATGATTCTCGTTGAAGGTAGAGAATAATTGTTGCCAGGCTGATGCAACATCTGTTTCATTTGTGAGGGATATGATGATTTCATCCATCATATCATTGACTCTTGTCTGCGAATTATTATTTGGATCAGAATACAAGCCAGTCTTTTCATCCCAAGCAGCAGCTTTTGGATCGTGGGCCCAAGCTACTCGTCCTGGATGAATGCCACGGGCTATTCCCATAGGAGAATTTGGCGCATCTGTAGGATTAAAAAGCCCCATATCCGTCCCAAGGTCCGTGTCCGTCTTATCTTGCGCAAATATTGGAGATGCGGAGTAGAGGGCCAAAGCTGTCATCAAGAATTTTGCAAATAGATGACTGAAATTTTTGCCTACGTTAGTCTTTGGTTTCATGTGTAGAGATTTTATGAGAGGTTTATTTTTTTCACATTGCAAAGATAGTAGGATTTCCTTATTCTGGTATTTCAGTATTATTCCAAATGTTTCAAATATTATGTCAAAGGGCTGTGCATAATTTGCGCAGCCCNATTAAACCAATGAATAAAAGAAANTTAACTTAAAAATATTGATTTGNTTTTTTATAAAAATTACTTTTCGCTTTTCTTATAGACCAATTCTATTCCCTTGCCAGTGCCGAGATTGCGGCTATATCGCTTGTCGATAGGATTGTCCCAATGTTCAAGGACGCCCAGACTCTTTAAGGATGTTCCATCACGCTCCGGGTCATAGATTGTCCCGGATAATGGATTGTCAGCCATAGCCGCCTCGACGAGATACATATCGCAATAATCCACGTCAGGCATTGCAGGGAATTCCGAAGATAGGAAGTCGACACCAACAGCATCAATTGCCACACCATCTTGGGATGCAAAGATAGAGCATGGCCAAGCGCCATCGAAAGGAGGCATTTTCCATTTTCCAGAAGGGGCGCCATTGACATCCATCGATCCATATAGACCATCTATCATGAAAAGCATCGTCTTTCCCCCAAGATCTTTATGACCCATGAAATCGGTGAATGTCATAAATCGTGGCTTTCCACCTCTATCTTGATTGAAGTTGTTGTGCTGATTCTTTCGGAAATTCCGATTGATATCTGTGGCACCATACCAATTTTTGGCACAGAGAGTCACTCCTTGTCCGCCATGACCTTTCAGCAAAGCAACATTGATGAGATAGTCCGCCTCAATGGCACAATTGGCAAGCCCTGTTGCAAGTTTTCCATTATCTTGCGAATATGGAATTGCATTATCAGTGTAGGTAGCCTTCTCTCGTCCATGCGTACCTTCATTGTCTACATAGTGCACGTCTGGGAATTCCTCATGGCATTTATTGAAAAGAGCATCAGTCATAAACCGGCTGGCATCGAAGAGAGTGATGCACTTCTGTGGCACTCCCCCATCATTGATAAGACTTCGAAGCAGAGCGAGAGTGAGATGTGGAGAGGCGTTGAGTTGCTCATTGTCGGCATAATCAAAAGTATTGTTAAGATTGAGCTTCACCGCAATCTTCTGACCTTTCTTATAAGGTTTCGCTTTCCCTGTCTGACGCTTATTGAAATCAGTGAAGAGAGCTTTCCAAGCCTCCTTAGCCTCAGTTTTCCCTGTCAAGGACAGGAGGACATCATCCATCATAGCGTCGATAATCTCCTGATTGTTCCATCGGTCTTCATACCAACGACCCTCTTCCTTATTCCANGTAGCAGCNCCAGGACCATGNGCCCATGCAACTCGACCGGGATTGACACCTACAGGCTTCCCTACCGGGTGATTCTTACCCCATGCCAAATGAGGGGAAGCATTGTCAAATTCTCTTAAATCAATGTCTGAACTACGAATGATCCCAATAGGTTCACGCTTATTGGGGTTGGGAGCGACTTCAAGATCAGAGACCGTTGCTCCAATCACATCATCGAAATACACAGCATATCGGCCATCTTTTGATTCCGTAGCCACTGAGCAATCATTGATAGTCACTCCATCGGCATGACGGAACCANAAACCATAGGCAGGCTGCACCTTGAGATCGGCCACATTGTAGCGACCTACACCAATCTCTGGAGGGAATGCATCTGCATCAGANGCAGGATGACCACCCTTTACAAGNAGATTGACATCATTAAACACTATATCCTTGATATATCCAGTGTGGCGTCCATCGGNAAGTTGGAANCCAAGTCCGCCCTCTACGGCTTCTTCATCCGGGAGTTTGAAACCAGCAATGATAGCCGCTGCTTCGTTTTGAGAGCCATCATAAGGTTTCCAGCGATCTTTTTTGAATGAGGANCCNCCGTATACTTCAGAAATGTCAATGCCATTGATGACAATATTTTCAACTTTACCTATTGGAGAGTTAGTGACCAGAAGCTCATTGCGTTCCACTCCATTTTCCATAAACGAGAATCTTTCTACATCTGCCCCGATGACGCGTCCGCGATTGGATATAGAAATAAAGAATGGCGCACGCGTACGCTTCATTTTCGATCGAGAATGAATCGGACCAGTCTTGCCGCTATTCAGATAGACATTGGCAATGTGACCTCCATCGTTGGTAGAAATAGAGAATCCTGCTTTATTTGCACCAAGCACATAAATATTGTCGACATATANATCCTTGATGTCATCGGCAGTTTCNGACCCTATTTGGAATAAATTGCAGTTAGTGTCGCCAATTATATTGCGCACAAGATAGTTTGAGACTGGACGGGTAAAACCGAGAGAGCAGTCGGAACCTGGCTTTACAATATCATCGGAGCTGACTTTTGAATAAATATTATAGGCTCTGACATCGTTGCATCCCATGAAGTCATAGATATCGCGTNCATTCGACGTGTTATATTTGCCAAAATATGTATCATGGACATAGATGCCATCAGTGCCGGTCGCCAACAATACAAAGTGACCACCCTGATCTATATGNAGCATCGANCTGTCGTCAAAATNATGATTGTCGCCTTCAATGTAATATGGTCGATCGGTCTCTTCATCATACCACATATCTCGATCTGTGTCGATTCCTCCGATTTCTATATCCTTACAAAGCTTGAACGTAAACATCTTGTCGGCGCGTTTATCGGGCGCATTATTCATCACGCGGTCTGAGGTAGAGAGGCATCCATCTCCAGTGATGCGGCCGGTTCCAACAATCTTGACATTCTCTACCCTTTCACCGAAGAACATAGTATTATGAAAGAAAGAATGACCTACATCTTGTTTGGTCATATAATTTTCCGGGTCTTGATACGGGCGAGGGTCGATGGGAGAAAGACCCGATCTGTATGCTTTATCGGAAAACCATGTGACTTCTGGAGCATCNGCATTTGGGATAGCCTTGATTACNGCATCTCCATCTACATTAAGCCACACGTTGCTCGCCATCCGAAGTGTACGGACAGGAAAAGTGCCATTTGAAAATTTAATGACGCCACCCCCGATAGAACTGACATATTGGATTAGCTGGTTGAGAGCATCTGTGTCGTCAGCAACCCCATCACCTTTTGCTCCATACTTCCGAGGATCAAATTCCCCTGAATAAAACCAGGCTATGTTGGAATCTCCTTTCGAGGCTCCATTTTGGACACGAAGTTTAATGCCATAAAGTTTATCCGGGCTAAGACGATTTACCATTAGATTGCCATCTTCTGCCTCAAGACGNCCCNCTGCCTTACNCCAAGTTTTTCCTTTATCTTCNGTNATTAAAGCTTCTATATCTGAAGTGNCGCTAAGAGGAGTCCATGAAAATGACGTCCATGACANATCAGGATTTCCTTTATAGGCACCACGAGTGAGAGGATCACGGATGAAGTCAGTGATGGCGTTGACAGCCTCCAAGGTTGCTACAGACTCAGGACTGATGAGCTTTTCAGGAGCAGATGTGGAATAATAAGCTTTTATATCATATTTGCCCGGATGGAATATTTTCAAACCCTTTATCACCATCCTAATATCAATGCCATTATCCGGACGGAGGTCGAGACCTTCGAAACGAAGTATTTTACTCCCATCCTTTTCATGGAAAAGCTGTGCGACTCCAATTTTATCGTAAGAATAATTCTTGCCCCTCCTTCCGATTGATTTTTCATGCAGTTTGCGTGCTACTACGGGTCCACGTCCGATTACGTCTACAGTGACATTATCAAGCGTCACATCCATGCCTGCAGGGAACACGACATCAACTGTGGCATTTGGGGTGCGTTGCCCAGCATGAAAATCGAGAACTATCTCAGAAGTTGAATTCACACGCACTTGATTGTTGGAAAGCTTTAAATCCGGAGGAAGGGCTTCGCGTCTGATACCGATAGGGTAGTCAGAGACAACCTTTCCATCATTGGCAGTCATCAAAAGACGGTCTCCTCGCATTGGTGTCGAAGAACTGCTACGAACCTCTCCTTTAGAATCTACAATTGTATACGTACCACTCTTATCAGAAAGCAAACCAAGGATTTCTCCCACTGTTGGAGTTATGGATACAAGGCCATTTCCTTCAGGAGTGTCAACAGAGTAGCGATACGTGCTCCCCTGTGAGACAAGAAGAGAATCCCCCTTCAATCGCCAACCCTGTGAGGAGGCTGCAAAATTTATCAATGGAGATGCGAGAACGGAAGCAAGAGCAATTACTCGCATTCCCACGTGCTTATATAATCCATTCATAATCTTTATCCTTTTCAGTTTCTAAATCTATCAGGTAAGTAGGGCTTAAATTCAATGGTGTTCTCTTTGAGGTTGCCATATCATTTACGATAAGCTCAGGTGCCTCAGCGACAAACATCATCGAATTTGGATTGT